>Ga0126336_10002461_pt1 | contig 10530 bp, 4 predicted proteins | sample SidCmetagenome_FD_92530 | JGI IMG/M metagenome (GOLD analysis project Ga0126336, IMG submission 92530) | Coral microbial communities from El Islote,Puerto Morelos, Mexico - Siderastrea C C metagenome | ecosystem: Host-associated > Invertebrates > Cnidaria > Coral | place: El Islote,Puerto...
ACAGCACGAAAACGTACCGTTTCAGTGGGGAGAATTAGTGTAAACAAAGCAAGCATTCTAGGAACAAGCGGAGAAAGGGCAGGATGTAATCCCTTGGAGCGACTAACGAAGGATTCGCCCAAGTAAGTGCAGAACATTTGATTCATGAAGAGGTTTTTCAAGAAGAAGAGTAAACCGTATTATTTGAGAAGCCAGAAACATTTGTACCAGTATTCGCACACAAGTACCCCGAAGGGGAAAGCTGATGCTTGTGTGAATTGCGAATTTTCATTTAATCAGAGTGATTCAGCTACCGAGTTGCGAAGTATAGAAAGTGTAGAAACGCCCGACTCTCGTAAAAAAGGAGCAGAGAGTTCTTCATTGAACTGTACTAATTTAGATACGGTTGATATTAGTATTGACGTTAGTACTAGTGGAATTTCGGCGACGCGCGCCGACAAGTCTTTTGAAAAAGAAACAAAGACGTCAACACTGGAAGAAAATCGCAACCAGAAGGCAAATTGTGATAAAAATACAGAAAAAGAAAAACAACAAGAGGAAATTAAGGATAACTTAGAAGAAACTGTCCCTACAGCGGGTGGCTTACAGGTACCAGTCATCACCTCACCCGCTGATATATATAAACATTTCCCACGAAGAGTAACCTTTCAGGACGAAAGTCGGGAAAGTTTTAGGGAAACGGACACTTCAAGTTCAGAAGAAATTGACAGCAGAAAAAACGTTAGCGACTCTGACGACCAATTTAGCGACAAGGAAAAAGAACCAGTTTCGCCGCGCACACAGGAAACGGGTACCAGTTGCCCTGGTGACACTGTTTACAAAATGTTTAGCCGAGACGCATCAGAAGAAGTGGGCGCTGAGTTATTGCACTCTTATCAACAAACCCTTAACAACTTGGCACAAAAGATGCTGGTTAAAGATGTCAGAATTGACAAGTTTCACGGTCGAGATAATGAAGATGTCTCGCGTTGGTTTGAAAAGCTGGAACTTCTATTATCAACAAAAGGAATCGACAAAACAGGTCCGTTGGCCGTAGCGCAGATTATTAATAATTTAAGTGGACCCGCCGAAACGTTCCTTTTTGAATTACCAGCCGAGGAAAGAGAGAGCTTCGAAGGACTTAAAGGTGCTTTGATGAAACGCTACTCCACAAAGGATCGTACATGGGTCAAGCGCCAACGCCTAATTACGCGACGTTAAGGATCCAATGAACTGCTGTCGGACTACATTAATGACATGCATGAACTGTTTAGTGGACTACAGGTGGCCGAGGTTGATAAAGTGTCGTACTTCACTGAAGGTTTAATACCGTCACTGAAAGTTGAAGTTCTTAAACGAATGCCAGAAACATTGCTGGAAGCCGAAGAATGTGCTAGAACTTTGGATTCTATTAACAAACGCGTAAACCAAGCCAGCGATAACAGTCAAATTGAACGACTAATAAACGCTCTAATGGTTAATGGACAGGTACCAGCGACAGCGACAGCTACTAATTCTCAACCTGTGGATAAACAAATACAATCATTAACCACCAAGATGGATGTGTTGACTAGCAAATTAGATGCTGCTACCACAAAGGAAGATAATAAAGGAAAGGTGGCCGCTTACATTGAGCCAGAAAGAGGGAATCACCAAGATTTATCAAAGCTAATAAGAGAACTAAAGGAAGATTTACGCCAGGAAATGCAACAAAGAGACCGACAAGCGCAACAACGCGAACGACAATTGGATGCTCGAATCAATGGCCTTGTTCGACGTCTGTTGCCTAACAGGAACGAGTCTCAACAACCAAGACAGCGAACACGTGACGGCAAACCTATTTGTTTTCATTGTGGAAGTACTGGTCACATACAACAAAGCTGTCCGTATAGGCGTGCCCGACCAATACCAAATGCACTCCCAGCTCCAATGCCCGAACGCCGAGTGGAACAACGGAACAATTATAATCCGGGACCACCATCAAGACAAAGAGAGTTACCCTCTCGTCGACGGGAACGTATGGCAGCCTTTGAAGGAGTTGAATTTCAAGAGGAGGACTGGGACTACTACCTTGACGATTATGATGTGGGAGAACTGTATTATTACAATACTAATTCTCAAGGTCTTGAAGGGTCTAGAGATTATTATAAAGAACAACAAGAAGGCACAGATTTGGTTCATAGTACTGCTCCACTAAAGCACCAGACTGCTGACCAGCAAGACCTGTTGTCTCCAAGGTACAATAACTATCTTGGTAGTGTCGGAGAGTTTAAACCCTTGACAGATTAGGAAATAGAGCAGTTAATTGTGCCGCCTCCACCGTCAACAACCGCCTTGATTGTGGGTGATATACCAATTTGCCCACCTCCACCACCGATGGAAGACTTTGCAACAGATATTAATTCCTTGGAAGTTTTGCTACCTCCACCTCTGGAGTTCCAAGATGATTACAGGCCGCCTGACCCGAAGGAGACTGAGTCCCAGTTAGAAAGCAATTTCTTGGAAGTTTTGTTGCCTCCACCTCTGGAGTTCCAAGATGACTACAAGCCGCCTGAGCCGGAGGAGACTATGTCCCAGTTGGATAGCAATTTCTTGGAAGTTTTGTTGCCTCCACCTCTGGAGCTCCGAGATGATTATAAGTCACCTGACACGGAGGGGATTGGGTCCCAGTTATCCATTCCAAACGCTACTATGGCTATGAACGACTGCCTGCTTCAAACCACAGAAGATAACGTAAAGGAGACAGAGTCATGGCCACGTCCACCGATGACGCCTTGTGGTGAATCAACTGCTGACCAGTTTGATGAAGTTAGCACCGCAGACTCACAGTCGGACCCAGGCCTCGCAACTAAAATGATGGACAAGGTTACGAACCTTGAAAAAGTTTCCACAGACCAGCCAGTTCCTAAAGATTTGGAAGACGAGTTCCTGCGTCATTCTGCAACACAGCAGAAAACAAGTCCTGTTGTTGGCATTCCTAAGATAGCTACAGCTACTGAACCTCGGAAGCCACAAGAGCTTACAGTGCCTGTGCAGATCAATGGTAAGACTACAAGATTTCTTGTTGATACTGGAGCCAGTATGTCAGTGATCGAATACGACCACTTACAAGAAATATTTGAAGACAGCCCGATTGTTACGCAACTAAGCTCTTCAAGAGCCATTCAAACTGTAAGTGGAGAACAGTTACCTATTCTGGGAACAATCACAGTCACGCTGACCTTTGCGGGAGGCACATATCCTTGCGAGTTAAAAGTCATTAAGGGACTTACCTACAAGGCCGTACTGGGTCGCAACTTTCTTAGAGCTCATGGTGCTGTCATAAACTTGCAAACTGAAATGTTGGAACTGGAAGACTACGATCCCAGAATGCCCGAGGAGGAGCTTCAGTCCATCCAGGCATTGGCTACCTATGTAATCCCGCCCACTAGTGAGGCAGTGATTCCTGCACGGGTTCGTGGATCTACCACCTCAGGTATAATTGGGTTAGTTGAGTCTTCACCTCGCCTAGCCGAGCGATACAACCTTCAGGGAGCTGCGTCTCTAGTTCAAGTATCAGAAGCTGAAACAATTCCATTTAGGTTAGTCAATCCTACGTCTAAACCTGTAACATTGTACAAGGGTGCAACACTGGGCACGTTTGCTGAAGCTAATGGGAATCTTACCGTTCAACCTGTTGGCGACGCCATAGAATCAAAGCCGTCACCAAGTCAAAGTCAAACTTCAATACCGGTTGATTTCACAAGTTCTAACCTACAGCCTAGTCAGCAAGCTCAGCTCCAGGCCCTTCTCGATGAGTATCGGGACATATTTGCTCTCAACCCTAACGAACTTGGTCGTACCTCTCTGATACAGCACAGCATCAACACAGAGGGTCACGCACCTATCAGACTGCGCCCCTATCGGGTCCCACAAGTACAAAAGGAGGTCATCGAGAAACACATAGATGACATGTTGGAACGTAATGTGATCCAGCCTTCAGTTTCACCCTGGGCCAGTCCTGTGGTTCTAGTTAGCAAACCAGATGGTTCCACGAGGTTTTGCTGTGATTTCAGAAAATTAAATTCCATCACCAAGAAGGATTCCTATCCTTTACCGCTGATTTCGGAGAGCCTGGAATCTCTCAGTGGTTTGGCCTTCTTTTCAACCATGGACCTGTTATCAGGCTACTGGCAGGTGGATCTTTCAGAACAGGCACGAGAGAAAACCGCTTTCATAACCCATGCAGGCTTATATGAGTTTATCGCGATGCCGTTTGGTCTCTGCAATGCTCCTAGTACATTTCAGCGCTTAATGGAGTGTGTTTTACGAGGCTTAAATTGGCAAATAGCGTTAATATACCTTGATGATGTTCTGGTGTTTTCACGCACCTTTGAGGAACACTTACAGCACCTCCGCCTAGTGTTCGATCGATTCAGAGAAGCAGGCCTTAAATTAAAGCCAAACAAATGTCACTTTGGCCAATCTAAGGTCAACTACTTGGGTCACGTGATTACCTCTGAGGGACTACAACCTGATCCTGACAAGATTAAAGTTGTCCAAGAGTATCCCATTCCACGCACGGTGAAGGATGTCAGAGCGTTCATGGGCTTAGCCAATTATTACAGAAAGTTTGTGAAGGACTTCGCAAAGATAGCTAGTCCTCTCCACGAACTTACAAAGAAGGGAACGAAGTTTGTGTGGACAGAAGAATGTCAGAGTGCATTTGAGGCTTTGAAGAAAGCCTTGACAGAGGCCCCTATTTTTGCATACCCAGACTTCACAAAGCCCTTTTTACTCTCCACAGATGCCAGCGACGATGCCCTCGGTATGGTTTTGGGCCAGGAGCAAAATGGCCGTGAAGTTGTAATAGCTTACGGAGGTTGCAAGTTGATTCCCGCCGAGAGAAATTATAGCGTCACGGAGAGAGAAGCCTTGGCACTCGTCGTGGGCATCAAAGGTTTCCAGCATTATTTATATGGACGCAAGTTTACCGTTTACACCGACCATAATGCAGTACGTTGGTTGATGAACATTAAAGAGCCGACGGGTCGCCTCGCAAGATGGGCACTTGTATTACAACAGTATGATTTCGAGATAAAACACAGAGCAGGAAAGAATGCAGACGCCTTATCCCGTCGCCCTTACCAGCCCATATTAGCTGCTCTGGATTGCCCCGGAGTACAGACAGACAAGATCCGCGAGTTACAACGTCGAGACCCCCCTTGGCAGACATAATTGAGTACTTGGAGACAGAAAGACTACCTGAAGGAGCTGCTGCTACAAAAACACTCCTAAACTCAATTGAAGATTATTTCTTGGATCAAGAGGGAATCTTGTGTCATATCTACATTCCGAAGAACCGCAGAGTGGCCACTCCCAAGACACAGCTCGTTGTACCAGCCCCCTTAAGGCAAGAGATTCTGATTGGAGGACACGACTACCCAACCGCTGGTCATTTAGGGGTAAACAAGACTTACGAGAAGCTAAGAGACCGCTATTTTTGGCCCAAAATGTTTGCCGACATCCAACACTGGGTTCTGTCTTGTTCCCACTGTCAGATGAAGAGTCCTCGTCAACGTCAGACTGCCCCGGTCCTCCCCATAGCTGTTGAGGGACCATTTCACCGTGTCGCCGTTGATTGTTTGGGCCCGTTCCCGGTTACCCATTCAGGTAATCGATACATTGTGGTATTCAGCGATTATCTAACACGCTTCCCAGAGGCCTTTGCAGTCCACTCAATAGATGCTGCTACCATAGCTGATTTACTGGTCAATGAAATAATGGCACGACATGGAGATCCCAGAACACTATTGTCAGATCGTGGTTCAAACTTTCTCTCAAACCTGGTAAAGGAAGTTTGTCATCTAATGGGCACCAAGAAGGTATTTACAACCTCTTATCATCCTCAATGTGATGGTCTTGTTGAAAGATTCAACGGAACGCTCGCACAAAGCCTGTCTATGTACGTTAGCAGCGATAAAAAAGATTGGGATAAATACTTGAACCCAGTCCTTTTTGCGTACCGTGTCTCGCCGTCTGACGTCACCGGCGAGTCACCGTTTTATATGTTGTATGGAAGAGAACCACGCCTACCCATAGATGTGTCACTGCTACCTCCGCGGGAAATCTCCCCTTCCATTGCAGAACACCGTGCTCGAGTCGTGGAACACATCGAGATTGCTCACCGCATTGCTAAGGAAAATATTCAACGAGCTCAACAACGCACGAAAGATAATCACGATAAACATGCAGTTCCTCTTAAATACAAACTGGGCGACTGTGTATGGGTATACACACCAAAGAACCACAAGGGACTCTCCAAGAAGCTGGCTCATAATTTCCACGGACCCTACCGTATCGTCCAGTTTCTGTCCCTGGTTCACTGCATCCTGCGAGCCACGGATAATCGCCGTATTTCAACAACAGTTCACATCTCTAGAATGAAGCCCTATGTGGACCCAGCTTCCAGACCGATTCGTGAGCCGCTGGAGGATGTGGATGACCCTTTTCTTGCTGAGGAGGATCTGCCGGATGACAGTTTCCTTCCAGAGCCACTAGAAACTCATCTTGGGCCTCAGGTCCCTCTCACCGAAGACACTGACGCGATGCTTTCCACGGGAAATTCGAGTGACTATAACCAGCCCCAGGCCGTTTCTTCTACTGGTAAGAGGGTACACTATACAGGCAGAAGGAAAAGTAGTACTCAGCCCCAGGCCTCCGCCTCTGACGGCGCTGCTGTACAAGAGGAAACAAGCCGGAAAAGTAGTACTCAGCCCCAGGCCTCCGCCTCTGACGGTGCTGCTGTACAAGAGAAAACTAGAAAGGAACCTAGTCCTCAGCCCCAGGCCTCCGCCTCTGCCGGTGCCGCTGTACACGAGAAAACTAGGAGGAAACCTAGTACTCAGCCCCAGACCTCTGCCGGTGCCGCTGTACACGAGAAAACTAGGAAACCTAGTACTCAGCCCCAGGCCTCTGCCGGTGCCGCTGTACAAGAGAAAACAAGGAAGAAAACTAGCACTCTGCCCCAGGCCTCTGCCTCTGCTAGTGAAGTTCCGCGAGAGAAAACTGGACAGCCGTCCGCTACTCCGCCCCAGTCTTCCGCTCCTCCAAGTAACGTCTCACACGGGAAAAGCAAAGAGACCGCCATCACCCCGTCCGCGCCCTCTGACGCAGTTCAAAACGGAGGAGAAGTGGTTACCAGTAACGATAAAACTTCCGCAAATGATATTTATCAAGTGGAGAAAATAATGAAGCAACGTACACTCGACGGCGAACATCAGTTCTTCATCAAGTGGCTGGGTTTTCCGCATAGCCAAAACACCTGGGAACCGGCATCAAATATCATTGATAAACGCAGCATTAACAAGTTTTATAAGAAACATCCACGCGCTAAGCATTTCGATGATGATCCAGATTATAAGCCGCGAGTGGCCGCTTTTGTCGACGTAGAATTTCCAAAAGATGTCCCAGTTATCGCTGCATTCTCAGAAGTATTAATTTGCAGTAATTTGGACCAGGATATTAGCGAATCGTACCAGGAAAACAACACCTTACCTGCACAACAAGACCCTCGTGTAATCGGTCACGAATTGAACCCGACCTACAAATCTCCGCTGACACAGAACACCGCGGACACAAATGTTCTCAAACCACTGACAAGTGACAAACCATTGCATGCAAGCGTACTTGAAACGTCTCCTTCCTTAAAGCCGCGGATCAAAGGAGTGTCACGTTGTGTACCGCAACTTGGATTGTCCCCTCAAAGAACACCGCTGACCAGCAAAGCAACACATTCAGCCCCAGGACTCCACAAGGATAACGAACCGCTGAATTCTGGCCCGTTGGACCCAAATCCTGTTTCCAGGGTAACCACTATTTTTACGCCACGAATTCCCGTTTTCGTTTGCTTTCTACTCTTCATGGCTATTTTTGCAGCGCTTGTTGCGCCTATGAAAGCACACGAATATGACGCCACAGGGAAAAAAATTACCTTCTTTCCTAACGCTTTGATGTACGCAACTAATCCTAAAGTTTTAATTTTCTATAACGACACGAAGTTGGTCAACATTCACACTGATCTTAATGCTTTTCCGAGAGGTCAAACACCTGAAATAAACATTACATGCGACTCTGTTCAAGCTACATTTTATCGGCAAATTCTAGATTCCGTGCGTGGCATACAACGAACAACGCATCGTTTACTGTCTATTCCCGGCGTGACAAACTTCTTAGAGTGTGATAGTTTCCTTCGCCGCTACTATCAATACGAAACCGGGTTGGCTTCGCAGCTGTTTTGTCCCACCCGCCATTTTGAAAACAGCCTTCACGAATGCAAATCATGGGCCGCTCGCGCCTGCCGCGTTACTTCTTCAGATGAATTAGCATGGCTTCGCTCACGCGAACGTAGAAGCCCTTTTATGTGTCACATGGGAGTTTTCGGCCTGTTCCGAGCCATGTACAAGCTATTTACAAGAAAAAGTTGCGATTCGTCGCCAAGCGCCCCTCTAGTTCAAGTTTTACGTGAAGCTGGAAAGTCATTGTCAATAAATCAACAGTTGACTGAGACGGTTAACGGGAAGGTAGTCGTTTTATTTCGAACGACTGATTTGCTCAGCTCTAAAGTTAAACAGCTCATCTCGACTATGCGAGTAATGGATACCACATTTAAAGCTTGGAATAAACAAATTAACGCAGAGATGAACAAAGAACGCTGTCACTACCAGGCGAACATGGAGTTTATTGCATTGTATTCTTTGCAAGTTAATCGTGCAATGAGTTCTATTTTGCACTTGAATGAAATCGAAGACACCTTACGACAGCTGTCACACCTCACGCGAAAGACAGTGATCAGTTTCGCAGAACTTCCGCGTTTTCTTACAGCTGAGTTGGAAATTCGTTTGGCTCAAATTCCTACAATGGTTCACACGCTGGCAGCCTTAAAGGAGGGATTTTCACTTATTATGGAGCCTCTCGTGGACTATGAGTTCACCGCTAACAAGAAAATGCAATTAAGCCTATTGTTTACACTGCCTGAACTTTCGTCGCCTTCCGCTTTGTGAACCATCGAACAACTGGTTCCAATAACTTACCAAAACAACGGTAAATGTTTCGGCGGACCTTTACCACGCAATGACTTGTCATTGTTGACATGTGGAGTTCAGCGCTATGTCTTAAAAAGCACTGAATTGGAACAGTGTTCACGGGACGATACAACAATATTATGCCCGGCGAACGTTTTGACAATGGTAAAAGAACCTCACTGGCTGGGCCTAGCCTGGACACCGAAGTCACGATTGCTTTTTCGGCAAACACATCAAATTCTTTCACATTGTAAACAACTACATCCTATGATTTTATTAGGCGGTCGTTATTATCTCTCTACCGCTTTTCATAATATCACGCTCACCGCTTCACACGCAGTTCACCACCTGCAGTTGTCGCCACTATCAATTATTCACGTACCTTGTAACATGTCCTTTCACTCACAACACACGGGTATTGGAATTTGCCCGAAAACACTTAGATTTTCTATTCCGATTTTTCAAAATGAGCAATTTTCTTATATTCCTTGGCGCGATGTTCCCGGTCGGACATTTACAATCGCTGTTCCTGACATTCCAATCCCGAAAGATTTTAGTTTAGATAATTCCACCCTGCAATCTTTGGATGACACATATGATACGTTAGATCGAGATTTGACCTTGCGCTTAGCTAAATTCAATCATGACGTCGATAATCTAGATACCACCTCACCTACGAACATAAACGACATCCTCACATATTTGTCGTTCGCTTTCACAATTCTAAATTTCCTGGGGGTTTTGTTTTTATTTGGCCGTTTTCGTCAGTTATATATTCCATACTATCATAGGCCACAAGACCCACTTCCCATACCATTATCAACGCAGACCGACCCTCCTACTTTAAACTAACTACCACCTTCGCTCAGCAACGCCGCTCCATCCACCCGTTTCACATTCTTTTCATGGAAAACTAACTTTATTAAACTTTGCACCTTTTCATGGCAAGTTGTTAGATTCCGACATTCAATATTCTTTTAGATACCTTGCCGACCTCGTGGATTTTCCTATTTAAACTGGTGCATTTAGATCATTTACTATGTTCAATTCACCTCGTTCTGTTATCCTTGTATTGCTCTTGATTTCAATCGTCAAAAAAAAAAATGTTTCTAATTCTTGTGTCTGCCATACTGGCTCTCCTGACACTTCTCTGCTGGGCGTTTTTATACCGTCGTTCGCCACGATCAATAGTTCTTCTTGTCACAGACAAGAACAAAACCTATTTCCGTGGACATACGGCCAGACCTGCCCGTCAGTTGGCCAAAGAGAGTGGATTCATAGCGGCGAAGTTAAACTCGCCGCTTGTGTCGTGTCGCCGTTGTGGATCTCATCCAAGTCATGTGGTCTGTTTTCCTCTCGACGTCATGGACCGTACGTCCTTTGAGATAATGTTGAAGTTGCTGAGTGACAGCTCCTCCCAAGCCGGATTGTCACTACCTCGACACCCTGTCGCCCATGTCCTGGACGTGGCTGAGTACCTTCTGTTGGC
>Ga0126336_10002462_pt1 | contig 10529 bp, 2 predicted proteins | sample SidCmetagenome_FD_92530 | JGI IMG/M metagenome (GOLD analysis project Ga0126336, IMG submission 92530) | Coral microbial communities from El Islote,Puerto Morelos, Mexico - Siderastrea C C metagenome | ecosystem: Host-associated > Invertebrates > Cnidaria > Coral | place: El Islote,Puerto...
GTGCTATCTTTATTCCTTCGAGCTCAATTCAATTGCGGTAACATCACACACTTTCCATATAAGGTATGATTGACGGAAGCGTATTGCAAAGTGCTCAGAGGTGTTTTGAAAAGAAAAGTCGCGGAGTAGTGAAAATGGTGGTAAACTCCTCATTTAAAGTTGCCTCGTGTAACTACGCCTGTTATGTCGATGAGCTTAAACAATATTTTATAGTTTTCTTTTAACATTAATTAAAATTTGCTTTAAGATAGCTTTGTTCCTAGATGTTGACTCAAAAAACATAAATATCTTTATATTTCTAGATTTTATTCCCGCTTATGTCCGTGCTAGAGGCGAAAAAGCACTTGCCGCCTACCATAGAGCTCTAGCGTCTGGTAGGACATATGATAAACGTGTCAAGGTTTTACTGGTTGGTCAGGACCGTGTTGGCAAAACAAGCCTCAGTAAATCTTTGAGGGGTGAACCGTTTAATATCGCTGAGCCCAGTACTGAGGGTGTGCAAATGATTGCCCCTGTGAAAAATGCTGGTAGTGATGCCTGGAGAAATCCCACATATCTTGAGCACACAACTGTATTTGATCACACGATATCGGCAACGGTCGTTAAGGAATTGCTCAGCACACATGCAGAACTATCAAGTGAAAGTTTGACGGAAACTGATGAAACGGGAGATCAAGGAACCCCAACAGTAGCGTCCAAGAAAACATTTCAGCAGAGTAGATTGACTAAGGAACATGGTGAGCAAAGATAATATTCTAGTTTATTTCTGTAGTAGCAATGTGTACTTCGTTTATCTCCGATCGACTAATCCTCTCCTTGCTCCATAATCCTCCATCATCTAATATTTCTCTTTAAAAATTTTATCGCAACATAATGAATCCTCCTTAGTGTGACGACAGAAGCTATCACTCTAAACAGCAGGAACCCCAGAAATCCTAGTTGGGTCCTTGACACACAAGGCCCTAAAAATAACGAAAGTTTCTTCGACATACCATAGCATTTCAAAAGGAGCGGGAATTGCAAGCCTAAGGGGTAGTAGCCGTTATTTTGGGGCAGCTATAACACGCGAGTAATTCCGTTATCGCTTCCACACTGTTGGTGTGCTACCTGTTCTACTATACGCAACATTACTGTTTTGTTTATTTAGAAAACGCTTGCCTATATAGCTTTTCTGTAGATCATTTGTTGCGTTCGTAAACTAGGGCACTCGAATCCACGTAGCATCCAGAAAGCAAGTTCTTAGTTGGATTAAATGTAAAGTTGTTAACATTATAATGAACCCCCCTAATCCAACTAATTTGATATGTTTTTTCTTTTCTTAACTACATCAACTTCAACTACATCAACTACTCAACGTCATCTATATCTGGTGACGAAAAACCTCCAGGCCTCCAATGTGCACACCCTGAAAACATCCAGAAAGACAACTTGGAAGAAAAGGGTAAGTAGCTACTCCCTTTGATGAATGGTCAACAGGATAACGAAGTTAAGACTAGCGCGGAAGTTGTAAAAGTAAGTTTTGGTATCACTCTCGCAATGGTACTATGCTAGCTGTTCTCGCGATGTTCTCATGACAACATTATGGGCCCTGCTTATTTTTTTCTCAGGAAACGTTTGCGACTATTATTTAGTCAGTATTGAGATCAAGTTGTTCTGTTTCCAAAGGATGCGTACAAAAGTTTAGGTTTCAAATGCACTTGAATCATGAACTGGTGATAATTGTGCAACAGTCTAACCAACTGCAGCATCAAGCATCAGCACTTTGTCTCTAAAACTTTTGCATGCCTTCTCTTGTGTCGACTTCTTTGTTCCTTTTTTTTCTAAAAAATGCGTCATTTATGACGTCTCCAAAGAGAAGCATTATCTAGCTAATCGGGAATCCTGATCTGATGTGAACACGTGCAAATCAGGGAATGTTGAACTCATGTTGAACTTCGGTGAATCTGCAATCATTATTAACAAAACTACTGCTAGTTTTATAGCTCCACCAAGTATGAATGGTATAGCACCTCAAGGTCGAAAGGTAAAAGCTATGGGAAAATACAACTTTGCCTATTAAACAAAAATAACAGCAAAAAAGATACGTTACTTGAGCTCGGGCGCTTCACCACCGCGCCCTAATTCTACCTAATAGAAAACTATTTTTAAAAATGGTAAGAATTCATACAGTTCATGAAACGAGTGGCACACGAATGTAGGGTCAAGTGGCTTAATAACGTTTTCTTGCTTTTCCTTAGTGAAGCAAATACAGCAGAGACCGTTTCGTATTACACCAATGGACGAAGGCCAAGAGAGGATCCTTGACGAAGACCCCATACCACAAGAAACTGCCTTTCTTATAGAAGAAAACCTGAAAGAGAACGAAGTTAATCAAGATGACAGGATTTGGCCTGTCATTTGGGACTTTGCAGGACAAGACATCTATCGCGCCATACATCCCATCTTTATGTCCTCAGAGGACATATATCTGTTAGTGTTTGATCTGACAAAGAAACTGACCTCCCTAGCAGAGTGTCGAGTAAATCTCAGGAACAAAGAGTACACTGCTAGAGCCCGTGAGAGTGAGGACACCAATTTAGATCACTTGCTGAGGTGGATGGACTTGATACACTCTTTAAGTCATCAAAATGAGGGGTCGTCACCTGAATTCTCGCACCCTCCCGTAATAATTGTGGGGACTCATGCTGACTGCGTAGAACCAAGCAAAGAAATTGAAATAGTCAGAGAGAAATGTTCAAGGGTACTTAAGGTGTTCTCTGAGCACATAGTGAAGTGTTTACCTGTTGATAACACAAAGGCTGGTAAGACAACAGACCAGGAGAAAATCGTTACATTGAGAAACGCGATTCTTGATTTAGCCCAAAAAATGCCGCACACAAAGAAAGAAATCCCTTTGCAATGGCATCGTGTAGAGAAAGAAATTAGCAAGTTGACCTGGAAAGATAAGAAGTACCTCCAGAAGAAAATTTTCCATGAAGAGATTGTATCGCGATACTGTAGATTTGACAACGAGGATGACGTTGAGGAACTTTTACATTTTCTGCATGCCCGTGGTTCAATAGTCTACCATAAATGTATTGGTGACGACGACGGACTGGTTGTCTTAGATCCCCAATGGCTTATCAATGTACTCTGTGAAATTGTAAAAGTGACTCCTTATGATGACGAGGTATTGTCGCTTTCACAGGATCGTAAAGACTTGAGAGAAAAAGGAATTCTTCGAAGGCGGCTGCTTAATTACGCGTGTAAAAATCAGAATCTTGATCATATTAAAGACTCCTTGATTTCCCTCATGGAAAAGTTCAACCTCATCTGCACGTGGCCGACGACTAAAACTGAAGATTCAATCATTCTTGTCCCATGTATGCTGACAGCAAGAAGAGAAGAAGTAGAAACAGTGGACCAGGTGATCCGGTAGCGGCCCTTCACCAATCTACCTCACTTTTGACGAAACTTATTATGTATCAGATGGGCTTTTTTGCCGTCTTGTTGTGCTCTTTGGAAAATGGCTGTCACGTCCTCAATGTACACATGAGTACAGCCTTCACGCTAATGAAGCCCGATTTGCTCTCGACCAAGACGGCAATTTCCTCATTTTGGTCTGCTACAAAACAGTAATTAAACTTCACATTAAGGGCCCAGCTGACTCCATTCCCTCCAATCATTGTGAGGACGTTTTATGGTATGTATTTGAGATCACGCATTATCTTTTGTAGGGAATTCTGTGGATAAAATTTCGTTCGGTTGAGTTAAGGTGTGGTAGGGTCACTGAACGAACAAGTTCCAATTGAAAACTCCAAAAGGAAGAGTATCTATAAGGGGGACTTCATTGTTCCTATCGCCTCGATTGCTTTAAAAAAATGTTTATGTTAATTATTCCTCTGAATGATGTAAATAATAACAAGGCAGCTGAGATTTAGCCTTTGTTGTCAGCGGTAGCTCGGTTTGATAGGGCAAAGAAGAATACAGTACAAACTTTATATTTGGAATATAATTATATAGCTATGTAAAAAGCAATAAACTTTATCGTCGCTATCGCACAGATTGCTTTAAACAAACCATGCGACAGTAACGACCATTTGGATGTAATTCATTATATCTGGCTGCAAAAGATCAGATTAACGATGAGTGAGTTTTGTTAAGGCAGAATTAAGTGTATCAATGCGACCGACAGCTCTACCAGAACGTAGTACGCTTTCTCAGCTCATTCCAAAATCTGGAAGTTTGTTTTTGCTACCAGCTCGGAGAGCAGAAATTATTCGAATTCTCGTAGTCCGTGGAATCGTCGTTGTCGTTGTTGTTGCCTTTTTTCCACACGATTTGAGGCAATTCGGCTGATTATCACACCAGAGGCTATATATAAAAATTGGGCTTACATATACACTTGTACTACTATCCTTAGCATTCCTGCTCTGAGTTTAGAGTCTAAATTGTCTCTTTTGGGTTACATTTTGTAGTCATTTAATAAAATTCCCCGAAACACTCAGACAAGAGTGTCATTGGCTGAAATCAGTGTCCACGGAGGTTTGTGCTCTCTGCACAATTTGTTTTGGAAAACGTGATGGAGACTCCAAGCCATGTGAGCGGCACGACGAAGAAGAAACACCATGTCAGCGCCATGACTGTGCACATTACATTCCTTTAAAGTCAAAAGTCATTTGTTGTAGGCCTGGTCATCCCCTGCCTCTGGATTCACTCCGACCTTGGATTCAGGTCAGTGCTGAAAAACAAAAAGGAAATATTCCAAAAATTAACAGTGTTGTAAGTGTTGAATGTGACGTTACAATGGAATAAAGGCCTTCTAGCTTTCTGTTTGGCTGTATTTCTCTTCTCATGGCACAAAAAGGGGCGCCACGAAACTTCGGAATACTTCACAGAATTGGCTGGGGAAACAATAAACAAACAACAGAAACAACAAGGCTAGCCCTGAAAACAATAGAGCTTCGTAGTCACAAAGTCTAACGAAATTAGAGGTTCTAAAAAGCTTCGTGGCCCCTACACAAAAAAGGTTGAATGCACAGAGTTGATTATTTGTTTTGAAAGGCCCCTAATAAGACACTAACAAGACTAAACTTTGATTTATTTCCAGGCTTTGGACAGTCGTGAAGCGGCAGGGAAGCCTGGTAAGTTTCCTAACAGAATTTTCTTGATCTATGTCTGGGTCTTGATATTTGGTCATGCTTTCAGCTATGCCGGGGTACGTGACCTAGCTCATCGGGATGAGCATGCTCGTCAACAGAGCTCATTCTGTTGTCATCGCTTACGTTGTCTGTTTATATATTTACTTCTTTGGATAGGGCTTTGGTACCTTACTAGTGACACAAGACTTTGAAATAAATGTGCTAGTTTTTAGGCGAATGTGTGTACTGCTATTGATAATAAATTTCGTCATAAGGTTAAGGTTCGCTGAGGATCGATTCGTAGATCCACAGCAGCCTCGACAGCGTTGTCACGAAATTTATTACCAATAACAGTACAGACGCATAAGAGACTGGCGTCAATTTGTCAAATACCAAATAAGATATATAACTTTTAATATTATCTTGGTCCACTTACATGAATTACAAAAGCTAATACACTTTATTAAAACCTGGACTATGTATATTGGATTTCTGGTATCTTGATTGGCTGAACGGAGCTAGGTTATCAGCTGATATACCTGCTGCGACCAAATATTATGGTCAATGAACACTCAACAACAAAGTGAGCAAGCAACCGCGAGCAACCCGACGAGTTCAATGGACAAGAAAATCACTTTGCAGCGAAGTTTAATTAAGGAGGAATTACAACCGAACGTCACTGAGACACAAATCAAAATTATTCCGGAGTGCTCGATGTCTTAGGACGACAAGGAAGTGCCCGATCATTAAAATTTTACAAGCGGCAGGTTTTATCAAGAAGGCTTTCCTCTCCGAAATATTAAGACAACACGTAAAATAAAGCACGTTAAAACTGTCACACATTCCTGGCGAGTCAGTACGAAAATTATAAGGCGATCTAAACACTTACTGGACAAACTATCAAGAAGAATGGCAGGGCAAAAATTTATTTTTGGCTATGCCACATAAAATTGACACTGTTTTACTTGCACCCTTTGTAGCTCTGTGTTCCAACAGCTCCAAATATTTAGATACTAACTGGCCTTTGAACAAAATTTGGTTGGAGTTAAAAACCACTACTACTAGAAGGACTCTCGTTATTCCTGAAATATTCTAATCAATTTGGACCTCCAGCTCCAGTGAAAGCTTGTGGGAAAGGGAGAACAATCTACCTGACAGTGCGTGAGCTTTTGTGCTCTTTCACTGAACAATAAGAACTAGTTAACTAACCAAAAGACCTCGATAAATAGGTGAATGCGCCCAGGTATGGTGCCATTGTTTTCATTAAAATTGCATTTGACTTGAGGGCATTTTATTGTTCCCCCTAGCCGCTCGTGACCATATAAGGCTAAAAAAAAACTCAAAAACATTTGTTATACATTTAAAATTATTCCTTAGTCACACTTATCACTTGGAGCATCAGGGTCCAGTTGTTTTAAGCAGGATTAAGCTAATCCAGGATTAGCGTCAATTTTTTATTCCGTTTTATTGCCAAATGATACGGATTCCTGTATATCTTTTTTGTCCTACATTTTGACTTTGGTCGTTTTCAAACGGTCACTTGAAGTCATCCAAACATAATTTATTCCTGCGAATTTGGATTCCTTTCCCAAAAACGGGTAATTCGGTGCCCATCTCACTACTGAGAACGGTGCCTGTTACTAATACGACATTCCAAGATGAAAATTAAATCAAATTATAACATTTCGACTCTAAACTTTTCTTCTCAGCTTTGAGTAATTTACCATTGTATTTATATTATTCTAGCTAATCCGGCACATGCATGTTGCCAAAAGCCTTGTGAAGCAATAACTGTTCAAAAGATTATTCGAAATCGTGAAAGGAAGTAAACTTAGGCGAGACAACAAGTTTCATTTTAACCAAAAGTCTTATTTGTTTGCGACTGCGGATTTTAATTTGAAATCCTTTGGTTTTGGTGTCAATGGTAGCGTGGCCTGACTGATGGTGTTTAGCCATTCTGAGTATCATTGAAATGTTTTTTGAGTCTTAACTTTCAATTTCCTGGAAGACAGATTTCGTATTCATCGTCATTTGATCAGGATTCTTTGCCCTCGTCACATTCGCACAAATAAGATCTGTGCAAAATTAAGGGAATCAGTTCCCCACTTTGCAGTTTCTGTGGAGTGGAAGAGAAGTCCCTCAAACAGTATACGTCACTGTACCATTGTGGTCAGTGTTTTAAATTGGCTTAACACTTATACTGTAGTCAAGTCGTACCTCTCAGTGCGAGCGAACTCCGATGTTCGTACGAAAGTTTACGGACTGAGTGTTTTCTCTTTCTAACTACGCTGTCGACGAGTAATCATTAACATATTAAATGGGCCATTTATATGACCTAAGCCGTTGACAACTCAATACAGTTCAGTTATTTCCTCCTCTTTATTCTCCACGTTTGTCAGATGAAAGCCAGATTTCAGATGTGGAGCTTAAAAGAAAGTCTTCGTCTGGCAGCAGTACGATGACTACTTTCAAGCGAAAACAAAGTTAAAACGACAGTCTTATTAACAACGTACTTGCTTTCATCATGATAATGAGCTGATGAAAGTAGCTAGTTTGTCTGAAATAAAATTCTGCTATTTTCAGTTTATATCCATATACAAAGGGGCGTATGCCAGAATTGTCAAGCAGCTCTTTGACGTGGTAAAAATATCATACAAACCAACCTAGCACATTCAGCTCGATAGAAAATCCGTGATCGATGCCAAAATGAAGGGTGAGAACAATTCAACAACGTAATTCACAATGTGGTAATGTTAACTTGCCACGAAAATTGAAACACACAAGAAAAAAAGTATAATGTGGCCTGGAAGTGCAGGAACCTTATTCCATTCCATTTCAGGTCATCCGCCTCCATCCGTTCGTCCGTCCGTCCGTCCGTTGATTCCTCCATTAACTGTTTTTCCCGAGGTAGCATAATCCCTTAATGCGATTTGAACCCACATCCCCCTGTATACTGGTCGGGTGTGATCACCATTTCAGGTCATCCACTCTAGCAACACATTGTAATCGAAGATGTGATTACTGTGGCTCGAGATGAGGGCCTCCCGGGAGTGCATAAATGTTCGAAGCTAGATTTGAGCCCACGTCTCCCGTATACTAGTCGACGTAATCACCACTACACTACCAGGGCAACCACGCTGTCAACGTGGCAATCAAAGAGAGGTGGGGAATGTGGCTTGAAATCGATGCGAAAATTTCGACAAATTTTGTTTGAAGGTGTCAGGGAAGTGAAACCCCATAACTATGTTTCCAACATACCCAAAGATCAAATACACGATGCACGACACGAATTCAACTTAGTTCGTTAGAAGGGAAGATTCAAAAGGTGGGACCGTAAGGGGTTGTTGCGTGAAATGTCAATGGGTGTTATTATATTCTCTGTGAAACGTCATTATTGAAAGAAATAAAATCCCTGAACTATGAACGCCATGCTTGCCGTGACACGTAAACACTAGAAATTAATTTTCCGATATCATTAATACTAGATGAATGAATTTCTGTAGAATACTGTACGTTAACTAAACCATAAAATGCACCTGAAAGCAAAATGCATGTGTACGAGGACGTCATATTCGCGTCACAAATATCAAGGACAAGAAAAGAGAGCTTTCAAAAAAAATAAGATGGTCATTAATGCTTGGCAGATAATGAACGTGATTAAATTACTAAAGTGAAGTGGTTATATCCTGTTGAGTGTGAAAATGGAATATTAATGACCGTGATTCGTTATTTTCCATATTAAATGGTCACGAACCGCCTGCACGTACCCCCTCTCCCCTTTAACCGCCCCGCTTTGACGAAGAAGAAATAGCTTATAGAACATCAATAAATGCAGTCAGAAGACTGAATTACTATTGATTTACAATTTTCAAAGGTGTGCTTATATCAAACAGGAATAATGATAAAATTACTATTAATTTTGAAAGAGAGTTCGCCCTGACAGGGATTTCAATCCACGTTCCCCTGCAAACTAGCCAGGGGTGTGGTCACATAGACAGGAGTGTTTTAGTGGAAAATAGACCTCTCGAAACTACATCCGGGACTCAAGTGGCGTTTTTCCATATCCTCACTAATGAGGATATCTTCTATTTATTTTTTTCTCAGTACGCGAGCTGGCGGTATCCTCCGAATCCTGCATTCTGATTGGTTCTGGGAGCGGGCGGAATTTTCCTGTCTCTGACCACGGTCATGTTAACCGCGCGAAAACCATTGAATGAAAATTGAAAAACAACATACCCCGGTTGAACTCTGGAATTTTTTTATTTATGGCTCAAAGATGCGAATTTTTTTTAAACTCACAATTCTTACGTGTGTTGAAAGTGAAAAATTCAACAAGGAGGGGAATTAAAGGCCTTGTTAAGGCCCCAAAAAGGCGAGTACTCGTTTTAATTTTGCTGTATTATCTGCCGTAAATGACAATAAGCGTAAGAGCCGGCGGACCGTTCGCTTTGGTTTAAACAGATCACACCGGACGATTTCGCTAAATGATTAAATTGTTTATATCCGAAGAACCAGCACATACGTTACAAGTAAAATGTAGAAAAAGAAAGGAATTAGGCTAAACAGAAATGATCAGTTCAAAGTATTCTCTTTCATTTTTTTTACGCAAGGGCAATTAAAACTGTCCTAACGTTTCATTAGTTTGGTTTTGTGTTTGGTACGCTTAAGCTCAATTCTAAGCTTTTAAATTGGGTTGTCAAGTCCTTATGCCGGCTACGATTTTCCCTGTGCATGTCAGTTCTTGAAAAACACCTTTTCCTTGTTGATAAGCCTAGGTAGTTTGTAGCCGAAAAAACACTTTATGATTACATTCGCTCCACGGTTTCCTGCCACCTGACTCAGTGAAACTTACGTGCGTTCTGACAACTTTCAAGTAAAGTAAACACCTTTATTTATTCAGGGAAATCCCGTCAGTAGTAATGTAAGCCCATATGGGCAACTGAGCCTCGTTTTGATGTTGAGGGCGTGGCCTCGTTTTGATGTAAGAGGAAATGACGTCACCGGAACCGGAAGTGACCGGAAGTGACGTCACCGGAAGTGACCAAAAACCGGAGGTGACGTGTTTTAGAATGGGAAACCGCTGACTAGTATGAAAAATCGATCGTGGGCTCAGGACCACTGAGAAACGCGGGCTCAAAGTCCAAAGTCCAATTTTTGCAGCGGGGGTAGGTATAAAAGGGTAAACCCTGGGTTAGGGAGTAATGACGATGAGTTTTTACATCACCCTTATCAGTGATCAAGCACAAGGCAATGGACAAAAATTTACGGCTCGACTTCCTCATTCACATTATTTGGTGGAAGATGATTGGGAAGCGGCCTTGGTTCATATCTCACACCCGGGGTTTAATCAACAATTGGAAGATCAAACCAAGCAGAATTGGACGCAAGAAGATAGTCAAAAACATTGGA
>Ga0126336_10002463_pt1 | contig 10529 bp, 10 predicted proteins | sample SidCmetagenome_FD_92530 | JGI IMG/M metagenome (GOLD analysis project Ga0126336, IMG submission 92530) | Coral microbial communities from El Islote,Puerto Morelos, Mexico - Siderastrea C C metagenome | ecosystem: Host-associated > Invertebrates > Cnidaria > Coral | place: El Islote,Puerto...
CTGTAACGTGTATTGTAAGTAAGTTACTGTAAGTAATGTATTGTAAGTACTGTAACGCTTTTTGTAAGTTAAGTGACTGTACGTAATGTATCCTAAGTACTGTATTGTGTTGTTGCAAAAAAATAAACAAATTACAAAAAAATAGGTGCACAGCTACTGAAAAAGGCACGTCTAGATGGTGGCTTCCACTCCCCCCCCCCCTTGTACGCCCGTGGGTTGATGAGGTTCTCCTGCAAAAAGAGATTAACCTGTGCACACTACTGAATCTTTCTGCATGTGGTTGATCGTGTGGGTGAATTTCTTTTCTTTTAATAAGGCTGTTTTGTTTTGTTCTGCAGTGTGTCCTAATCTGATAACCCTGAATGAGTCAACAGGGGTCATCACCAGTCCTTTCTACCCCAGACGTTACCAAAACAACCACAGATGTAGGTGGCAAATCGCAGCGAGTAAAGGAAAACGTGTCAAGTTGGTCATTGAGGACATACGTATTACACAGTGCGGATCGTCCTGTAGATGTGATTATTTAGAAGTTCAAAACGGGTCCATTTTTGGAGATGGTGCTCCAAATGGAAGAATCTGTGGTTACCTCATGGGCAATATAACGTATTATTCGTTTCATGAGAGGCTGACAGTGCTGTTTGTCTCTAATGTTCACCGGAAGTTCCTTGGATTTAAGGCAACGTACACGTAATTTAACTTCCGTGCCTCAAATGGTAAGCAATGTAACATTTGCTACTGACCAATTTGCCCTGGGAGTGTCCGAAAATGAGAAAAGGAGTAGGGGTTAAATTAAATAACATTTTGGAGGAGGATGGGAAAGAGGAAGTCTAAAATTGAGGATGAGGATGAAGAGGGAAAACAAAATTTTGGAGAAGGGAAATAAAATTGTGAACGGAGGAAAATAAATAGTGGAGAAAGGAAAATGATATTTTGGAGTAGGAGGGAAAGGAGGGAAAATAGAATAATTAAAAGTTGACGTGCAGCCCGGATAAGACATATTGAGATCAATAAAAACGTTCACTGGATGTAAAAATGAATAAAAATCGTGCTTTCGGCTGTTTTTTGTCGTCTAGTCTTCTTGTTTGCATTTAAGTTCACTCTTGCACATTATGCAACCCCAAGGCAGGAGGGGGATATATTCAGGAAGGTAAGTGACAGCGGGGTACGGGGGCCACAGCAATCAAATCAATTTTCGTTCGTGGTGACAGAAATCCAACACTCATGAACAGACCAGATTGTCGACCAATCAGGACAACGACCAGACACTTAAAACATCTACTGATGAATCACAGTTTACTTGACTCTGATGATGAGTTCCGCTCAGGTTGTCGAAACGTCAGTCAATGTCGCCTCAAACAGTCCTTCTCAGGACTACATTCACCCGGACGATCACAATTTACTGAATTATGATATGACTCCTGGGTTCAAACCATTTACAGTAGACCACTCAGTGGCAAACTGAAAAATCCACAAAATGTCAGGGAGTTTATTGAAGTCTCATTTTAAGTGTTCTGTTGCGAAAAACATAGCGGGGGAGACATTTTACGGCCACTGACAGATCTGTCTTTACTTTAAATATCAATAATTACAAAATTGGTAACGTTCAGTTCAATCTGCCATGAGCCGTATGTCATCAGGAGTACTATTAGCATGACGCACGCTTGTTAAGCTCTCTTTCACGGTAGGCACCCAGCTCCAGGAATGAGTCACCACTTTTCCCAGCATCGTACGTTTTTCTTTCTTTTTTGTCTTGCAGTTATTAATTTAGTACACTGCATCGGTTACTTAAGATCTTTAATACCGATAAAATTTTTATCAAATTCCTCCCTCTGAGAAAAAGACGCCGAAGACTGCAGAACAGGATTTTATTGTGTGTTTCAGGCGAGCGTTCTCCTAAAAAACGCGTAAAACATCAATCAGGCTAAATAACCCGAGACTACTAACCCAAGTAGAGATGTAGTAGTCGCTAGAGGGAAAAGGCCTAGATACGGCGACCAGCTCAGCCTATCACTCCGAATAACGAGGGACGTAAATAATTACCATCTTAAAGCTTGGGTGTTGGTCTTTTGAATAACGCATATATCACAGGGGACACGTATTAATAGGCCAGAGTTTTCTCTGACAACATGCCATGTTCTTCAAGATTAACGTAACTACGCTATGCTTCGTTATTTTTTACCATCACATGTATTTGTTTTTCCTCCAAATGCAGCTAGCAGCCTTAGCAGTTCACACCTACAACAGCCTGCAGAAAAGGCGTTTTTAAATAATGCCTACTATAAAGGCTCCTATTTACACCCATAAAAATCCTCTTCTCCAGGGGCTGGATTCATGAAGCCCTCCCACTACAAGATGTGTCCTATGTATTTTTTTAAAACAAAACCTATTGTTAAGAAACAGTACTTAAGATTCATATTTGGCTTAGGACAGCTTCGGCTTCATATTTGGCTTAGGACAACTTTGTAAATCCTGCCCCAAGTTGGCAAAAATATTCTGAAATTCAATTCGCTAGGTCATTCTAACTAACTATGTCTTTTGATGTTTTTGTTGCCGAGCTTTTTCGGCCTTTATCTTTTAGAACGATAGATCTCGCTATTTACAGTATGCGGGGCCGAGTGAACACGAATTGAGTTTTTGAATGTGGTGGTGTATTTGTAACACATTTTCAGTTAGAAAAGAAATTTCTCTCCCAGATATGTCTTTGTTAAAAGAAATCTTGAACTAAGACTTAAAATAAGCTGCTTGGCCTGTTTGGCATAGGCTTAATTTTTCTCTTGGTCCAGCTTATTTTTGTTGTCCACAGCACTACCATTAATCTATTTGACCACCAAATACCTAGGCACATGAGCAGATCTCCTAGTAGAAAAATGCACATAATTTATGGATTGATGTGGCAAGTAACTCTTATGACTGTTTTTTATCTTCCTTTTTCCTGTTCGCTGATGAAACCAGTTAAAAAGTTCCCTAAAATAATTCTATTTTGCCATTGGTGATTTGTTAGTGAGCCTGGTTGTCCTGTGACCAAGCTACTGATAACAAGATTTGCGCTTCATGGCCACCCGGATGCTTGGATCACGTGGCACCCCTTCCAAATTTGTTTTATATCGTGTTAAGATTATGCAGTGTGCCAAATTTGATGCTTTTGCGCGATTTGTGACGATTTTTGCCTTAACTGACCGGACTACATAGGGTCTAGTCCTATTTTGGTAACCTTCATGCATTTAGTTCATGCTGTTTCGTTTTCCAGTTGGGGTGCTTCGTTTTCGAGTTTCAGGTTGGTTCGTGCTTTTAGTTTTTTTTATAATTTCCTGTTGGGATATACGTTAGTTTCAGAAAATCTGTACATAGACGTTTTTTGACGTTAATTTTGACTTTTATGATTGCCTGGAATAATTTATAAAATTGTTGCAAATTTCTTGATATGTTGTACGCATAGTGACCTGGCCTCTTAGTAGAAGTAAGGCTAGAGTTGTCTTTGTTTTGCTTAGGACCTTTCTTTTTATAAGCAAGATATATTGTTCTTATAGTGACAAATTCCCAGTCACGATCATTTACAGATAAAAGCAGAAATTAAAGGTTTGTAACAAAACAACGTCAGCTTCAGCCTAACTTCCACTCAACGTTTCGTTGCCTTAATATTTTGTACTTAACCCCCTCCCCCGCCCCTTCCAGACAAAAGCCCAGACTGAATGGGCTCACTCCAGGAGATTCCCTGTTGCTGTGTAAAAAAAATGAAATCTATTTTGTCGTTAGTCTGTTCGGGGGAAAAAGTTATAGAAAATGGCCAAATATGGTAGGGACATTAATGTTCGTTTGGCCTCGGTTCTTGAGTCAATTCCTTCGTCTTACTGCATTAGTTTTTGAATTCATCTGTGATCTGTACGCGGCAAAATTGAAACGTTTGAGATATCCATGTCCAGGCATTGTTAAAAGTAAGGAACTCCATTGTCACATCTCTTTAGAATGTTCCAGCTACACCTTTCTAATGGAGTCCAGCAGAGCAAGAACATATTACAACAGAAGCATTCCTTCCCTGTGCGATGCTAACATATCCGGTTGGTACAGACTCAGTGGAAAAGCTGGAGGTCAAATGGCTTTGTCTTGTGTCAACAAAGGTCATTGTGGTACGGACGCGCCACGCTGGCTAATCGGAGCCCATCCTACCGTGGATGATGGGGTTGTTCAGCATGAAGTGTGTTTTAGTTCTTTTGGCAACTGTTGTTATTATTCAACTAAAATCAATGTACGCAACTGTGAGGGGTTCTACGTTTACAGACTTCAGCGGCCACCTCACTGTTACTTACGCTACTGTGGCAGTGGATTACCATAGGCACAAGGTAAGTCATCGTGACATTTTCAGGTTTCAGCCGCATCTTGCCCCTCTTTCAACTCATCTATACTCCTAGATATATGACAAATCTGTTGTCTTGTGTCTATTGTGAAATCAACCTCAAAATGAACAATAAATCTTAAGAGTTCAGTATCTAAATTAGCCTGGTGGAAATCTGTCTGGACCTTAGTACCACTCCTCTCGAGCTACCACCCGTGAATGTCTGACATGTTTCATTTGCGGATACTGATTTTATCCGTCAGTTTTGAGGGGATAATAGACTGAAGATGTATTACTAGGTAAGACATGGCCTTAAGTGTCATGAAGCGCTAGGGATGACCTTAATTAGACAACTCATGCAATCAATGACGTTATGAGCTAGGTAATCCAAGAACTGTCATAACGGCCTCTTGAGTTAGGTATTTCCCCCGCAGCTCTGCTTTGCATATCTTTTACGCCTACATGTATACATAAAGCATGTTCATAGGGGGCTTTCCCTCTTACCGCAGTTATAATATAAATCTGTATCTCAACAAAAGATATACAGACCTTTGTGCCTAAAACATCAGTGATGCACTGAATATTAGAAGGAAGAAACTAGCACCTTTTCAAAAAGGGTTATTATCTCTTGCCTTCTTCTCAAAAATAAAAGATGCCTACACTAGAGGGATTTACATTGAAAAAGGCTTGAAAAGCGTGATGAATGCCAAACTTGGAAAAATATTTAGTTCGGGTTGTCATCAGGTTAATGACCCAAACAGCTACGTGACATCCATTGATTTAAAGAATACCTACTAGGCAGCTCAAATGAATTGGACGATTTGTAGAAAAAATAGCTCGAATCTATGTTGAAGGACATGATATTTCAATTCGCAATGCTGGCCCCTTTGGAAAGACCTGCAGCAGACTTGTAGTGTGTGGGAGCTAGAAACAACCGTTCCAAAAAAATTTAGCCAGGCTACCACAGAAATCAGAAAAAAGGAAACAAAATCGGAGCGACATAATTTTTTATTAAAATAGCATATACATGTTTCAATTATTACGCTGGAAAATGTCTTAACGAGTCCAACAGAGCAAGAACATATAACGGCATCATTCATCGGTGCGATAACTATCTGTCCTTAGGCTGGTACAGATTCAGTGGAGAAGCAGGAAGTCAAATGGCTGATCATGTGTCAACGGTTGGTATCGTTGTGGTACGTGGTTTACTGGTTGGCTTAAGGGAACACACCCTGCAGTGGCTGATGGGGCTGTTCAACGCCAAGTGTGGTTCGGGCTGCTGTTATTATACAACGTACATCAGTGTTCGTAACTGTGGGGACTTTTACGTTTATAAACTTAACAGACTCAATGTTTGTTACTTACGTTACTGTGGCAACGGATTTATACCTTCAACACCAGGTAGGAGGATTCATGTATCTCATTTGCGCATTACTCCTTTAAATTATTTTTAAAAAAATCACTGCTCGAAACCTTAAAAGTAGTTTTCCTGCAACGTTTCGTGTAGTGACAACGGTAGGATACCAAAATATTCCAGAGAAACGAAAAATTGTCCAGAAAGTGGTAGTTCTAGATAGACAACAATAATTTACGTATACTGTTTACGTATACTGACAGCTTTATATAGCCTAGGAAAACTTATAGTGTTCGTAGTATAGTGTTTACGATAAACTTAATTTACATTTCTTGTTATTAAGTGCCAAGGTCACACATTCGATACCGAGGATGCAACGTGAATAAAACAAGTATACATTAAATTGGCGACGAGATGCCCGATACCAGCCCTACTGCAAATTCTACAACACAAGCAAGTTCAGCAGTTTCTACTAGTCCGATGGCTTCCTTGCAGATTCCCTCGTTGCCGCCATTTTCTTTGGCAGATTTCTCTACCCTTGGACAACGTTGGTCCAAGTGGGTCCAGTCATCGGAGCGTTTTCTTTCTGCTTCTGGAATCACGGATCCAGAACAAAAACGAGCAGTTCTTCTACACCTTGCCGGACCAGAGGTACAAGATGTGTTCGAAACTTTACAGGCCACGGGCGAAGACTAAGCTACTGCCCTTACAAAGTTAACAGCTAACTTCGAACCCCCCACCTTTCCGATTGGCCGCGTAAATCCCTAATGAGCCTCTTGACGTCTTTGCAACTCGTTTACAACAGAGTTGCGACTACGGGAGAGAGCGAACGAAATGATGAGGGATCAGCTAGTTGACAAGTGTTACTTAGAGGACCTTCAACGAAAGTTTCTTCGAGAGACAGGCCTCACTTTGGAGAATGCCCTGTCCATCACGTGCGCCATAGAAGTTTCAAATCCCAACGCTGCACAAATGGAAACACTACCTTCAGCGCCGGTTAATTCGCAGCCATTACGCTCGGATTGTCCGAAAAATTGTAAACCGCCCCGTAAGGCCCATAACCGCTCAAACGACAACACTCTTCGGCGAAATCTTTCTACGTCTGTCTGTTTTTGCTGCTGGAACGAAGGACAAAAAGGGAAACACCCTCCCTGTCCAGCGAATGGCGCAACCTGCTTTCATTGTGGTAAAAGGGCCACATTCAGCTTGCTTGCAACGGAAAACGTTCAACTAAATCTAAATAACACCATCGCAGTTATAGCCCAACTTTTGCTGTTGCGAAAAGAAAGCCTGAAAAAAAAGTCAGGCTTGTACGGGATTGGAACCCTTAACCTCTGTGATACCGGTGCAGCGCTCTAACCAGTTGAGCTAACAAGCTAACTGTGAGATAGTCATTAAGTCGGTTCGTTATAAACCGGTAAAGGATGAAATGACGACTATATGAATATCATATATTAGAACCGCGGGATGAAGAATCTCTCGAACTGAACAAGTTCAGTTTGAGTGGAACGAGAACGCTTGAAGGAATTCGCCTCGTTGAAATCGAAGATACCTCGCAAGACCACTCTATTGACGACAAATATCTCTTTTTCTAGGAAACTCTGCTTGGCAGCCCACCGTTCCTGTTCGCATCCATGGCACGGACATACCCGGTGCTAGTGTGAACGTCCTCGATAGTCTGGCTTTGCAGCGGTTCTGTGATATTTCACGGTCGAAAACAGATCTCCGTGTGCACCCCTGTGGCTCAACGAGCCCCATTCCTGTAAAGGGCACCTTTGATACGCGCGTGTACTCAATTGCTTTGTCTACTATGGCTCGCTTCGTAGTTGCTGAAAATGAAAGCACTGGTTCACCCTTGGAAAAGGACACAACAATCGCCTTGGTTCTATTGAGATTCGGGCCAGTGGAACCGGTGGAGAGACGCTCTGTGGTGCAAGGTCCCCCTCGAACAGATTTTACCACTCGAAGCCCTGGTGTGGACCAGTTGGTCAGGCAATACGCCAGTATTTTCGAGGGAGTTGGCAAACTGAAGAACTACAAGCTCAAGATTCACACAGATCCAAATGTTACTTCTGTGGCGTGGCCTCTCCGACGGGCGCCCTTCCAGATACGATAAGATGTAAAACAAAAACTCCAGCAGTTGGCAGATCTAGATATCATTGATGATGCTGAAGGTCTGACCCCGTGGCCGTTCCGAAATCCATTTGGGACATATATACGTGTATTTGTTGACGTGGGAAGGGTCAATGAAGAAGTTGGAGGAAACCTTTTAGGCCATGAACGGTGCAAAAGTCTTTTCGAAACTGGATTTACGGTGGGTTGAGCTTCACCCAGATTCGCGAGCTCTTACTACGTTTTCTGCCCACACAGAAGAGACTTGCCAGCGGCTTCATAAAGAGTGTGGAGTCACCCTCAATTAAGAAAGGTGCATTTTCAGCGTCTCTGGGCTGGTTTTCTTTGGTTTTAAAGTCTCAGCGGATGGTCTCTCTCCTGATGTTAAGAAAGAAAGCCCATAGAAAAAGCCTGCACCCCTCAGAATTATGCTGAAGTCCGATGCATCCTAGGTCTGGTTAAATATTGTTCCAGATTTATTCCAGATTTCTCCACTCTGTCAGACCCGCTCCGACAGCTGACCAGAAAGGTTCCTATGGTCTTAAACAAAAGCAGCACCAAGAAGCTTTTGAGAAACTGAAATCTGCTTTGTGTCACGGCGTACTATGATGAGACAAAGGCTACTCAGTTACGAGTGGACGCAAGTCCCGTGGGACTCAGAGCAATGCTGATGCAGCATGACGCACACTGACGGGAGTAGAGTAAGGATACTCCCACACGGAACGTGAAGCTTTGGCAGTAGTTTCTGGCTGCGAACGATTTCACATCTACATTTATGGCAAGGAATTCACCCTCTACACAGATCACAAGCCTTTAGAGGTACTCTACAACCCTAAGCACAAGCCGCCTCCCCGGATAGAGCGATGGGCGCCCAGGATACAACCCTACAAGATCAAGGTGATACGCATGCCAGGTAAGACCAATCCAGCCGATGTGCTTTTGAGTCTTCCTCTCCAAGGCCAACCCAACCGTGAACGAGAGATCACGGAAGAAAATATCAACTACTTTGCTTCCAATTCGATCTCTAAAGTGATGTCTCAGACAGACGAGAGACGATCCGGTACTACAGAAGTTGGAAAGCTGTCTTCGTGGTAGCAAATGGTTGGCTGAGCCTGACCTTCTTCCTTTCTACTCAGTCCGTTCGGAATTGGCCGTTACCAACGGTCTGGTTTTTCGGGGAAGAAGAATTGCAATTCCAGCCCAGTTACGACTGCAAACCCTCCGACTAGCCTACAAAGGCCACCAAGACATAGTGCGCACAAATCAATTCCTGCGAGAGAACGTTTGTGGCCAGGCATCGACCGTGACGTCAAGCAGACGGTTAAACTGTGCTTTTCGTGTCAGCCAATGTTTCCCAAATCAGCACCAGAGCCCACACGCTCGTCCTCTGCGCTGCGAAAGTCGTGGGAGATCGTTCACATCAACTTGTGCTGTCTATTTCCTACAGGCTAAAGTCTTCTCGTCTTAATGGATGCCTGCTGAAGATGGCCGGCAGTTGCTATTCTCCGTTTGATCAAGTCTGATGTCCTTGTTGAGCACCTTCTCCGAATATTTTCGACGCACGGCTTTCCAGAGCTTCTTATTTCAGACAATAATCCACAATTCGTCCCGAAGACCTTTTTTAGTTTTCCTTGAAGCGCATCGAAAAGTCACTGGCCCCGAGCCAACACAGAAATGGAGTGTTTCAACCAGCCTTTGGAAAAGATTATCCAGGCGGCACATATTGAGTGCAAAGATTGGCGACAAGAACTGACAAGTTCCTTCTCAACTACCACTCTACTCCCCACGCTGTCACATGCATCGCCCTCCGCCCCTCCGTCCCGGACAGTTGATGTTTAGACGCGAGATACGAACGGAAGTTCCCCAGCTTCGTAAAACTGGAATGACCAAAGGCTTCATTCTCGCCAGACCTCGCCAAGAAGCGCCGGAAAAAAGGATACGCAGACGAGCCGTTTCTTCACCTGTGAAAGAAGGAGATAAAGTGCTACTCCAACAGCCGTCCCGAGATAAGTTCTCGACGAGATATGACCCGTTGCCGTAGACAGTGGTGGCACGGAAAGGTCCTAGTGTTGTGCTGCAACATGGAGCTGATCCGCAGATTCTCAGAAATGTATCCCTTACTCGTAAGATGTACGAAGGTAACGACAACTCGACCGACGATGCTTTGTTTCCGGTGGCATGTGTGCAAGGACCCGAGAATCAACCAGCGACAAGTGTAGAACACAGGCCTCAGAGGTTGCCACGACCCCCGGACTATCTTCGAGACTATGTTCTCACTTGAACTGAGCTTTCAAGTACGGAAAATATTGTTAGTGACTTGAGCGAAGATCATAGCTGTTTCTGACTATATTGTTTTGATTGTTATGCTCTCACTTGAACTAAACCTTCAAGTACGGAAAATATTGTTAGTGACTTGAGCGAAGATCATAGCTGTTTCTGACTATATTGTTTTGATTGTTATGGTTGAGCGAAAGTAGTAATGTGCATCTGTCTGGACCACTGCGTCTGCATATGAATAAATTAGGGTAACCCTAGGTCGGAGTGGGGGAATGAACCCTAAGTCCTCATTTGCATATTAACCCTAACCCTCATTAGGATATTAACCCTAACCCTCTTGGTTAGGCCTAACCCTAACCCTAGATTCTTACTTGGTTAGCTTTAAGGTTGGTGTTTGGGAAATAAAAGAAGAGGGTCGGCCGGGATTCGAACCCGGAACCTACCGATTTGAAATCA
>Ga0126336_10002464_pt1 | contig 10529 bp, 5 predicted proteins | sample SidCmetagenome_FD_92530 | JGI IMG/M metagenome (GOLD analysis project Ga0126336, IMG submission 92530) | Coral microbial communities from El Islote,Puerto Morelos, Mexico - Siderastrea C C metagenome | ecosystem: Host-associated > Invertebrates > Cnidaria > Coral | place: El Islote,Puerto...
AAGCCCTTGTTCCCTTTCTTTTTTAGTTCCAGCGACAAGACTGTGAAGGTCTGGGATGCTGGATCAAGGCAGTGCGTTCAGACTTTTTATCAACACAGTGATCAGGTATTCAACTGTGAATTCCTAATTTCTGCTAGTTTTTTAGGCTTAACTGGGCGGAGGATCTGACGGAACAATCACATTACCCAAAGACAGATTTTGAATATTCGAAGGAATCATTGCACTTGTTCAATCATGAGAAACAACTGAACCAGGTTGTTTTCAGTTTTTTCTCCCAAAACGTTATTTTTAAACACGATTACAAAATGTGCAGAACCTGCAACAATATACAAGGTAGCACAGCTGATTGCGGCGCAATAAGGAAAATAGCAGTACTTTCTATCCTTTCGGTTATCAAGTTCTGTAAGCCAAGTCTTCACTTAGGAATCAAAGCTGCTAAAGGAGTATTCATTTTTGGTTAATTATCTTGTTTCTTTCAAGTCTTGATTCTCGTTAACTAGCTTACGCGTCAGCTTGTGTAGGCGGCAATTTCTTTTGCAATTGTGACCTGGGAATGGTTTTGGAATAAAATCGAAATATTAACGTCCTTAAATCATAATTTTAATAATGAGAGCTGGCAAATAGGGTTATAACGGCTGGTACGGCTGCGTTGACCTACACAGGGTCATTTCCTGTGGTTTATATACCTCAGTGTATTCTCACTAACATGTTTTCTTGTATTCTGCTCTTATCATCTACAGGTCTGGGGAGTGAAGTACAATGCCACTGGCTCCAAGATAGTATCTGTGTCTGATGACAAGTCAATTATTGTTTATAACTGCCCCCTGTGATGTTTGCCTTCTGCACTTATGTAAATTCGTGACAAGTCCGAAAATAAAACTGTAGTCTTTCCTTACGTGAGGGTTTTTTTTAAAACTAAACGTACATTTATGGTTTTCACCAGGAAAACTTGCCGTCAGATACTTATAAACTAGCCTGCGCAGGCGTAAACGGGGAAGGGGAAGGGGAGCTAAAAGGGGAGCGAGAACCCTCATCCCTAGCCCCCAGTTCCCCATTTCCCTCCCGCGTTCTTCCCTTCCTCTTCCCCGTTCAGGCTACTTATTAATCACCAGCGTTTCTTCTCTCAGGTCCGAAGAATGCAACCTTTCTGAATAAGCCTGTTTGGTTTGGGTAGTTGGAGTTCAGGAAAAGTTCTCCAAAAGAAAATTCTGCCAAAGTATTGAACGCAATAATTTATTCCACCGTAAATATTAACGAATAAATATGTCTCGTACCCTCCCTCCCCCGATCGAGATCTGCAGTGCTGTGCAATGCATGTAAAAAATGTGTATAGAGTGGTAAAGGTAGGAGGGGTGTCCACATCACACTTTCTAGGACAATTAAGGCGGTTTGAAAAAGTCCAGTTTACCGCAGCCTGCATGCTAGGCGCTAATAGGGGAGGGAGAGGTGAGCGGGGGCGGGGGGGCTGGGGGAATTAGAAGGCTCGAGACACGAGCGCGGAACACCGCAAACACCTTCCTCTCGCGATTCGTGCTCTCGAATCCCCGTTTATTTTCTGTGAAGCAGGGACTGAACCGTGACATGTCATTTTGTAGCCACCAATCCAAATTCCGGGAACTTCACCGTCGCCGTTCCCGAAATTTGGGTTGGTGGCTACAAAATGACATGCCACGGTTCAGTCCTTGCTTCAAAGAAAATAAACTAGGGAAGGCGCGACTTGGCAGGAGCCATAGTCGGTTCCGTTGTGGATCTACTCTGAATTGTCAAACATTTCTTTGCTCTAAACACTTGCATGTGGCATGGGTGCACGAGAGGTTGTCTGAGTGAGAAATGGTCGACATTTCATATTTTTATGGCTTCTGCTTACTGCTATTTTACAGATCAACTCTGGGTCTGTTGGGAGGCAGTTGAAACAACAGCTGTGTCAGCTTACTCGCCAAAAATACAACGACTCGTGGGTCACAAAAATACCCAGTTGCAATCTTCAGTCATAAAAAGGCAGAGCTTTGATTTTCAGATTTCTGAGTGCATCTCCGCAATTTTTTTATCAATGTCTCCTTGAAGGCTTAAAACGATATAGTGACAACCTTTCTGAGGAAGTTCCAGTATAAAAGTTTTGGATTTATCAACTGAATTGATAAGGTAAATTGGCCACTGTAAAGAGATTGAAAGCTGACGTTTCGAGCGTTAGCCCTTCGTCAGAGCTCTGACGAAGGGCTAACGCTCGAAACGTCAGTTTTTTATCTCTTTACAGTGGCCAATTATCTTATCAATTCAGTTGATAAATCCAAAATTTTGTGTGTCACGTCCCCACTGACACAGCACCACAGTTTCTTTAGAAACTAACTCCATAGTCCGGTATAAAAGGACAACCCCCGGCCCTCCCCCATCACGGCATGCCTCAGTTGCACTCTGGAGTCTGTGGACGATGACGGTCAAAACTTTAAGACGTAAGGGTCACAAGCAGGATAAATAAAGTTAGTTCAACCTTGTTTATATCCATCGTGTCTTCTATTGCTGATGAAACAGTATTCGGCAAGAAATATGCGCGTGAAACGCTAAATTTCCGGCCGAGAGTATCGAGTGCAGATTGGAAATTACCGTCATGAAATGCTACTCTGCTAGGCTAAACAAATGCTTGATTACTAGTATTGTTCAGTATTGCGATTTTGTAAAATGACGCAAATGGCAGGTTTAGCTTTCTGGTGCCCTGTTTAGGATAATATGCGCTTTGCTTTCCAATTTTCGTGCAACAAAGTCGCGTTACAAGTGGAGATTGATTGTTGCCCGTATTACAACCTCCTCGCCCAAAAAATTTGCATGTTGCAGAAAGTAGACGACGCTTCTGGTTTTTTGAATCATGACTGAAGACGTGTTGAGTACGGAGGTGGTCGCGCAACAGTCAATCTCAACTTGCAAAGCCACACTGTTGCGCGACAGGTTACACGAAAATGTTGCCCTTTATATACTGTATAGTTACGCAAACCTGTATTTCGATATCCAGAAGATAAGAGCTCCAAAAAAAAAATCGGATAAGAATTTCTGGCTGATAGAGAGAGAAATCAGTGAACCGCCCTCCGCCCAGTCACTTGGTTGTCGACGTGGATGGAGCCTGCAGGAAACCACTTTGGAGGGGATCACGCAGGTTGAAGCGCGTGGAGTCCACGATGCGCGGTTCACAGACACCCATAGGGAATTATCTCTTTGTCATACACTCAGATAATGCGCTTTGAGGTTCATGCAGTCGATCAATCCGTGACCATTGGTTGTGGTCATAACTTCGGTGTTGCTTATCTCGTTTTTCTTAAGTTCTTAGATCAACTTTCAGCGAATTCAGAGAGGAACCCAGCTTGTTCAGTAGAAATTAGTCAGATAACTGTTTATGTGATAGCAACATTAAATTGGTATTGTGCTCATACCATCCTGGAAACGTTTTCGCAACATTTGTGTCACATTTTTAGAAATGTTTTAAAACTCCCTAATTCACTTGTATAGCATAGCATTTCAAATTTGAAAACTATTAAGGAGTCCCGTTCACACCCGAGTTTTGTTAGTTTCCAACTAATAAGACTGTGGAAGAATTCCTTTAGAAAGTGTGACCATATATGAACGATTGCTTTTCGGCAGTGCAGTTTCCTGTCGTGCTCTTTATAACTGATTCATTATTATAAAAAATGGTAGTTTTGCGCGAATGGGGTAAACTTAGTTAATTTCAGTCTCGTGTATGATTTACATTTACATTTGCATTTACATGACTTTTAAGTCGCTTAAAAGTGGACAAAATATGTAACTAGAAGATATCACGTTAACCATAAAATAAAATAATTTACTTGTAATGAGCACTTACTTTTTCCCGTGTATCGTTCACCATGTTCACATGTTTACACTTTCATTTTCTGTATACCTCGGCGGTCAAACCTCTGTGCGTTTTACATTTGAAAATGACAACATGGAGTCCGAGAAACGTCACGAAACTCTTTTGTCACTAACCTTTCTATAAAACGTTTGTAAAAGTCTCTTGTGATTCAGTTACCAAGGCGGAGGTTGTTATTTTAACTAGTTTTATCTCTTGCAGTACTTGGACTCAAGTGCTGATTTTGTGTCAGTTCGACAAGTATGTCAGACTACAAGAGCAATACGAAGGGAACCGACTGTACTGCCGCTGCCAGCGACTTTGACCGCTGTGCTTCAATGTCTCTCAATTTTGACGCTGGTGGTGTAAACCTGTTACACCAAATCAGGGTGTGAATATGGTAATGACGTATTTAAGAAGTGCGAGAAAATCGATGGGGAGACATGCGAGCTGGATTGCTGTGACAAAGATGGCTGCAACGGTGGTAAAAAGGAGGTGCAAGCGGTGGTACAGATGATGGTACAAACAGCAGCGCAATGGCTGTGGTCAGCGTTACCCTGATGGTGGCATACGCCTTTATGTTCTTGTTCCGTTAAGTGAAAGATGAGAACCTCCAGTGTGTTTAACGATTCTCCTTAGGAGCCAAGCCTTTTTTAGTGAAACATAAAAATGCGTATCTTGTTGATTTTTTAACCAATGACGTCACGAAATTGGCTAATGTCATCAAAGCCTAAAAGAACGGCGCTGTCTCATGGTATCTGTCTTCGTCTGTGAGGCCGGGGGTATTCTGTGAGATGTTGCATGGGGGTGTGCCACCCGGACCTACTGAACCCCTCCTGTACCCTTCCTGTACCCCTTGTTTTTGGTGCTGGTGGTGGTGGTGGTGGTGGCGGTAGTGGTGGTGGAAACAATAGAAATGTGGTGGTGGCGGTGGTGGAGAGAAATAAAATTGTGGAGGAGGAGGAGGAAAATAAAATTTTGGAGGAGGAAATGAGAAAACTAGGATACTGTTGATTCAAAGAAATTAATAAGATAGGAAAAACGTTTGTCTGTTGAAATAAAATTTTCACTTATAATCTGTGTGTAGTTGGATTGTTGGCGCCATCATTAACATGCACAACTTATCAATCAGTGCACCGAAAATAGTTTTCTACTATTAAAGAACAATGCTTGTCTGCAGTAACAATGAAAGCGGCAAGAAATGGAAGCTTCCGCAAGAACGTTACAGTTCAGGGATTTTCAATCGCAAATGGGATGCGAGTTGGCGCTTGCTAGTAAATAAAGCTTTAATAGGCTTCAGACGGCAATGAAAATACACTATGACTTCATCGACGTTAATATATTCCAACTCTAATTAATAAGATTCCACCTAAGAAATCCAGAGTAACCGGTTATACGTTAATGAGAATCCACCTCATTTTATTCATGAGATGAAGATAATTGCCTATGACCTCACCTACTTAAGTTATTCCTACGCACGCTGACATTCCTGCGTATTTTATTCATGAGATAAAAATAAGACCCTATGACGTCATCGACGCTAATTTATTCCCCCGCACGCTAATGTGATTCCCCCGCTAAAAACAGGTGTAACCGGTGCCTATTATACTACTTATGCATTCTTTCTAAGACACGCTCTCATATGATGGGGTGCTGACTTGTTGTGTAACAACAAATCACCACCCCAGATGTAGTGACTATCTTCGGGACATGCTATGCCGTAAACAGCTGAAGACCGTTAAAACTGTCGAATTGAAAATGTTTCTGGTTATTGGCAGGAAGAAACACAAGCTGAACGAAACCTATTGGAAACCTGCTAATCTTAAATGTCTAAAATTGAGTGTTTGACCTTCAGAGCTCCCAGTTTACGGATAATTCAAATGGCTCCTCGTCGATGACATCCGGTGAAATAGGACCGCTTTGTTCGCAAGGCGTCAACATGCAAAACAGTCACTTTCTAGTTCATGAATTACTTCTTGGTATACCCGACCTAATAATTTGGTGATAAATAAATCCAAAGTCATCAAGAAAATTCGAGTTAGACAGTTAAGGTTTAGGCCTGGTCAATGGAGCATAACCCTGGTAGAACTACTATAAGGATCCCGTAGGATCCTACCGAGGGGCAAAGCTGTCCTAAGCCAAGTTGATTCCTAAGTATTGTCTCTCAACAATAGGCTTTTGTTTTTCGACAATACATAGGACACATCTTATCTTAGGTGGGTTCGTGAATCCAGCTCCAGGATCCTAAATATCAGTAATCCTAATCATTTTTTATAGGATTCTACAGACGTTCCTATCAAATCTTTTAGGATCCTGCACAAAGATACTTGATGATCTTTGCAAGGACTTTAAGAATCGTTGCGGGACTGAAAGACCGTTTCAGGATCCTGAAAGACCGACGTTGCAGGAAACCTTGAGGATCATTACAAGAACCTCAAGGGTCTTTGAACGATTAGGAAAAAGGCGAGACGATTATATTAGCGCATCCTCGATAATAGACAGGCTTGCCTCAAACATCTTATAATTGTAATCTGCCTAACTTTACTGTTAGTAAGCGTATATATTTATGTCAGTTATTTTCTTTGGTGCCTGCGAATTTGTTCTTAGTTCATCGAAAGCTATTTCAATCTTCTTAATTTAATTAAGTTTCTTTTTCTTTTTCTTCAACAGTGTGTTAGATAGGTTTATTACATATAATATGTATAGTTATAGTTATTTTTTTTTCCTTGGTTATTTTTGTTATTATAGTTTCCACCCGCCTCGAATAGCCCAAGCTTATTTACGGGTGGAACCACAAATTTCTATTGTAACCAGTTGTTGCAATAAATAGTAAAATAAATCCTTGAAGGTCTTCAAAAATCGTTCCAAGATTTTCTCCAGGGTAAGACACGACCCCCTTGACGTTTTCTCTTCAACTTACTAGTAATTCTCATATAATCAACAAATATCAAACGAAAAATGTTCGCCACTATTGTGACAACAAAAACTTGTTTGGAGGCGTTCGTGCAGGACACCCCTCGTAGTTCTGCGGCTAGGGTTGTCCACATTATGCCGGCATAATTTATAGTGAGGCAAAAGAATCGAGCATTATGTTGGAATAATAGCGCAAAGTTTCTTCCACTCTTTGTAGTGTATAAAAACTTTGCCAAAACCATGGGATTCCCACACAAAACACCGGCCCAGGTGCCACATTTTTTTTACCAGGCCTGGTTACAAATTATCAAAAACGTGGCTTCTAGCAGTTCCAGTTCTACAACATTGTCAGCCGCCTCCTCGGGCTGTTTCTATTTACACTTGTCATCAACATAAACCTGTTTTCTGTGTTCTTTTACTTATTTTTATGTTAATTACAATGGAGCATAATAGTTTTCATAATTACAACCAGTTGGCAGTGCAAGCCACTAAAGAATGCAATTGTGACGATATTTTGTCACTCAAGCAATGGCAATTAGATAAGCGAACGTGTTTGGAGCCGAGGACTTTCTTTTTTTCACGTTAATGTAAAAAGACTATTATCGAAGAACATTCAACAAAACAACAAAAGTAAATATTATTAATATGATTCATGTTGTAATATTGTGCACTAACAAGTCACAAACAAGTGAATGTGTTTGGAGCAGGACTATTTCACTTTAATGAAAATGTCTGTCACTGAATGTCTTTCATTCATGTTGTAATATTGTGCACCTACAAAAACCCAAGAAGGGCAAATCAATAGTACAATAATTAACGTCACTTTTTATTCTTTCAGGGAAAGCTGCTCCTGTTCTGACTACTATGTTTAGAGCAACCAAAGTTAAATGTGTTCTGTTAGAAGTCACACCGCATTTGTCACCCTTGTAGCGTTTGTACGTGATCAGCCGGTATAGCTCTAGTGCTCTCTCTGATATTATAACAATGAAGAACAATACAATTTTGAGAAATTTCAGTATTGCACTCAATGCAAAGTCTCGCACCTTGACGCTTTTTCGTGCTTGGAGCGATTTTTCCCTCAGCGTTTCTAAGTAAAAATGCAGCACGTGGTGGAATGCATCGGTTAAAAGCTGTTTTCCCAGCAAAACGTACCTTTAATTGAAAAACCTCTTATCAATGTCATGGATAGCAGACGAGCATTAAAGCGAGAGCATATTTTCCTTGATCTATCCTCTTGCAGAGCTTGCGGAGGAACACGCATTAGAACTGAACCAACCAAGATTCCGAAGACAGTTTGTCGGTCCATTTGCCAGTACTTTGGAATTAGTGAGAGGTAAAAACTTTAATCCATTTGTATAAATGAAAACATAATTTAACTTTTGCCAAGTTGAGATCGTGACCTTTCATTCTTTACACATTTTCATTTGGCAAGAGCCCCGGGCGAAAATATGGCTATTTTTCATTGAATTTATTGCTATTCAGTTCAGAAAATTAAATTCCGCCAAGTTCCAATACCCTCGTTTCTTTCGGACTTAGCAGTCTTTTTTATCGCTATCTTCGCGTTGTAGCTTTCTGGGTTTTACTACTTTAAGGTAGAAGCGGTCCAGAGAAACGTATCATTTATTGTAAAATATACTTTGGTGACTTTTTATAGAAACCACAGTTTTTGCCCTTTGCCATCTCTGACGGGTGGAACAGGCGGTTGTTTCGGATGTATACAATATTCCTCGCCGGGTATCTGTGATATATATCGGTATTTATTTTCGTCCATGAGGCAGAGGCACTCAGGAGAAACTTTGAGCAAAATAAGAAAAGGTCGTTTTCTCATTTCTCGGTGTTTTATTAAAGGGATATTTGTGTACGCCAACAGAGGTTGAGCTGTTCTGATTTTGGCCGAAAACATTGCTCGTATCTCATATCACGAATTTCTGAGCTCCCAGTGTCTGCTTTTCGAAACCTAATTTCGCACTCCAAACGACATATTAGTTCATCCGAAAGCGAAAATAAAATAAACTAATTTTTACAAAAGTCTAGGTGATATTTCGCCAAAGAAAAGTCTTCTTTTTCATCACCTGACAATTAAATCCGAATTAATCTCGGGCAATTTGCTCCGAAACTGAACCGGCTGCATGTTATGCACCCCTGAGAAAGTCAAGTTAGTGCACATGCGGCCCAAGCTCAAAATGAGATTGCGATCGAGTTGCGAAATATGACCTTCGCCGCTATAAGGCTTTGTATGGGAAATTCACTTTGGTTCTCAAAATGCTAAAATAAAGTTATGAATGTGGAAATAACTTCACTTACCTTAACAAGGGGTTATCTTTGTGTCTTGTTTGTAATTTGGGCGCAATTCATGGCCATTTTAGGCGAGTTTTTGGCTCGGTGTTGTTCGCGGTGTTGTTTCTCCACTTAAACAATAAACTAAAACACTTTTGACAGGCCAGTTTCTACCTCGATACTAGCGTTTGATTATATTTACTGAACGAGAATGTCTACACACCATATGTAGCGATGGGACTCACGAATAACTCAAGCTTAAAAAATTTTATTCCTTTGGTTGTTCACGCACTTTGCGCAGTATGAATAGTTGTTATTTCTTTGAAGACATTGAAAATGAGACAAAACTTCTCTACCATTTTCCTCCCCAATCCTTTTTTTTTGCGAAGATGAAAAGAGGTTTCTGATTTCGTGCGTTTACATCAAATGATGTCGAAATTTATAAATTGTAGAGGACAACCTACAGATGATATTAGAATGTCCGTTCGATAGTTAATTTTATTGCCATTTTGCCATATTTTCTTTCGCCACCCAAAGAAATTAAGACATAAGAATATTATTTACCCGCAAAGGAAATTTCTTTCTTCCTAAGCGTCGAGGTCTAGGGCAATGTACCCCACTTCGGCGACGGACCGTACAGGCTATGCGTTTTGCTTTTCGATTGCGTGGTTGAATACACGTACGTCCATTGTTTTTGCGGGCGAGCGAAAGCGAGCCCCCAGACCTAATCTTGGGGGTGGTGGTCAGCGGCACTTATTTAAACTGTATACAGCTTAACCAACTGGTATGAATGATATGTGAGCGAAGGCCCTGATGTTGAGTTCAAGGTCCGTTTGATGTCCATGCGGAGGACATTCGCAGCAGCTAGGTACGCCCATCTGTGCTCACATGAATGCAATTTTCCGAAGCACGTGAACGGAATTTGCCATTGATAGTAATATCTGTAGACTTAACATTCGCAAATCACGTGGCAGTGCTTTAGAAAATGACAACAAGGCGGCTTGTCAAGTATACAAGAGAGACAGAGAACCGTCCAGAATTCGGAAAGCTAAATTATGCAGAACAGATCCGAGAGAAAAGGTTTGAAATTTTTACTAAAGACAATAAGTTTTTACTCCTTGCTCTTCAGAACTGCATTCTCTATGCAAGGTTGAAATTTACAAACTATGGCTCCTTAAATACAGCGGTAATAGCTTTTATGGCAAATACTATCTTAAGAAACGTAAGATTTCCAACCTAACATGCTCCTGTTGCCATTTATACTACAACAAAATCAATGCAACGTCCTCGTTACACTGAGCTCCGTTATACGTACCCCCAGTTATTATAGCTACATGGTCAAAAGACGCCTCTGCTGATGGCGTAATGGATTCAGTCAACCAATCGTTAGTGCTCCGTGCTCTCCTCAGTCTCCTCTCTTGTGGTCTTCACTCCATATTTCGTCTTTTATAATCTTTTTTTTTTTTTTTTTTTTTTTTTACTCCTC
>Ga0126336_10002465_pt1 | contig 10529 bp, 5 predicted proteins | sample SidCmetagenome_FD_92530 | JGI IMG/M metagenome (GOLD analysis project Ga0126336, IMG submission 92530) | Coral microbial communities from El Islote,Puerto Morelos, Mexico - Siderastrea C C metagenome | ecosystem: Host-associated > Invertebrates > Cnidaria > Coral | place: El Islote,Puerto...
AAAATTTTAATAATTTCCCTCGCCTAAAGGCTCGGGAAATTATTAGAATTTTGACAAAACGCGCGTGAAATTATTTCCTAATTTCACTCGTCACCATTTGATTACACATACAAATTTCAGCCCGGGGTAATGTTTAAAATTGGGCGGGAAAAGGTCGCAGGAAAGCGTTTTACATTCACAACTCAAGCGGTGCACATGCCCAAGGTCATATTGCAGCCCGGGCTGAAATTTAAATGCGATTACATGAGGTTTTTCAGCCCGTTTGACCGGGCTGAAATTTTCTTCATGTAATCCCAAACGTCTTTTAAAGAAGATTTTGTTCAGGAAGCCGAGCTGAAATCTCAGCCCGGCTAACCGGGCTGAAATTCGCCATGTAATCGGCTCCTAAAGATAACGCTCGGGATACATATTTGTTTGTCACGAAGCTGTGATTTTGTCACTTACCATAGCGAGTAAGGGCGCGCGAGTAATTGGGCTGGACTGCCGTAACACAGCCCCTTTAAGGTCTTCCAAACAGTTATTGAACCGAAACGACCGGTTGGGTGCCCTGAGGTTTACTGTGATCAAGCTTCTACAAAATCGGAAATTGCTGCAAGTTTGGCTGTTGAGTTTTGTGCTTGTGTTTGCCTCAGCTGTTGCAAAACCACCAACGTAGTGCTATGATCGCGCCCATTTTTGATAGCTCGATACCACCTAAAACTCAGCCTAAAACTCAGAAAAGATCGAAAACTCCCAGTAAAACGTAATGAAAATGATGGACAGCATATTTATGGTGCGTAATTTTATAATTTTTATGGTGCGCATAAATTTGTCATAAAATAGACGTTTCTTACTAAGCAGATTTCTGGGCTGAAGCTTTGGGTATAGTTAAGGCATAAATAACTTCAACAGTTGCTAAGGTTTGGACACCGTACGAATCAAAAAACAGTGAAAACTTTTATTTGACTGTGATATGTCAACTTTCATAGCTACTCATACAATGAGAGCTCAAACCGCAGGATCTGTGGACAAACGGTCAGCTATCAGCCACTTAGTTATCTCTTCACAAATACCTGGGAATTTTAACTTCTTTATAGCTATTTTGAAATAGAAGTGTTCAGGGTTTTTTATTTCCCACAATCACACACATACTGCAGTTCAAGTTGTTTTCAGGAAACAAAAACTGACAAGGTAGCTTTTGTCTAATCAGGCAGGCCGGTAAATTAGTAAGAAACTTCATTGTTTATTAAGGGACTAGCGACAAAATGTCATACTGTGGATCTTAAAACGTTTCTATATTTAGAGTAGAAACTCGCTTATGCCAGCAACGGAATAACGATAAACTGTCATACCGGCTATCTAACCGTAAAGACTAAAAGCTATCATTGACATATAAAAATCACCAAACCACAACAACCGAGCGCGCTAACCCAAAAATCTCCTTTGCCCAGATATATCCTTGAGCAGCATGACAACAGTTGAGCACAACGAGACGAGCTCTCAGGCTCTGCACACATGAACATATAACCTTCTTTGGTGGACAGGTAGCCCTGTTGCCAGGACGCACCTCAAACCACCCTAGGTGCTAAAGGGCCTAAACCCTGGGTTCGCATGCGCGGCTTTCACCACTGAAATGCCAAGTTCCCTAGGAAGTCAGCGCCAACTTGGTGCTCTTCTAAAAATGATAATATGCAATTTTTTAAGCGTTTACCGCTTACCTAAAGAACCTATCACAACAATGTCTTTAGTACAATTCTGAGCTTCTTGGGCTTCTCGCACAAGAAATCATAGGTTGGTTTTCGTCCGCCGACCTCTGCGCACAAATATTTTACAATTATCCCGCGAAATCGCGCCGAATATCACCTGATACTTAGCCGACGAGGCCGTAGGCCGAGTAAACTAAATCAGGGGATATTCCGCAAGACTGAGCAGGATAATTGTTTTATTATTCAAATTCTCATCGTTTACCATTTTCACACCAAGAAAAACATCAGTTGTATGACAAAAACGCCTAAAGCTCGCAACAAGTGAGACACACAAAAGCAAAATTTCAAGAAATCAAAGTTTACTACCGTTCACTTCAAGTAGACCCGTTTCCAAGCTCATGTTTGGTAATGACAAGTTAAAAGTGAAAAAAATATTGCTACCTTACCGAGAATAAGTCCTTTCCTTGTGAATTAAAATCTTTTTAACTTTACAACTTTCCGTGAGCAAGTGAGTTTGAAGATTCTGCTTTGCTAGCGATGAGCATTTTCTTGGTTGACTTCTCACTTTAAAAATCCCAAATCAACCACTGGATATCCTCGTAAGCTGAAGGAAACACTCGTCGACTTTCTCTGAGCATTAAATCTTGGAAAATTTCTTTCAGGGTGTTTTTAAATTTCTGGAAAACACCGCTAAAACTCCCTCGCTTTTCAAAATGGCCGCCCTGACAAGCCCTGCAGTGCACATCCAAATATGGTCATCTACGTATATCGCTGGATGTCTGTCATGTACGGGTGACAGATATTGAGGACTTCCTGACCATATATGGGCATAATGACAATTTGTTGAATAATAAATCCAAATATGCTAATCTCATCTTGCTGTTCTCCTCTCATTGCACAATTTGCACAATATTGCGGACATGACAAAGTCTACAGCGTCGGGGAGGTGTGCACAATAAGCAAGCGCAATTAGCCACGCTCCACGCATGAAATGTCACATTAAGACACAGTAGCCTCTCACTGCTCCTGGCCATATTCACTGGCCATGGTTTAAAAGACAGAAAGAGCATCTTACACAAGAAAACCAAACGTCGGTCAGTTCGTCCGCCGCCTCTGCACACAAATATAGCAAATATGCTAATTTCATCCCGCTGTTCTCTTCTCATTGGAGAGTTCGCACAATAACGCGGACATGGCATGACATGACTGGCCATGGTTTAAAAAACAAAAAGACGAAAGCAAACAACCATTGACAACGAAAGAAGTTAAAATTATATTTTAACCTGTATTTGGTAACCAGTTTCAAAGTCATTTCGCCTTCTTATCAATGCTAACTTCCTCTGCTGTTTTATCTTTGTTCCCCCTTCCTTTATCGCTTTATGTTAGCTACCACAATTTGTCAGTATCCTGTTAACACGACCAAAAATTCACCAGGAATGCTCAAAGACAGATTTTTTCAAAAGCTGTCTTATTCCCTCTGGTAATGTTTACGCATCTGTATAGCCTCTTCCAGGAGTTTAAATTGTGCGGAGCAGCGAAAAGCGGCGCGCAGTGCTAGGGTCGGCGCGAGGCCCAGCAAGCTTTTATTTCATGAATCACGCGCTCAGCCGAAACTAGCTTTTGGAGTATTGTTGTACCAGCAGCTTTATAATTTTTTCGCCAGTTATCCAGTGCCAACCAGCAAAACTCATTTGATCGTCATTTTCGCCACCATCTGAATTTAGTTTTCTTAATTAACCAACAGCCAGGATTTTTCAAAGCAGTTTTAAGTTGTACTGTTGTACTTTTCTACCATCTGCAGTAGTCTTCGATGGGAAAACTAAAAGCTCTTAATGCATATTTCTGCCGGTCAGAGCTACTTCACAGGCCATCAAATCGTGTAATATTTCCAATCAAACGTCTATTAATAAAATACCAAGAGCACTAAACCATAGTGCCCTTGTTAGTTTTCCTTGAGGACACCAAAGAAGAGTACGAAATACTGTCAAGCCAAATCCGTCAATGGTGTTTTGCTAGACTGAGCATAATTCCTATGAAAGCTTACGTTCGTCTCGGCACATCATCCCTTCCAACCTGCGACCGTCACGAGGATTTCGTAGATTTTTTGGTCAAAACTGTGCTAAAATTATCGGTAGCTAACTTTATCCATGCTCAACATTGTGTTTGAACATTTAAAGGAACACATTTACTTAATTTTATTAAGAGAAAACAAACCATGACCAGTTAATATCGATTTATTGTCAACACGCTGAAAAAATTTGAAAAGTTCAACCTAATTTTTTCAAGTTGAATCAATTTCCAACAGTACCATCCGTAGCAACAGACGACAGAAAATAGTTTCAGTGAAGTAATACTAGACCATTATTTGTGGGCGTTCATTGATGTGAGGACATATTTTTATTTTTAAAGTGAACTAAAATAGCGTGACTATGCCCCTTTAAGGGACTAACAAGCTCCTTTGACATATTATCCTGGTTACAGCTATACAGTCTACTCCATAGAAGCGAATTTTTTCTGCAAGTTTTTGTTCTCTCGTGAAGTTTTCCCTTGTTCAACACTTTTCAAAATTTCCTACAGTCATGCCAAAAGAACTTGTAAAGCGTTTTAAGAGCCGTTAAATTTGTCTCGAAAATAAAACAAGCGAACAGTAATGACAACGTAACCATCTCGTTCCCTTTTATAGAGCTTTGTTTTTCATTTAATCAAACATCACTCTTCTGCCATTTCTGAAGCCTTGTTAGTCTCACGTTAATTAATTTATACCTCCTAAGACACCCCACTGTTAAGCATTTTATCCCTTGATGCTCAAACGGCACAGTCAATCCTTGCAGCAAATTTTTATTCTGAAAAACAAATTACATTACTCTGTTAATTAAGGAGACGCCGAAAACGGAACACGTTCTTTTGAAGCATAATCTTGGTGAAACTATTGAAAAAGGAACCTGCATACTACACTAGCTGTCATTGCAAGTTCATAATAGCAAATTCAGACCACAATAAATAAAAAAAAAAACTCCCTGGGCTCACAGAATCCGAATTGGAATTCTGCCAATGACTAATCAAAACCTACCAGACATGTGAGGTCTGGGTACGAAACGTCATCAAGTCACTGACTTGTTGTCCTGTGATATCACATCTTAACTTGCTTTTGACGTAAATTGGCAATTTGTTATAGGAGTGAAAGCTAATTTAGTGTTAAACGTTAAGAGAAAGAAAGAGCTTCCGAGACAAGTTTTCCTTGCTAATCGCAACAGAATCTTTTTGACAAAGCGAGTTTCCCTTGACAAGTTTATTACCATTTTTTGTCCATTTTTTGCTAAAGTGTTAGATGAAAGAGATTTCCTTGAGATGAAAGAGATTTCCTTGAGAAAGATTTCCTTGAGATTGAGCCCGGGGGGTACTCCCCTATACACGCTATATAGGTATGTGCCGCCCGATAGGGTAGGGTTTTCGAGGTGCTCAGCCCTTAAATAGGGTATTGTATTGGTATTGTGACCCTTAGATGTTCCTTAGATAGGGTCACTAAATTGCAGTATCCACCTCAACGCGCAAAAAGAAAAAGATATGGTCTGTGAAAACGGTACTACACGCCCGAATACACGTTTTAAAGTTTAACAAAGCGATTTTAAAGGGAAAAGAAATAAAAAGAGCTCAGTATCAGTTACACAATTATGAGTTATCTTGTTTCCCTTAAATAGGGATGCATTTCTTGGTTTTGGGCCTTTAAAAGGCTATCAATTCTCGATTTTCTGCCCTTAAATAGGGTCAGGGTTTGAGAACCTTGGCGGCACACACCTATCCTAAATTGACGAGAGTACCCCCACGGGAGATTGAGATGTCCTTGATAAATTATATTTGTATCGTTAAAGCGAATAACATGCTTTATTTAAAAGTTTTCCTCGGTGACCTCAATTTTGTGCACAAAAAAATAGCCAGTGTTTGAATCGCTACTTGTCGAGGAAAAACTTGCCAAACTGTCTTTAAAACACGATTGAAATTGAACTTGCCATGCAAAAACCTGTTAGGCAAACTTGTCAATGAACACTTGCTCGTGTACAACCAGCCTTAGTGAAGTTTGGTAGTAATTGGGTTTTAATGTAGAACCTTTTCAGTTTTCTTTCCTGAAAAAATTAGTCGAAGTAGACTCCTCAGTTCACTCTGGGTACAAATTCAGTTGCGTGGGGGCTTCTGTCATTATTTGCGTCAGTGGATTCAAGGAATTTTTTGATGTCAGTAAAAACCAGCTGTTTAGCTAAAGTTGACAGTAAAACGAGGAGATGATCAAGAGAGAAGCTACCAAGTGAAAACCCTTACATGTGCGCTTCGTTAGTTAGGATGGCCTTTTGTTAATGAACAACAGCAGCGAACTGATCGTCCAAAAGTTTGATGATAGGATTTACAAGTTATTATGACATGAAATGTCCGTATTTAAATTGAGTTCAGATACCGGGACCCGTATTACGTCAAATGAATATCTTGGCCACGCACAATGAGATATTTTTCAGCTGGTGTTATAATGATTAGAATGAGTTGTTACTAGACAAACACCTACTGCAATCCTGCGTGTTACAATCTTCTGTCATGGTAACTGGTCCCAGCCTAATTCTCTGTGTTCCTCCTCCACACTTCGCACTGCACTCAGAAAGCGACCAATCTTTGTCGTTTTCTAGGAAAGGAAAAGAATACAAAATTTTCTTGCTTTTCATTGCAAGGTTGCGGCACTCATAGCATTGTTCATCTACGAGGGTAGAAAAAGAGACATGTTAGTAACACAGGGAAGAGAAGTATTCCATCTCTCGTATGCCCCCGGCTGAGTCCGAAAATAACGTGTTTCTCTGTTCTCTTGAGAATCTCGCCAAAAGATAGGAGGACAAGAAGAGATGAGATGTGAATTAATGAATGATAGTAGGACGGCCTAATCATCTTGCAAGCATCTTGAAATAGGGATTCCCCCAAAAAACAAAGACAAAAACCGTCTTCGTTTTACGTCTAGATATACATTTAGGGACGAATTATCAGTCTGTCAGTACGACTTAAAGGCGTGCTGGGAAGCGAATTCAGTAGCCGAAAACGAATTTGGCCTCATAATTAATTAAAAGCCCAATTTATATTAATTTAGACGAATTAGCCGACTGAGATTGATAATTTGTCTCTAGTATACGTTGGCCCAATTTAAAAACAAGAATACACATTACCTTGGCATTGTGTTCCGTTACAATACCGTAGTTCCAACGCGCAGCCAGATGAACCGATTTTGCACTCGCCGAGTCGATGTTGATCACCCACCCCACAAGAAGTGGTGCATGGTGACCAGTTATTCCAGTTAGTGAAGCCTATAAAGGTGAAAAAAAGAATGGAAAACAATAGCAGGCTAACTCGGTGGCGTGTATGTGCAAAACGCTGAGTTTCGAAAATTGTTTGTCACGACCCAAGCTATTAAAAAAATGAAAACTAGCGTAAAAATGGAGAAAATAGCAAAAATAGGAGGGGAACCCGGCTGGTCTTTGGAAGTGCAAATGTAGAGCAAAAATCCCTTGAAAATCTATTGCCAGTACCCAAATTATTACAAGGATTCAAAAGTAATGTGTTGCTATAATTAACACTTCACCAGGGCATGGCTTTGGGTGACAGTATCGTGAATCACGCTTTCGCCCCTCGCTGCAGTCCAAGCCACTGTTAGTCGGAGACGGATTCGTGCATTTGCGAACTCGATATTGACTTCCAATCCCACAAGAGGCTGAGCACTGTGACCATGGTTCCCAGTCTGTGAGGCCTAGAAAGGTAGAGAGAAAGAAAGCTAGCATTGTTTTCACTTCAGAGCGACTGTCAGTAAAAATCAAGCAAAATCTCAATTTCGCGGCAGCAGTTGAAAATTCGATTTCTTTGGCATTTTGCATATGATTAGGTATTGGTAAAGCTAGAAACCTGATGTGGTTCGTTTTCGCCAGAAGCGCTTTATTTTCGGAAAAAAAAAAAACAGGAAATCGATTCTCCGGTTCGGGAGGTCAAAATCACAGGAAATTAATCTTGAAAATCAGTACTATAAAATTGCATCGCGCTGGTAAACTAAAGCGCGCGCAGAGAAAAAGGTAGGCACTTTCTATCGACAGAACAAGTCTTTTTAATTAACTAGACAGTTGTGGAACAACAGTAGCGAAATCTACTGAACACAAACAATTCCACATTAAAGGCGGGTTCTGATGATCACGTAAAAACTGATTTGGAACCTAACTTCTGTGAAATAATTTAACATGTGCCATAATTCTAAATGGTCTTAATCCTCACTCAATAGACAGCACAAATATTGAAATAAACCATACCTTGAACCGGGCTTGGGTTATCCATGCTACTTTGTTTGGGACCACTTCGAACTCAGCAAAGTTTTAACAAATGAGACTTTACTTAGTGAAGTTCAATTTTGCCGTACACAAAGACAAGGGAAATTTTGCTTCTTTAACCAAACAGGCTCGCTCTACTTCATTCTTGTTAATTTCCAGCGTAAGCATTCTTTTGCGTTCCAAAAAGAGGAATAAAAAGCCCGAAATGGACGATTTTCACCTTCCCAAACTTCTGTTCCTTCTTGTGCAAATTTTCTTTGAACATTTGTTTGCATTGCGTTACCAAATACCGTGACTAAATTGTTCGACCAAATTTGGGTACATGATGTCACAGGTGTAGCATATTAGATGTCACGTTTTGTCGTGGTTTGCACAGAGAGCTTACAACGATAACACCAGTATCGTTCAATTTTTTCTTTTCTGTCTACCTTTTTTGAGACCAACCGAACATTTTAGTTTGAAGCCATCATCAAGCATCAAGCAACGACGAAGAAAAGAGAGACTGTAGCTTAAGGATGTTCGTGCGAAAAACTTATACAACACATATTTTTTTTTTCATACCTTTGCGACAGTCAGGTAATGAGTTACCTTTGTCAGAAATGCAAAAAATTGGGGGGTGATGGACTTCATTTTCGAAATAAAGCGCGTGGAAAACTAACCCAATTTTGTCAAATCGGTCCTCGTAACTCGGCATGGCCTCAGTGCTTGTTAGTTGAAAAATATTTAAAATGATTCACTGTAGAATCACTTTAATAGCGAAATTTATTTAAGTGGGTCTGTCAAGTAAATAATTTGAACCGGTGTCATCCTTTCAGTTATACTTGACCTTTAAGATGGGCTTTTGCGAACACCACACAGCTAAAATAATAGCGGAATTCGATGATGCGAGGGCATAAAAGTTAAAAAAAAAATCAAACTTCCAGAACACAGATTTTCTTCAAGTTTTCATAAGACGTAGATAATCGACAAAAAAAGTTATCTGTCAAAGGAAAATCTGGGGTCACCGAACATTAAAGAGAGTTATACACGTGCACGTTATGCACGTGCCCACTAGCGCTACATATCTCTTCACTCTTCAACGGCGCGCGCGCCCAAAGACAGCAGCATGGAAAACCCAAGCCAGTTTCAAGGTATAGTTTAGTTAAATGATTCTTAAGTCTGTTGAACGAGGATTGGGACTATTTGGCGTTAGTGCACATGATAATTTATTTAACAGAAGTTAGGTTCCAAATCAGTTTCTACGTGATCATCGGAACCTGCCTTTCAGTTTGGAATTGTTTGTGCTCATTAAATTTCGCTACTGCTGTTTTGTAACTGTGTAGTTAATGAAAAAAGACTTGTTCTCCGCGCTTTACCGGCGCGATGCAAGTTTCTAGCACTGATTTTGAAGATTAATTTCCTGTGATTTTGACTTCCCGAAGCCGGGAATCGATTTAACAAAATAAACTACTTTAACTTTAACGCCAGCTCAACGAATTCATCTCTAAATAAAGTCACCAACATTTGGCACAATTAAACCATTTGAAATAATGACGAAGTCGATTAAAAGAGGTGAATTGATCATCTCCGACTGCATTTTCGTTGGCAATGTCGTCGCGCTTCCTTAAAGTCGCTAATTCTTGGCTGCTACATGTACCGAGTGAAGTCGCGTTTGGTTTTGATTTTGCTCTTGATTGGTTGAACATATGTTGGCTCTGACTGGCGTTAGTACATCGCAGGAGATTTTTTTTCACATATTTTCTGCTTAATGCTAAACCAAAGAAAACATATATGTTCTCTCCAAACTTCAACTTACTAGAACTCTTAACGCATACTTCATTTGTCCAAATACGTGAGAGGGTCTTTTTTCAGTCACGACCCAATATATAACAGGCATTCAACATTGTAAGGGCACTCAAATAACAAATTGCATTGGTGAAAATGTTATGTTTTAGTTACTGTGATGATTTCCCACGAGACAGGCTACACTAAAGTAAATTGCTAGTTATTACAAATTCCTCCGGTTAGCACATAAAGCCAGCTGCAGATCCGGTGAGTGCTCCTGACAATTTTGTTTTTGTCAATAACATGACCGTATTACCTTGGCATGGGTGTGCGTTGCAATACCGTTGCTCATACCGAGACCCCACGCAGTCTAACTTGGATGGAGGTGGGTTTGTGCATTCACGATATCGCCATTGATATCCAATGTCACAGGGGGGTCTGCACGGAGTCCAAGGACCCCAGTTAGTGAAGCCCCCATTAACTATAAACGGGAAAAAAGTCCTTTAGTGTGTGTTTAAAACGCTGTACATTAATCTCATAACTTTTTTTTTTCAAAGAGAAGATAGGAGAAAGTGGACAATTGAGAGATTCAATTCACTTCAACAATTGGTCCCGCGAGAGAAACAGTTTTCCCGAAAATATGGGGAAGGGGGGGGGGGGGGGGGAGTCGATGCCCTGGGTGATTTTTAGGAAAGTTTTTTGTTTTTGGTTTTACAAATTTAGCATTCAGTACAGTACCCTA
>Ga0126336_10002466_pt1 | contig 10528 bp, 3 predicted proteins | sample SidCmetagenome_FD_92530 | JGI IMG/M metagenome (GOLD analysis project Ga0126336, IMG submission 92530) | Coral microbial communities from El Islote,Puerto Morelos, Mexico - Siderastrea C C metagenome | ecosystem: Host-associated > Invertebrates > Cnidaria > Coral | place: El Islote,Puerto...
ATGTGAACTGCTGAGGAAAGTTCATCATCTTTAATAATTTCGTAGTTTTTTTTGAAATGCAAATATAACAAAAATACCCACAAAATGACATGTTTGGGCTTTTTTACATTCATGCCTGCATTTTTCCTCACATATTTTCACAACAGATGGCATGTTTGACATAATTATTTCCTAACCACAGCTTTACAATTCCACAGTAATGTATTTCAATTCACAGGACTGACATAAGACAGCCTAAGCAACTAGGACAGCAACGCAAAGGAAAATGTCACTTTAAAATCTCTTCATAATCTTTTAAATTTTGCAATTATTCCGACTCGTTTAACCTGTCTAATGTAGCTGAACCATCCAGTAGCTGAATTTGTAAGAAGGATGTGACAGTTCAGGGAGAAAAACGAAAATTCACTGTCGTGTGTTCACATTCTACACAAAACTTTAAACTTGGTCATTTCACAACGTGGTTATGCACAGAATGGCAAAGAAATGAACCAAAAAGTATAATGCATAAGCAGAGTCATTGTTTTGCTAATTAAAGCTTTTGTTTTTTGACATTCTCGTTAGCTGTTGCCGCCATGTTTGTTTAAGCTCCATATTAAGGGCCATGACCCTCCTGTAACTTCTGTCACAGCTGAGTAATAAAAAAAAATGTGTGATGTGAACTTGGTATTACAAGTGAAAACTGCCTCTTGTTGGCACAATTTACTCACAAAGCATCTGAGTCCTCAACAGGAGTTGAGCCTATGGCCTTCTGCACACCCGTCAGATATCCTAACCAATGAGCTACTGAGAGACCCAGGGCCAGTTAGGGAAGATTCACAAGGTTCATTATGACATACATAATATCCTTCTCTATCACTAAGGTCACTCTTGACATTGCTGATCCTAGCAATGTGCAGGACGACGCATGCCACAATGAACTGAGTAAATATGACGTAGATTGCTATGAGTCTTGCACAAGCTCAGTGGTTAGAGCAGCCGACCGGAGTGTGGAAGGTCATGGGTTAAATTCTTCTAGGGGGCTCAGTCTTTTTCTTTGTCCCATGCTCATGACACACTGAGCATCACATCTTTTTTACTTCTTTACTGAGCTTCAAATTTACCATCTTTCTTCCTTTATCATAACATTTTCACTTTTGAAAGTTCAGTAATACAGCATAATTCTCGGTGAAAATCTCACCCAAATCATGACCACAACTCACTGCTGGATTTATCGTGTTTTAACAAACATGAGTCTACACACCTTAAGAAAATTGGTTGTGAACCCACAAAAGCAAAACATTGCAAACCATTCTTTTGCAAATAATGAACTGTTGATCATTTCAGCAAATTAAATTAAGGCCAATGGCTAATATGGTGGAACTAAAGACACTTATTAAAACTAGGAAATGCCAACCATTAATTGCAAAGTGTTTGGAGACCCTTTTGCAAAGACAATTTACGTAAATATTTTTGTATCAGGAAAGGTTTTAACAGGCATTTCATGACTAGCGTACAAGAATATGATAAACACAGCGAAATGTACACTAGAACAATATTGCCAGATTATTCACAAAAAGTAAATAAGTAATCTCTCACAAAACAATCACACTAAATTCCTTAATACGAATTAAATTAAAATAAATAGAACGCGAATTAATACTCACTCAGGGCTTTCTGAAATATCCAAACATTTGTGGTACTGCGAAAGAATATCTCTGAAAAATACCAGCCGTTTATCTTCGTTTTCTTGACACTTTTCAAACTCCTGAATCATGTCTCGTTCGTATTGAGAGTTATAAGCTGTTATTTCTTCTAGCCGCAACTCATACTTCTCTTTACACTTCTCCATTTCCCGTTTTGCTTTTTCTGTAGCGTCCTGTAACTTTTTCAGTTTATCCGCTGATTTCTCAGTATCGTTACTAGCTTCATTTTCCAACCTTGAAGCCTGTTCTACGTTCCTAGAAGCATTGTGGTACGCTTTCTTCGCCCGTTCAACTTTAGCCAAACGTTTCGCCCAGGGCTTTTGAGCTCGGGCAAAACCTTCATCAGCTTCTTTGGTCTCCTTCCATTGAAAGATTCCTTTGTGATAATTTTCAGTCTTCCACTTTTTTATGGACTCGTGGACGTCGTCAATAAGTTTATCACGACACATCATGTGAATTTCAGCCCTCGACTCAGCTTCGGTAACCGTTCCTCGCATTGCAGCTTCCATTGTGCCATATTCTGGGCCGTTTTTTATACATTCTTCCCATTTCTTAGACCAAGCTTTCAACTTCAACGCGTACTTGGCTTCAATGTCAGCTCGTTCAGTAACTAGCTTCATAAATTCATCACATAATTTTGCACCATCGTCTATGCGCTTCACTGTACGTTTGAAATTTCCAACATCCCAAAAACTGTCGCTAGAAGCACTGTATAGGTTCTCGTCCGAACCCCTCGGAGTTCCTCGCATGGACATAGCGTCGTTTAAAAGCAAGACTTTGCCCTATTTTGAGCTAAAAAACGACAAACTCTCTCATACTTTCAGTTTACTCAACTGTTTTGAAGGTGGGGATGGTTCATATTGATTACAGCCGCATGCGCGCCCACTGTTGTTTGTACGCTGGCTAGGAAACGCGGGCATTTTTGTTATTTTGGTCAAAGAGGGGTCACTTCGGTCAAGCTTGAGCACCTTGGAAATTTCTGGTACCGCGGCGTAAATTTTGGTTTAGCGCCAACAATGAACAATGAGGAGAAAATATTTCTTTGTCAAAAAAGCACCATAACAGAGGGCGACCATCTTCAAGTTCTAAATGCATTCCCCAATAATCAAGGGTCGGGAGGGGTTATCCTGAGAATCTATTGACTTGCTCAGTCACGAAAGAGCATACAAATTGTCAATGTAACAAGCTTTTATTCCTACTTCAGATATTCAAAATCGACTGAAAACGGTATCATTTTGTCGCATGTAGCTTGCAGTGGGGTAAGACAGGGTCGGTTTGGTTTCGATAGATCTGTTCTTAGGGTGGTCGATGCTGGCACAAAATGTCCGGAGAGCAGCACCCCCAGTCGCGTTGTTAGTCACTACACTGAAGGTCATTTTGCATGAAATATTTGATCTTCTTTGCATACAAAGCGGTTAACACAATCCTTATGCGGCTCAAAACGGCTAACAGTGATTACTATCTTAAGACCGACGCCGATGTCATGTCACAAGACACTCCTTGCGCTTTGTGATACCCGATAAGGTTTTCAAAGGATAAATCTCAATTAGAACACTATTAAAAGAAAATAACCACAAGTAATTCGTGAAGTTTTCCTTCTGATAACCCGGAAAAAGTATCACTTTCACCTGAATTCATAGACTGCGAGGCAGTTGAGAGCAGATCCCCTCAAAGAGACGAAAAACGTGAGAGAAGAAATGTCTCCTTATACTACAATAACCAGTGATATTTTTAGTGGATTTTCGGCTGACGATCACACAAAATTGCATTATCATGCCCAGAATTCACCCAGAAGTATTTGAACATCCGGCTGGGGCAAACGTAAACTGATAACAAATACTTCGTTACGTGGTGGTGTCAAAATAAAACCGACGAAGTGCAAACTATCACGCTCTAACCGTCACATAACCCGCTTTGTTTGATCCGCATTCTTGACCGACATAAAATGGAAGGTGCTAAAATCGCGAGGCAAGAAATACAGTATTAATTGCCCTTGAATGAAAGAACCGACAGCAGCTGATGTAAAATATTTTCCATAGCCAGTTTTCCTGTTAGCTGTACATATCCTAGACATGACATGTGACAACATATTGTTGACCACTGCCACTCACACAATTATCAAGCGCGTCACACCCCGGTATGAAATCGAGGCTGGTCTCTTCCCGAGGTTTCAAAAATTTGATTGACTGATTCCCAATATGGCCACCTAGACGCCAAAATCGTCCATTTTCAAGACCTTTGTACTTCGAATTCGCACCCAATAAGCAAACAGTAGTTCTTTAAAGATTTGTCTTTTGATTTGTCCGATTGAGAAACGGATAAGTTTGGTTGAAAGGCCTTTAGATTATCGCGTGACGTAGTCCTGCTTTCTGCGTGTTTATACTTTGGATGGTTTGATATGCGATATCTTGTGCAAAATGAATAGCGAAGCTAATGACAGTACGGATGCAGTAGTGACTAACAAGGACGCAGACACAGTGGAATCCATCGGAGAAGTTTCAGGCGAGAGTCGAACAGACAGAATTCGAAGGTTGAACAGAGAAAGACAGCGTCGAAGGCGCGAAAAACTTAGGATGTCACGCCAGAGTGAAGCGCCATCGACAACGGGTAACGACGTGGACCCAAGCCATGATCTTGAGTTGCTGTCTGAGGGCTGTGCGATTGTAGAGGTGACGCTACCGTTGAAAGTTGAGACAGAAATACCAGTAGAATCGGATAAAGCAACTCCCAAGACTACAAGGCCGAAGAGATCGACAAGAACGCGGCAAAAGTCGAGACGAGAAGCGACAGCAGAGCAAATTACATCGGACACTGTGTCTTCAGCAAACAACGCCATTTCGCCTCCATGTCACGACAATAACTCGAAATTTGCTGGCGAGTCGGAGGAAAACAACGTTCTTGTCGTTGCTAGCGAGGTAGAAGTGGTCGATGAAAAGCCTCAAGAAAATGGAACGGAAGAACTAACTGAAACTCCAGAAACTAAAGCAGACGGAAAGAAAAGGCGAGTTCGCGAATCCGCCAAGAGACAAACGGAGAAATCACCCGAAGACGTCGCGACAAAGCGAGTTAGCAGAGAGCGTGAAAAGAAGAAAATGCACGGATTGCTCGATGGGTATGATGAGGTCACGGCGAGACGTGAGAAACAACGCGAGTTGAAAAGAAAACAGAAAGAGCGGATGAGTAGTGATCAGATTGAAGCGTTGAGAGCGAGATATCGTGAGTGGCGGCGAAAACGAAAGGAAACCATGACAGCCGAGCAACTGGAGATTATTCGGAAAGGAAATCGCGAAAGGCAACGAAGACGGCGTGAGCGATTAGGTATCAGAAAGCGGTCAACAACCCCTCAGGCGAAAGGAGCCAGCGAAGCAGTCATACAAGGTATCAAAAACAAGCAAGCACAGATAATTAAACCGATGGACTCGAATCTCAGCCCCGAAGCAAGCCTTGTAGCAGCCGTGAACCAAGTAGCTTCGCTGAACAGCGTCGAAGCGGCCGCGGCGACCGCTGCTTTGATGCCTAATCCTTCTCGCGTTGAAGGTCCTGTTGCTGTTACAGTAGAAGTGAACCCTGCTGCCCCTGGAATGGCACACGGTGTAATCCAAAACACTCAGGCAGTAGCACAACCGCCCACTTCAACACCGCAGCTGGTCAGTCTTCCTGTCACATCAACAAATGTAACACAAGGTACTTTGCCTCCTGTAATGTCCGTTCTTGGTCCTCAGGGAACTATTCTACAAGGACTGCCACCTGGATCAGGAGCATTGTACAGCATGTCAATGCCATACGGCATGTCAGTGCCTGGGGTTCCTGTTACTGCAGGCCAACCTTTGCCTGGTGTTCAAGGAAGCACTGTTGCTGGTATGCCTTTTACTGGAATGCAAGGGCTCATGCCAGGAATGCCTGCTCAGGGTGCATTTTTGTCATCATCACAAGCTGGGGTCCTTCCTGGGATGCAGACATTTAGTAGCATGGCTCCAACCATGACCAAAGATGGGCAGATTTTGCATAGCATTTCCACACTTCTTCCCATTGCTCCAATGCAAGGCATCCAAGGGGCTGGCCAGGGTGTAGCATTCCTTGCACCCATGCCTATGACAGGGCCTACTGGTCAAGTACAAGCCTTTCAAGACATGCGTGGTGCAGTAACTGCTCCAATTAGAGCTCAAAGTCCTGGAGTAGGAACAATGGTTGCTTCAGTTCCTATAGCAGATAGCGTGACGGCTGAAACAGTTGCTGTTGTAACACCAGGAGATGGAACAGACCCAGCAGGACAGGATCCTAAAGTTAAAGCCCCTCCATCACCAAAGCCCAGAGGAAGAAGAGGTCGTAAAAGAACCACATCTGCTGCTGAGATGTTGGCAAACCTAAGCAACCTGCCTCCTACTAGCACGCCTATGTCCTCCATGCTGTCAGCGCTGGCTTCTCAGGTTAGAGGAAATACACAGCCTTCCACAGTTGCTGAGAAGGAAGGTGAGCCACCAGGCAAGAGAGCAGCTGTTGATGCCACTCAAGTCACTGCAGCCCCACCTCCTCAAGATTCAAACCAGGCAACAGTAGTGGTTGCAAATGAAGCTACTGCCCGACCTAACATCACATATCCAGAAATGCAAGCAACATTTCCAGTGTCAAACGCCAGTGCTAAGATTCCACATATGAGCACATTCCTGAATACCATGGGTGGCAATACCATTCCAAACATGGGTGTTCCATTTGCAAATGCGAGGCCCATTAACACCTTTCCTCCTGGTGTGCAGGCCATGCCTGGTCAGTTCTTCCCACCAAGGGTGTCAGTCGGTGTTGAAACAGAAGAGATCAGAAAAGCAACTGTGGGCACCAACACTGAGAACCAGCAATTACCAAGTGGCTCTATAGACCAATCGTCTCTGCTGTCATCTGTAGGTACCATGACCGACTCATTGTACAAAGTGTCTGTCGGAACAGGGACAGGACAGTCTAATGAACAGTCGCCTAGTGATACTGCAACAGTTCAAAGTGGGAGTACTGTGGAAGATAGCATAACGGTGGTTCAAGTGGATATTGCCACACCACAAGAGAGCTCAGAAGTAGTCCACCCCCAGGACATCAATCCAGTGGAAATAGTACAAGAGGCGCTAAACCCAGAGCCCATGGATCCAGTGGTAGTTATACCAGAAGATGTAGTTGAAGAAGTGGGTGAAGTAACTGAGGTAGCAAAGATTACACCCATTGATGATGGCATGTAAGACAGTGACAAATTCACTGAGGAACAGTCAGGACTTGGTGGTAAATTACTTTGATATGTTAATTATTCTTAGGGCGCTTACCATTTATCAGGTGTGGCTGGCTGGACCAGTCAGTTTGTGGAAGTGGTATGCATGGATCTGCTTCTCAATAAACTGTCTTCATTCTAGGAGTGAAGGCAGAATACAAAAAATGCAGGAATTTTTGTTGGTGAAGTTGACAGCCTATTCAGCAACAATTGAAAATCAGGTCACTAAACTTCTGTGCGCTGTTGTCTTTTGTTTTACCGATGGTGGAGGGGGCGTGTCCTCATTTAAGCTACATAGGTATGTACAGGTGAAAAGGTTTTTGAGCCAGAAAGGTTTTTGGTCTGACGAAGGGTGTTTTGCTTACTGATGTGAAATGAATGATATATTTTTCAGGTTTTGGCCTGAAAAGGGAAAATGATTTAGGGATAAGTTCTGGAAATAAGGCATGGATAGTCATTCAAAACCCAGCAAAACTTCTGAGGGGTAATTCTAGGCTTACCATATAATAATTATGTAAGATCAGCCAGAGCCAGTTCTCCTTGGCCAGTCATACCTGACATTTGGTTAGTGACTTAACATGATTCTGTGACATAACGTGGACTGTGCCATATTACAAAGTGTCAAAACAATAACGTTTCCAAGATGTCTAACTCGTCAAGCGAGATACTTGTCAGCATGTTGGACGGTTTGAGTTTTCTTACATATTATGCTCTCAATATTTAGTTACCCAGGGGTATAAAACATACATTTTTGCAAAAACACATGTTAAGCTTTTCAAATCATTTGTGGTGACACATGCACAGACTGATGGCTATAAGAAAGGTTTAAAAGGTTTATTACACTTTTAAAAGACATATTAAAGTGCTTTAGCTTTCTTAGATTGTAATAACTAAAAACTTCTAAATATTATGCTTGTCACTGATGAGCTAGAGAATTTTGTTCTTTTTGGAATAATGTATAAAATTTAGTTAAAGATCCTTCCAACTAAAATGGCTGCATAGCACAGGCTGTGGAGAGTAACGTGCCATGATCTACATGTAGTTTCATTTTAGATGCAGTTGTGGTCAATGTAAAGGCTGTTTCTTCATAGGTAACCCTTTACTTCTTAGAATAAGCCTCAAGTCGTGTACTTTGTGGATCCGACTTTGAACGGTGTGAATGAAATCTTTAAGTATGACTGCGAAAATCAGGGTGTTCAATAAATTTTAGAGTACATGATAAATCTGTGAAGCTGGCAGGAGACACAGTTCAAATCTCACTGAAAGCATAATCAGTTTCCACGAAAGTAGATGGTAAAATACAAAAACGTGAACTAAGATGCAGTAAATTGGCTGGCTGCTGGAACTTATTGAGAACCCTGCTAATGAAAGATGTTTTAGCCGCTATTTCACACGATTCTCTTTGATTTGCACTATTTCACAAAACAGAATTAAGGAATTTTTTCCAGACATAGACTCAGGTGCTCTGAGAAGAAAAATGTTTAGTGTTGTTTCACGTGATTTTGTTTGGTTTACATGATTTCACGAAACAGAATTTAGGAATTTTTCTAGACTGAGACTTGGGTGCCCTGAGAAGTAAAAGGGGTAAATCATGTTAAGAATGGATTTCCATTGACTGCCACAAAAGCTTTAACCAAAATAATCGTAATGCTTATAATAAATAGGCAAATGAACTTGCTACCAGTGCCAAGTGCAGTCAAGGTGACATCCCCCAAAATCACTTTTGGTTTGAATTTTGGCTGTAATTGGTGCAGAAAGCATGTTTATTTTTTAAGATTAGCCTAGGCCATACTGTATAAATGTTTTGAAACACTAATATTACAGAGCCTAGAAAACACTGAGTGAAAGCTTATTATACATAATAATACTGATTTTGACAGTCAGTTAAAATCTTTATATGCTCTCCTTAAAGGGGAAAGGTTTCTCAACTTTATCGTTAGTTAAGTGTCATGTGTTATGTCATATTATCTACATATGTAGCACACAAGAAACGTATTTTAGACAAGCAGATTCTATTCCATTTCGTGTTCCTATATATCCAAATAATTTTTTAAAAAGAAGTTTGTTGGGCTTCAATAAGTTTGATTGAAGTAGTTTTGTAGATCACTGATGACTTCGTTTAAAGATGTAAGGGAATATTTGTATATTTTATTCGTGTTTGGTAAACAGGGAACAGTAGTGTTAATTGATGATCTCAGAATGACTGCTAGTGTGAAAATCCAAAACTGAATAATGTTTTACAGCGTGAATCAGAAAGGTATTGAACACTTTTATTTGACTTTGACATGCTAATCGTGCAGTGACCAATCAAACAAGAAAATTGGATCAGACCACATATTAGATTTATTGTTGGGCCTTTCTCAAATCTGATTGGTCGTCCTTGCAGCTTCATTGCATTCCAGACATAACTGAAGTGTTCACCCTTCTCCGATTCACACTCATAAACAAGTGATCTGTAAAGTAGCTCATGAACTATTGATTTTTCGTGGCAAGGTGTTATAACACGTTTGGACAAAAAAGGAGGCAAAAGGTTTTATTTTGATACAGGCAAAGCCACATATATAGATTGATATTATTGTTACTCTAGAAGCAAAACAGGTTAATTGTGCATGGTTATGTTGTATTATCAGGTAGTCACAGCATTAAGAGAAAAAAGAAACACGCTGAACAAGCTTACCTTGATGCCATTATTTTAGTTAAACTATCAACCAAGTGCATCAGTGTTATTCAGTGGACATTTTAAACAGTTGTGTCTTACTGCTTTTTAAATTTCTTTGAACTGTCAAAGAAGTATTTTTAACCATGGCCTTAATTAAGTTACAATTGCCAAAATTTAGTGATTAGTCATAATTAAACATCTGGGTTAACTAAATAATTCTTGTTGCCTTTAATAATAGTGAGCAGATGTAAACATATAACTTGATAGTCTGATGATCACTGGTGTTGTGGACTGGATTGTTTTTATGGTAGATAATATGATTTATTTTAAACACAGTAAATGATTTAAGTAAACAAAGATCAAATAGCCTTGTTTGTGGAATTGTTTGTTTGTGTAGAAAGGGTGTATTTAGTGCATTTGCAATGGGCTTTCAATACTGCTGACATTGCACAGTGTAATTATAAAAGGTTCAAATTACTGGCAAACTATTGCAAGACAAGTTTGCAGAAAAGTTGTAGAATTGGATATTAAGAATTTTCTTGATGTCTTTCACAGTCATTAACCCTTTAACCCCTGACATCTTAATATAAATTCTCCTTACTGGCCTCCATACATTTCCTTAGCTACTAATTGGGAGAACTTGTTTAAACATCAAGACAATTCATCTCTGGTGATCATTTCCTAAATTCTCATGACCTGTATGTTTTATAGTGCACAGATATGATGAGGAGAAAATTGATGCTGATCACTTTTGGGACTTAGCTCATATTCAACAAGCAATTTTAAATAATCATTTTATTAAATTCTCAGCTTCATTTATCGTGGCTATTAAATTGTTTTGGCTTATTTTTGGACAAAACGATTGCTTTGTGGGGGAAACGGTTGAATGGGGCAGCACTTAAAATGACATCTAACAACATTTTTATTTCCTTATAAAGC
>Ga0126336_10002467_pt1 | contig 10528 bp, 5 predicted proteins | sample SidCmetagenome_FD_92530 | JGI IMG/M metagenome (GOLD analysis project Ga0126336, IMG submission 92530) | Coral microbial communities from El Islote,Puerto Morelos, Mexico - Siderastrea C C metagenome | ecosystem: Host-associated > Invertebrates > Cnidaria > Coral | place: El Islote,Puerto...
CACAGGAAAAAATCCCTAATTCCCAACCTTGGTAAAAAATTGTTTTCTTCTTGGTAAATCATCTAATTCCCAACAAAATCCCAAACTTGGTAAAATCGAGCATTCCCAAATTCATTTATTCTTGGGAATTTGATTTACCAAGATTTTTCCCAAGGAAAAGGGACATTGGTAAGTATTCTCTACCAAGAAAATACCAATTTATTTACCAACTTAAAAATGCCAACAGTTCACGGGAAACATCTGAATTCCCAATCTTATTAAATTGTTATCTTGTTGGTAAATCATACAATTCCCAAGTTAGTTTAAAAGCTTGGTAAAATGATCATTCCCAATTTAATTTGGTCTTGGGAATCTCATATTACCAAGGTTTTTCCCAACAAAAAAGGAGGTTATTAGAAGTTACATTATACCAAGAAAATACCTACAACCAGGGAAACCAATAAACATACCAATCTTAGCACAACTGGGAACGACCAATATTTCTCAGTCCTTGGTAATATGTGATTTAAATTACCATGGTTTTTCCAAGTAGGAACCATCTTGATTATCCTTATGTTCCTACCAAGAAAATACCAAAAACTAGAGAAACTATCATTATTACCAACTTCAGTCTGTCTTGGGAACATTAAAATACCATATGGTATTTCCAAGATACATGATCCAAGCTGGTAGTTTTCATGTCATCACTTGACCTAGATTTTTCTAGGTAGACATGTGCGTTGTTACATTTTGATTACCATTACCATTTCTTACAGGGTAACAACGAAAGAACATTCTAGCAGGATTTATTAATAGAATAAAATAAAGAAAGACTAATAAAGCAATATGAAACTAAAATATGAGTTTAATTTCTGCTAGTTGACACTTAAACACAACTGTAGCTCTACAGACAAGCATATGCAGGGACTGTAGTTCCAACATGCAATTATTCTGTACTAACCTTTTTACCAATGTCAATTTTCAGTGCTTTACAACGACTTGACAGATTGATTTATCATTACCAAATTAGTCTCCAAACTTGTGGGTATTACCCCTGGTATATGAGTACACAAATTCCCTAGTACATATTTTTTGAACAAAGAAATCAAGTGTATGCTAACTTACACCAGGTTGCCTACTTAGGCATGCATTTCTTTGTAAAATGTGAAAGTGTTTTTTAAATTCATTTCTACAAGTTTTAGGCAGTTTAGTATACAACTTTGCAGTTTTACTTAATTCAATATGATAAATTTGTTTAATGAATGTTTTGTGTTGTAATGATAAGCACTGGAAAACTTAATACCCATTTAGCTGAAACAACTGAAAGTTTACAAAAGGTTAACGTTACCAACTCAATGTCCCTGCGTATGCAATGTACACTTTCCTAGAGACAGTACAAACTCATCGTACTGAAATACTATCCCTGTGTAAGCAGTAAAAATCGGCATCCTCTTTCAATACTACTCGTTTTTTAAAGAGTAGTTCTTTTGCAAGGATCATAATCAGCTCACTCTTGTCTTTTGCTTTAAAATGTCTGATTTTCAATTCCCGGCACAAAGGATTAAGATGTTCTTCTTTCTTGATTTCTTTGGTGTACCCCTTTTTAAAGAAGGCTAACAGTATTGTCTCTGCCGTGCTCAGGGGGACTGTTGTTGCACCACCTAAAGTAAGTTTTTGAATCAGGTTAAACTTCGTTAAGCACTTAAGAAGAAAAATAAGCAAAAAAAACACAACGTTTCAACGTTGCCATGACATCATTTTCAAGTGAGAAAATAAATAAAGTCATTTGAATTTTATTTTCTCACTTGAAAATGGTATCATGGCGACATCGAAACGTTGTGTTATGTACATTTTGACAACTAAAGTGAATATTTACAAAGTAGTGAAAGTTTGCAGTCTGGTAAATGTGGACAACTTGCAAAGCAACGACTGGCAAAACCGTAAAAAGAACTATTACAAGAATAAGAGTACTAATATTATTTTCATTATTTCAAAGTGACAAGATGGCCATGGGTTGTTTACACTAACTTAACAGTGATATTACCCAAAGTAATTAGTGGGTAAAAGTGGTTATAAGGGTAATGGTAGCCTAAGGATGAAAAGCAAAATATAGTAACGTTTTAAATAATTTTTCTAGATTACCAGGTAACTGAGGTTCATCCTCAAAGGCATCAGAATTACTATCATCTGTGACCTCTGAGGTCACATTATCATGCTCAGAACTCCTCTTTCCCTTTCCACAGGAGCCATTTGTTTCGCTTTGTGAAGCCTCAAAGGAATGGTCACCATCACTGCCCTCTTCTCCACAAATGTTTTTCTCTCCAGCCTTTTCATCACTGTCATCAGTGGAGCTGGTTTCCTGTGCACACACCAAACAAATAACAAACTTTGAATGCCAGTATGGTCTAAAATAAATAATATATTTTTCAACTGGAGAAATTTTTGAAGAGCATTTTAAAATGAGAGTTTATGATGACAGCTGCAAACAACACTCTGATATCCTCAGGGTCAAGTTTAAAACTGTGAAATGGCATGAGTGGTATTTGTCATTTTAAGTCATAAGCTATTGAAATGTTCACTGTCTTGACTTACCCCTGCATCAGCATAGCTGTAGCCTTCCCGCACCATTCTCCTTCTTTCATCTAGAATTGCTCTTATGTGTCGCCTGAGTTCCTCTACGATAAAATAAGACAAGAAGTTTGAATAAAACAAATGCCACACCAAAGCTTCAAACCAAATTTTGCTTCGTCTAAAGACTGAAATTTGGAATAAGGAATTAAAATTTCTGAATTATTACAGAAGTAGTGCTCTTAAGTGTCTACAGCAGGCCTGGATAGGTGCTATATAAAAAATTAATGTTCTTATTATTCTAATTATTATTCACGTCAGTTTTTGTTTTGGAGGGGAATGCTTGCCCTTTTTTTGCATAGAAAATTCTTGACGGTTTACCATAATGAAATCCTTACCTTCATCATAGCCAATTTCAGGTTTTAAGAGGTCTCTGCAACTTTGTACAAGTTCCTCAAATTGCCTTTTGGCAACTGCATTGCCTCTGATGATAGGGATTTTATTTCCTGGAAACATGCAAACAGTTTTACGGTGGACCTGCCTCCTTCTGCAAACAAGAAAGTAGTATAACATCTTAACATCTTCTAGGCTGGCTTTTATCACCTTAACAGACTTAAAGCAAGCCGCTGAGTGTTAAATCTTTATCAAACATTGTTTTTTTAACAAACAAAAACAAACAAACAAAACTATTAGAATTACTAGCTGCAGCTCACTTACTGAACTTAAACTACTACTGTGGTATATTGATCCTTGTATGAAGGATTTTGAATGCACTACACTGTAGTAAACTATCATGCAAGGTATAGATCCTTTTGTTAAGCCTAGGACGGGATTATTATGTTTCTGCTTGCACTGACCATGGTGTGTAACTGCTGTTGCACAGGTGACATGATAACTTAAAAGTTGGTTGTGAATAATCCAATTTGCCGTTATTTTTGTGGGTGGTTTTTTTGCAGTCGCATCACCTGTATGGAGGTTGCTACATGACTTTCCCCACATGCTGGTGATACGACAAGTGCAAGCACAAAAGAGCTGATGTAGCCATAGCTTTAAGTACATGTATGTCATGAAAAATTAAATAGGCTTTAATTAGTACCTTCGAAGTAAGTCATCCTTTTGTTGTGGCGACAGATCTAGGGCTTTCTTTGATCTCACTTTAGAAACTTTTGGGACTTTAATTTCCTTACAGTTGCCTTAAAGAAAAAATGCTATTTTACTTCTGCTCATTCTTCTTATTCTTACCTTCGCTCGCCAACCCTACAAAATGATATTTATGAGCTTAGGCCATAGGTTTACATGAGATGGTAATTTTCTGTAAAATGAGAATGATAAACTAAGATTGTTTTCAAAAACTGTGATCAAACTAGATTTGACATTAACCATATATCTGAAAAAATATGATCACTCTTCTGAGTACAAATGGCACACACAACATGACAAAGATATTTAATTTTTGACAAAGTGAACTTTTAATCGTTTACAACCTCAGTGATGACTTACCGACCAAATCTGCAATCTTCCTTTTCAGTAATTTCTGATCTCCAACCGTTCGCACCTCACAGGCGCCAAGTTCGCCCTCTGATAGCCCCTCTTTAAGGCACATTCCGTCTATTTTCTGCTCTAAAGGAAATGTCCGTGAAATAAATTTAAATTTTCATCTATGCATTCAAAGTTATAACTAAGTAACACTTACTTAGATAGCTTACCTTTAAAACCACGTGTGAAGGCTTTTAACCCTTGGCTTTCGAGCCACTGCACTACATCGTCTGTATTCCATTCTAAGAGCAAAAGGGTAAATGACTTTAAAAGCTTACATAAATAAAGTTAAAAGTAAAAAAGTTCATGCTCTTTTGGGTAAATGGCTTTGGACATTTGACATGTAAGAAAGTGAGCTTAATGTTATAACAGAACTTCTTCGCTCGACCCGACGGTTGTTTGAGAAACTAACTCGTAACCGCTCGATTACAAAGAGGCTAGATGTTGTTAAAACAAATCATCTAACAGAATCATACCTTCGACACCTTTTTCAGAATTTGTGCTAGAAGAAGAGGAGCTGGCTAAAGGTGTTGTACTTTTAGACGCCATGTTCGACAAAATGAGAATCAAAATGAGCGCGAACGCCGCGAAGGAAAGGGCGCGTTTACATCCTTTTTCGTCATTGGTCAATTTTTGCTGTGGCGCGAATTCGCAAGACCAATCAGAGCCATCGTTAAATCGTAGTTTTGGCGCTTAGTCGAAAGCGCAGCGCGACCGAAAGAATCTCTCTGATCAACGATATCTACTGTAATTTATCTTATCATACAGGAACAGCGTACACGCTAAAAATTCAGGCAATTGCTAAAACTATTTTCTCACCTTCAATAAGCCATCCACCCCAACTTTCCACGTCGTCGTCTGAATCGCTTACCATCTCAGTGTCGTATCCACCACTCCAATCACCCACACACAGGAAAATGTCGTCATCTGTTTGCAAAGTACTAAGATTTTCAATTTCAGTTGGATTTTCTCTACCACGGCGAATAAAAAATCTACACTTTTCATGTAAAACACTGGAAATTTCAGTAAGGTCGCCTCTTAATTTGTGTAGTTCGTCCACGATAAATATGCAACTTGATTCTTCGAAGTGTTCCAAAGCTCTACCGATAATAATTTCTTTAAATTGTGAGAATGGAATTGGCCAGGTATCAAAGTTCACTTGCCAACCGTCAAAATGAATGCAAAGAAGTTCCAACTTTACCCACACTCGCATTTTCAAAGCACAATGCAAAGTTCTGTGTTCTGTGTCAAAGGCCGAAAACATTGATGGAGCAGGGCTGGGAACAAAACTAGGTCCAGACCCCTCGAGCATTCGGTTGTGGACAATGTGACATGTGGACGGCTCTTCGCTGGGGAGAAGAAAATGAGTTGAAACGAAGCTTTCGCCGTTAATTGATTGATTTCAGAAACGTTTGTTTGTTTTCTATGCCTTCGACATCCTCATGTCGGTGTGATGCTAGAGGTTATCTACATGCGCATTGCTATTGCTCCGTTTATAACTGTAATGGTAAAGCCGTGTCTCGTTCCACCTACCAACACCATCGGAAAGCAGCTCAAGAATCGCAAATTTTAAGCAGCAGCAATTTGCAAGAAACAAGGGAAGAAAATGGCAGTGAAGGGGCATCTAGAACAGCAGAATGTAATTCAGAAGCAGGTAAACTTTTTATTTAATACCGCCTTTCCCTCGTATACACAAAAGCCGACAGAAAAGATGAAACATAAGCTTACATTATAAAATCTTAAGTGTCAAATGTATTTAGCACTAAATAAATAAACAAATATTGCAAACAGAACAGAAACTTGTTAAAACAAGTATATTTTTATAGTATATTTATTGATTACCCACAGAACATTATAAGCTAAAATAAAAGTTAAGGTTAATATTTTCAGCTTTTTGCCATACACTACCGACTAGATCCTAAATTAAAATTCTGCCAACCAGGCTCATTTAAATCCTGGTTGGTAGGCATTTTAGCAGTAGTTTTCCCAACTGAGTTAGGTACCACCCTAGATTAATCAAACTGGAGATTCTAAAATTTTCTTCAAAGTCGAATACCAAAGTTTTCTCAAATTTTAAAAAACTCAGTATATACCAAGTTCATCCCAAATTTGAGATTTTGATATTTGTTGCTTAGTACTTTTTACCATTGCAATGCTAAGGAAATACCAGATTTGTGACATTGCTTTTGCACGTGATCCCTGATTATCAAAATTTGACCAAGCAAAAAATTGCATAAGCAACAACAAAAACAAATCGCCAATTATAATGATGATGATGATGATGATGATGATTAAAAACTCTAATTATAACTTTCAATAAAATTTTTACTTTCCTCCTAGATGAAAATGGCATTGAGCAGAGTTTTGAAGAAACAGAATCCTGTGACAGTGATAACACCAATTCAAGTGAAGGTTTTCCTAACATCGAACTCAGGCAGACAAAAGGAACACAGACAGATGAAGAAACATGGGAGCAGAAGATTGTTGCAGCCATTTTAAATGCTTTACCTTTAAAACACCAACAAGGAGATTCAATTAAATCCTTTGAGGACTGGCTCAAATGGGCCAAAGATTTTGTTATTACTGACCAAAAAATGAAAGATATGTGGCCAACCTCTTGGACAGAGACTGAAGATATTTTAAGAAAGGTTGGATATGAATCTCCAAAGCAATATTTCATTTGCATGAGTGAAGAACATCCAAGGGAATGGGACATAATGGAGTCCTCCTCAGAGAAGTGCCGACACTGTGGAGAACCTGGTGATATAAGCTATTATTATATGGGGCTTTCTTACAAGATTAAAAGATGGTATAGGAATCCCGAGAAATGTAGTGATATGCTTGATCACTGGAGGGAAAGAGACCACTGGTTTTACAATTTTGAAAGGGGACAAACTCAAGGTTGGCCCATCAAAAAAGAACTATGGGATGGTACACGTTTCTCTCAGTATTCTTGGTTTTTTGACAAGGATGTGGAGTCCTTGTTACCAGCCACTTGTCCACACTGCCAGAAATTTGGGAAAATTACTGTTATTTCACCTTTACATATCACTTCCCTTGATGTTCTTGAAAATGACACTGTGAACATTGTTTGTCATAGCTGTAGAAACGTGTTCAACCATGAACCTAAATATACCAGTGGAGATCCCAGAAATATTGTGTACATTGCACACTGGGATGGGTTTAGCCCCTTTGGTACATCTGGTGGCCACAGTACAGGTGTCATTGATGTAAAGATTGGGAACATGTGCAAGAACAAACGGAATCATGCTGACCAAGTATTTGTGGTAGGATTTGTACCTTGCTTCAAACTACCTGATGAAACTCCTGAGTTTCTTGACCCTTTCCTTAAGCCATTAGTTAAGGAAATAGTAGATGGTTTCATTGATGGTATTGAAGTAGAATACTGTTCTGACTTTCCTGAATTTGGGATACAGAAAGGACCAGCAGTTATACGCCACCTCATCATTCTTTGGACAGGGGACCACCCAGGACAGTGCGAGGTAACAAAAGTGAAACGTACAGGAAAGAAAGCATGTCGTCGGTGTCATATTTGCGGTACTCAATTAGAGCCTGGATCACCTCATTATTATTATGGGAACTGTAGATATCATGCAAGACACAAGTGGCCTAGTAGAACTATGGAGGAATCAATCCCACAAATGAAGATTGCAGATGAAGAAGTGGGAGCAGCATGGAACAGGGTTTCAAGGGACAGTGGATTCACTGGTTTAAGCCAACTTGCTATTCTTTATGACCTTTATGGATTTGATGTACTATTTGACACTCCTATTGATCTGATGCATAACTTACCAATGAATCCAGTCAAGAAGCAGTTGCGACGCTTACTCGACACTGGAAATGTAAACAAAGACCTCGTTGAATCAAGACTCTCAAGCTTTCCGTGGACTCCAGAAATGAAGGCCTCTCGGTACCCTACTGGAATAACATCGCGACTTGGATACTGGAAAGCAGAAGACTATCAAAAATTCTGCTTTCCAGCCTCTGAAGTTATCTTATATGACCAAATGCCTGCTAATGAATTTCAGTGCTGGAAACTACTAGTGCAGATGGTTACAATGGTTTTCAACTGCTGTCGCACCCATGGGTGGACCTACAGGGACATTGAACTGTTCAGTAAATTAGCTTGGCGCCACAATATCATGGTTGAGGAGGTGTTTGGCTTAGAAGCTTGTGTCGTTACAGAGCACAATTTGATTCATGTTGCTGATGATATTTACCGTTTTTCATCACCAGATAATTATTGGGTTTTTGACCTAGAAAGAGCTGTTAAAAGGTATGTTAACCAATCAACAAATCGTCGCAACATTGAGAAGACATACAGTGACAATGAAACGAGGAGAGAAGTTCTTCAGAATTTAGACATTTCAAGAAAAGGAAAAAATGAACCTGTTTTAACACAGAAGGAAACTGATTCAGCCATCAAGTTAAGACAGGTTTCCTCATTAAATAAAGGTAACTATTTGATTGCATATGCACATGCACATGAGAGTTTGACTGATATTCAAGGTGGAATACTTGTTGGGAGCGAAAACAAAGGATTTCAAGAGATTTCTGAATCCCAACGACATCAAATATTCCAAGACATCAGAGATCGTGGAGCAGATATTGAATATTGTACTCTCCCTTCTGCCACTAAAAGATGTAAAAGCTTTCTAAAGCCCGGAAAAGAACCTGGTGTTCCTCACATGGTGTACAGAAAAGGAGAAAATGCAATGCTTTTAGTCAACAATGAGGAAAGAACAGGCAAAATAAGTGACATTCATTCAGTAATGATTAAGAATGGAGATGGCATGGAAAGTGTCCATTTGTTGGTGGAAGTTCAGTTATATCATCATGTCACAGATGACAATGGTCACCCAAAATACCATCCTGGAAGTCAAAGCCAGTGTCTTTGTTTGTCCCAAACTATTCAGATGGTGAATACCATTGATGTTTTGAGAAAGGTGATATTGTTTCCAGACCAATCAATTCCTCATCAAGTTGTCTTGATAGACTTTGACATGCCTTCTTTGCCATCTCAAAAGCAATGTGTGGTTGTTCCATTTTACCCAAAGAAAAATGACATGGTATTGATTTTAGGTGAAAATGATGTTCAGTGGATAGCCAAAATTATCTCTGTCCAACAGGATGATATGAGAGTTGGGCTTCACTTCTTAAAGGAACATCCAAGATGGCCTGGAGGAAAAAAGTTTATCAGGGAAAGTTCTACAATGCATAGTGTACATTGGGACAGCATCATAAAGGAACTTGAGGGCAGCTGGATGGCAAATGGAATATGGGAATTAAAGGACACATTGTGAATTCCAGGTTACCGGAAGCTTGAGTCAGGGGACGTGAGCTTTAATCCCCTGCAAAATTTAACTTGAGATAGACAAAATGAAATACTCAATATTTCACAAAAAACATGCTTTATTATATCAAATATGGAATTATTAATCAGCAAAGGTACAAACACTGAACATTCTTGTATTCTTTCATTGTGCTACTAATGCATCTGCTGATTGGCAAGACATGAAAAGGTTGTTGACAAGCAAGTCATTTCACAATAATATATGTATGTTTATTGATGCAAATCTTTGCATACCAAGGTTATCCCAAATTTGGGGTTTTAATGCTTGGTTCTTAGCATTTCTAGCAGTAGATTTACCAACAGATTCCCACTGAGTTAGTCACTTATCAAGTTAAATCAATTTGGGATTTCTGACATTTTTTCAACATCAACATTACCAAGCATTTCCCACTTTAAAACCAAATTTGGGATTTTGATTTAGCACTTGATTTGTGTTTACCAAGATTTAACCAATCCAATGAAATATTAAAATTTGGAAGTTAAATTTGAACTCTGCATCCCAAGTTCATCCCAAGTTTGGGATTTTAATCTTTGTTGCTAACCACTTTAACAGTAGTTTGCCCAACATTTTCCCAACGGAATTAGTAATTACCCAAGATTTCATTAAACTGGGAATTCGGATGTTTTTACAACAACTCCAACACCATTATTTTACCAATTTAAAACTCTGCATACCACGTTCATCCCAAGTTTGGGATTTAAATCCTTGCTGCTAAGCATTTTAGCATTAGTTTTCCAAAATTTTCCCAAAATTTTCCCAACTGAATTAGTTACGTCTAAAGATTTAATCAAACTGGAACTTTGGAATTTTTTAACAACACCAATACCAAAGTTTTTCCAAATTAAAACTTGGCATACCAAATTCATCCCAAATTTGGGATTTTGGCATTTTTTGCTCAGTACTTTTTACCAATACATTGCCAATGAAATACCAAATTTGGGACTTTGCTTTTGCACTTGATCCCTGTTTACCAAGAATTAACCAATTTACAAAAACAATAAACTTGGGAAGATACTTTTACCAATATGTATATGTGTGATTCTCAGTTGTAGTTTTTCCCAGTGTTGGTA
>Ga0126336_10002468_pt1 | contig 10526 bp, 8 predicted proteins | sample SidCmetagenome_FD_92530 | JGI IMG/M metagenome (GOLD analysis project Ga0126336, IMG submission 92530) | Coral microbial communities from El Islote,Puerto Morelos, Mexico - Siderastrea C C metagenome | ecosystem: Host-associated > Invertebrates > Cnidaria > Coral | place: El Islote,Puerto...
CTAATTTGAATCCATCTCATATAACTTAAAAATCTTCGATTTCACCTGCATAATGAATTTTTCAAGAGCTATCATGTGGTTTTTCTGTTTAACTTGCCTGAGAACAATAGTCTTGATTCAAACTGTTAAAATTTAGTGTAGCATGTGCTTAACTTATGACAGCTAAGTAAATTGAAGGAAAAAGTGGTATTTTTGTAAGCAGATCTGCCCCGTCAAAATTGCTTTAGTTTACTGTCTCTTTATTCGAATACAGGAGACCTCCCAAACAATTCGTTAGGTGCCCTGTCGTAAATTATAAACTATCGAGCAGTTACTTAAGGCGGTGCTGTTTATTCTGATGTTCAAGGTGGCCTATAACGTTTGAGTTGCGGATAAAATCATCAAATGGATCTGACCATTTAGATGAAAGCCATTCAGGAATACTTTCCTGTCGATCCTGTGATACAGTTTATTATGCTGCAAAAGGTGGTTCTAGCTTTTGAGTACGTAGACGGGATGAAACGTACGTCAAGCAGTGTTTTTATCAGTGGCAGTGTTTCCCCCCAATATTTTGGAAAACCATATTTGGGATTTTTAAACTTCTGTCTTAAGAGCTATTGCTATTGGTAGAACTGAATACATTTTCACTGCATAGCGATATTATTTCAGATCAACGAACCAGCTTCTCTCTTACCTGTTTGTTCACCGTTTTCCAAATTTATCTCAGAACTCCAATACAGTACTAAAATGAATGAAGCCAAGGAAAGCCCAAGTAAAAAGACCTTCGAGTTCATATTAAATAAATACAGCAACAACCTATAAAGAACAGGAATAAAAACTTGTTTTGACAAAACTGAGACTAGTTCGTGGACAAAATCTTCATTATGCACTCGGCAAAGCGGGAGTTTTGTTTTGTATAAACTTTGCATTGTTCAATGTCTTGAATACGGAATTACTTCAGTTTCTAATATTGTCACAGATGTATATTGGGTTAGTAAACCTATTTTATCACCTTTAAATCTGTGCGAATTTATTTCGAGTTACGGCGCAGTTATAGCTATAAGGTGCGAGCTCTGAAGAAGGAGAAAGCTAGAGAAAACTTTGATCGACTCTATAACACTGCCGACTTATAAATAATGGAATAAAACTTACCCAGGAAACGATGACGGCCATGATTCCATACATTCTCTGTCAGATCTGATCCAGTAGTTTTGACAAAGCAGAGTCCAGTTTGGTAAAATATGTTAATCGTAAAGTGTCTTTTCTGTATTATTTTTGTTCAATGCGCATTTTGCACGGTGTTTAATAAAAACGCTTCTCGTGACAAAGAAGTGTGCCATGACATTGACAGTTGTGAACTAGAGCTTAAGTTTCCAGATCATTTAAAGAGCACTTTTGAATCCATCTCAAATAACTAAAATCTTCGATTTCACCTGCATAATAAATTTTTCAAGAGCTATCATGTGGTTTTCTTGTTTAACTTGCCTGAGAACAATAGTCTTGATTCAAACTGTTTAATTTAGTGTAGCATATGCTTAACTTATGACTGCTAAGTAAATTGAAGGAAAAAGTAGGTATTCTTGTATGCAAATCTGCTCCTTTAAAATTGCTTTAGTTCATTTCTATTTGCGGGTAGAGCAGTATGTATGTAAATTTCGTTAAATATAGTTGAATAAACCTGAAGTTTTGGAGTTTCACTTGAAGTTTCACTCCTCTTTATTTAAATACTTGAGACGTCTTCAGTATTCTATCGAACGAATTACGTCAGCTGGTGCTGTAGTTTTTGTAGCATGAAGCGACAAACAGTATAAAAACTCACCCTGAATAGGATGCTAGTCCACTGCAAGGTTACTCGGACATTCTGTTAAGCGTTTCTCTAGCGGCTCAATCGTACCCATTTATAAACCTAGAATAAACTGGAATAGACTAGAGCTAACTAAACCGTGTCAAAAAAGATACACTTCTATATCTTCGAACTTCTGTGGCCTAAAACGAAAAAAACAACTGTCGGTTTATTTCTGCTTGTTTTTTTAATGTCCAACTGGGGCACCTTTGTTTTAACTTTCGTGAATTGCTATGAATGATTGAAGTCAACTATCTCTGCAGGCTGAAGACAAAAAATACCTACGAAAAAAGACATAAACTTATCTGTGAAAAAAAGATCGTTTTTAAAGACTATTTTCTTTCTGTTAGGAAGGCAGTTAAAACAATTATTCACACAGCCCCAATAGGAAGAGTAAAACTGAAACATTAAATGTTAAATTAAAATTTATATTAGAAAATATGGGTTGAAGACGTTTGCACCTGTTTTTAGGTCTGTTATCGCCACAAACTAGACGGCAATACTGGGCAGGTCTCATCAGGGCATTATTCCATAGATGATAATTTTCTTTTGCATCGCCACCAAAGTATTGACAACATAAGGCGAATACGTTATGATTGTCCAGTGGTGTTATATAAAATTGGTACGTGTAATCGTGTGAGGCCGAGTAGAATCAATGCCGGACAAATTTTCACGCTTAGTGACAAAAACGTTTAGCGACGAGGGGATTCGCAAAAAACTCTCTTAAAAGTAAATCCTTAATTCTACGAGTACTTATCGCGATTACTATCATCGAGGGAACAATTCTCTAAAACCTTTTAGGCATTTGAAAAAAAAAACACTACGCGACCGAATCAAACTTTTCAGCTGAATTTCGTGTAGAAAGTATACTGATTGTCCCTCTCAATTTTTGTTAAGCTTGCAAGAATCCTTAACGAAGTGGACGAACTTGACAACAGCAACAACAAGCTTTATTTGCATGACCATAAGTACATACAGTACAGACAGTACAGAAAATCCGCCAGGCGCCTAGCCGATCCAAAGTTACTTATAATAAGCTTTTTAAACACAAACAATCACTCGAATAACGTTTGGAATTTTCTTTTAATTTTAATGTTCGGTCACCCGATAGTCGTAGGTTTTTTGCCATACAACACAAGTTACTGAAATGAATCTACTTAGCAATTACTGGTTTAAGAATCCTGTTCAAAACGGAGGAGTGAAAGGATTAAGCACCCTCAGTCACAGATGAAATGCTCTCGACAGCACCAAGAGGAAGATATCAAGTGAACGTTTGCAAGGAGAACAAACAGTATACAGCAGTAAGCAGCCGCGACCTACATCAAAGTACAGTGAAAATATCGTGAGACAAACGATGAACAAAGCTGTCATTCTAAACCACGATACCAACCACATCTTTCATACTAACGATCTAATGATTTAACAATTTTTCGAAGACACGAGCGCATAAAAAAAATTGTCGAACTAACGTTTTCAAGTTGTAATCCATTTTCCATCCTGGCCATCTGTGGCCAAAGACACTTTGGTGATAATTTGACTGCACTAGTATAGCGTGTTTGAACAAAACTGTGCCATTATTTTTTCGGTTTTTGTTAATTTCACACTATTCAGATTGTAGGCGGTGGGAACGGGGGAATCTGCCCACACGGACCTTGGGCGTTTATAACTTTTTTAAGATGCAAGCTAAAGACACTAAACTTGAAGACTTTCCCTAAAATATCTCAGGAAATAATTTGATGTAGCAAGTTTTTGTTTCAAATTTTATGTTACCACGGCAACCAATTTAAACAGGTACTTTTTCAGAATTTATAAATGTTTCTCTTTTTAATGAAAAATTAAAACATTATTCCGGTACCTCCACATTTTGATTACTTGTTGATGAGTTTTGGCGTTTTTTAGAGGTTTTGGGAATTAAATCAAGAAATCCAAGATGCCGGATTTAAGATGGCCACCGTTTGAAAACATGACACAATTCTTACGTCATGTGACGTCATCAGCTTATGTTGCGGACTTCAAAGGAAACATTTTTGACTATCTGCCCTCCAAGGGCGGGGCTTTTTGGGGGACCATTCTGGAATGAGAATACTTGGAATGGGTTTTTGCCACCCTGTTCTCATTCCGGAATCTTTAGAATGGTAGCTTATGCCACTCCATGTATTCTGCTATTTGGAATCCGCGCCTTCCCTTTCCAGAAGACCAAACAAAGCCCGATCTGCATGGAGTTCAAATGAGACTTTTGGCTTGCAAAGTATTGCAAAGGCAAAGTCCTTTTAATACGAGCATATTTTTGTGATTCATTAATGGCTTCAATCCCACTGTATTTTTTAGTTAAGAGAAAATTTGCATGACTCAACATGTGTCTTTCATTCCTTTAGTTAAAGGATTACACTGCATGCCGCGTGCCCTACTATTGATATATTCACTAAAAATAAATTTTAAATCTCTTGACAACGTTTTGACAACTATCTGATGGCTTCCGTCTCAACTGGCCAATGTGATCCATGAACTGTGAAAGGCGGAGTCACAAGACAGGGTCTCACAGGTATGTGGCGGGGGGGGAGGTACGGTGGTTGAACCCCTGGAGCCCCGACATTTTTGCCCTGAAGCCCGGAGCCTGAAGCCTTTTTCTACTTGTAGCCCGGGCAAAAATGATGATTCTGGCTAAACGGAGCCCTAGAGTAGAGCTATGGAGGCTAGAGCCCCAATGTTTCTGTCTTGGAGCCCTGTATTTTTTAACCTGGAGCTCTGGAGCCCCAAACCCCTTTAGGAAAGACCCTGACAAGAGCAAACCGTGGAAACTTTACAACTCCGTCCCCGGCCTACTTTTCGTGCATTGAATTTGGCCAATTCACATGAAAGCCTTGTTGTCGAGCACAGTATGCAAGCGGTGCAACGCAGAACTGTAACGTGGTCGCCAAAGAATAGAGATGTGTGCGCAGCCTTTGTTAAAAGTTAGGGAAAGTCCGTCCGTAACTTATCTGCCATAAGTGAAAAAATCCTAACCTACGTCCTTTCCTCCGTGTTGTAGGGATTTCCCTTTATAATGCACTGTTGGGGATGGCACTAGCCACGCATGCGCAATGTCGTTTAAATTTCAGTTGCTCATATGCATCTTCATGCATTTCACCAATCTAGCGGCACAAACCGCTGCAAAAAAGCGTATAGCAAAATGCCACCTTTAACAATCCCTTAGCAACGACGAAGTTACTCATTCAAAGTAGAGATATGTCCGTGTTGTTGGCTGTGTACTTTTCCAGAATATCCAGATAACTAAACCATCCTTGAGTTAATCCAGCCATGGGAACAATAACTTGAGTTCTTATACGGCATAAAGTAAATAATTTTGTTATCCCTTGACGGAGTAGGGGTTTATTTGCTGGAAAAGGTTTTCAGCTTCTTGAATTTGAATTATGGTACCCCTGGGACAATCCCAAAGGGGAGTGTATGTCTGTGTGTATTTTGTTGTGTGTGGATGGGACAGAGTGGGGTGGGTACCTAATTCGCCATAACGAAGTGACGGTATTGCCAGTTTCACCTTTCAGGGAGTAACTAAAAGGTTAATTCACTTTTAGGGTATTCATATCAGTCAAAATGCCACACTTGTGCCTCTCTGGTACCTTTACTGACTCAAATTAATTAAACAATTATGGATGTGCTTTCTAAATCCCAGGAACTCTAGGCTCCCTCAGGACTACTCTACGAGATTCAATACAATACAATACAATACAATACAATGCAATACAATACAATACAATACAATACAATACAATACATTACAATACAATACAATACAATACAATACAATACAATACAACACAATACAATACAATACAATACAATATTTACATAGCGCTTATCCGTTTATGTGCTAAGCGCTTTACAATGCTTTAAAAAATAAAAAATTCATTGTACATTGCTTCAAAGCTACACTGCTTTCAGACTTGTATGGGAATTTATCGTTACCACATCAAATGTTGTCCTCTGTGGTTTAGTGATAGTTGAAACGTACCAAGATTTGGAAAGCCAGACAACCAATTCGGTTTTCACTGCCAGAAAAAAAATGGACAGCATTTGATGTGGCATGGAAACGTAAATGACTGTTTGGTGTTATTACATTTGTTATTCTTTCATCGCCAGTAACGATAAAAAGTCCCCCACAGATTTTTTTTCCGTCGTTCGTCGAGCCCCGAGTCTGTCGTGAACCTGGGATCCCTGTGGTAAATCGTGCCTCGATGTGTAGAACGAGTTTGGTATAATGTACTTCATCGCCAAAAACGTTTTTCAGTTTGTCATGGAAAAACGGTACTTATATGTAGCCACAATTGCTACTTTCTTTAGTTTTTCATTTGGGCATGGATATAACACAAAGTTCGCCTTGTGTGGTAAAACTGATTGGCGTCAAACTAAGTTATTCTGAGTAACTTTTACCTAGTAACTTTTTTTTAGTCTAATGATGTTGAAAACGTAGTATTTAAGGTAATAAAGTGCCGTTGTTTTCAAACACTCCAAACCCTTTTTTAATCCTCGCTTCGCAGTTCTAGGGTTAATGTTTAGTGTTGGTGCTCTTATTGGTAAAAACCATATTCAGCCAACTCTCACAAAAACGCTATGGCCAGTAAAATCAGAAGAAAGCCAAGAAGAGGTGGCTGCACTTTGGTTACACTACTTTTAGGCGTAGTTGCTGCAGTGGTGCTTCCTGTTGGTTCTGCGGTGTCAATCAGGGCCATATTGTTACACCTGGCTGAGTTGCAGCATTTAGCGTTGCAGGAGATGATTTGAATGGAAGGCTGGTTCTTAACTCTATCTCTAGCCAGTGCGCAGATGTACGCCTCGGCTGAGGTGCAGTTGATCATGGAAGGATCAGAACTGTTATCCTAAAAACGAAATAACACTTTTGGTCAGCGATACGAGGGAGGAGGTGGGAGAGTGGGAGAGGGAGGAAGCATCTGGTCGGAAATAAACACAGCAAAACGGTGTAAGTTTTCATTTTAACGCACCCAAAATGTCAGCCTGAGAAAACAGCCGACGTTTAGCGAAATCTCCACTTGAGCCCTCGCAAAACGACGTCTGAGTAACAAGCGCAGAAATTCCATACTGATGACCTGTCACTACCCAGATTTAGGTAGTGCCTCTGATTGGTTGAGACGAAATTCCGTCGCGTTTCAACCAACCAGAAGTACTACCTAGATCTGGGTAGCGGCACGTTATCAGTATAGAATTTCTGCGCTCGTTACTCAGACGTCGTTTTGCGAGGGCTCAAGTGACGACCTCGCGAAACGTCGGCTGTTTTCTTAGGCTACCAAAACGTCTGTGTTAAAAAACGTGAAACGTCTGTGTTAAAAGTAACATTTTTTGACACTTTATGAATATTGTTATATACAGTATCAGTCCTACATTAACTTTCAAGTGTCACGCATCGCCAGAGACGTTTTCGTCCACTGATATGTACCAAAATGTCAGATAACAAAGATAAGTCGGGAACCTAAATTGAGACCAAACCCTGACTACGCTGCTAGCCAGGGTTTCAATCCCAGACTTAAAATTAGAACCATGTAACGAAGTGAGGATTCTTCGTATTCTTTGCTTTGATCTAGGCTGTAAATTATGACGCATTTAAGATTTTTCAGAGCTGATATCCGCTGATTATCGTAAAACCAAAACCAAAGTAATTATTTGAACCAATCACAACAGACGCAAAGCAAGATAATGAACCAATCGGAACTCGAAGTATTACATGTAACTCGCGTCATGCGCGGAAAAAGCAAGTGTGACCAAGCCACGATTGCTACTTGCTTTACTTCTGATTAGTTGAGAAGAGAGAGTGTGTTGAAGCAAAACCAAAGCAAAGGTCAATTAGTTTCGAAACTTGATTGAAAACCGCTCTAAGATTTAGCCTGTAAATAGAAAGGATTCATTCTTACCTTGGCTGCACATTCCATCGCATATGTCGGAATTTGAATTCCACTTAAAGTTGCCACAATCTTTGCCGTAATACAGGTGTCGTACTCTATGGTGATGTTAGTACCTGGGATGGTCCCATTTTCGTTATCACAGTTTACCTCTGTCAATTGGGCTGCCGTGTTGCAAGTTTTTGGGGGGGACGTGCTATCGTCTGGGGTACACTTGTTGCAGTTTATTCCTAGAGCTGAGAAAAGAGAACAGTTGTCAAAAAGACAAACAGTGGAGGGCTTAATTCTCCAAAAGGGGAAACTATCGTTTTAATAAAAGGTATTGTCAGCTATTTTATCCAAGCAATTTCAGGAGAAGTGAGAAGACACAATTGCACCAACCAAAAAACAAGCAATAAGTGTCCCAGTTTCGATAAGGAAAATCGTTCACAGACATCGTTTGAATTAAGAATACTAGAGTACACATCTTATTCAAACTTTGTTACCATAATCCACACAAACACCTCATTTCGCGCCGATTGACTAAGTGTGGAGGGATGGAAAGTTGGGCGGAGGGGGGGGGGGGGGGGGGGGGGGTGGGGGGGTTCGGGGGGCGTAAACTTCACGCTTCTCGGGGTATGGGTTTGTTCCCGGATCCTTCCATCTTCCTTGGCGGCTCCCGTCACTGTTTTCTTCGGATACTGCCTCTTCTTACCCGGCGCCCTTCCATTTTCTCACGAACCTCCACTGCCCCAAATCCCCCATACCCCGCCATCCATGAGTGTTCCCTCTGTTACCGAATAAATAGCCTGCAAATGTTATACTGAGCCTTTTGAGACGTTTCAGTGTAAGAATGGAATGCTACATAGTTTGCGTGTTTTGACGGTTTCGACTGCATTAAAAAACACTCAATAGAGTGTTTTCACAGCGGCCATGTCAGAGATATAAAAAATTGAAACTATTTGCATAAAAACAGAATCTATTTCCCAAAGGAGAAACATTTATTGTTTTGTACCACCAATATGGCCGCGGCGACGTCACGAGAAAAACCTCTATAAAAATGGTAGCTAAAATCTGGAGTTCTATGTTTACGACTGATAATTCGATATCTACAATTTGAGTGTTCAAGATGTTTAGTTTCGTATCATAGAGACTTTCTCGTGGCCCAGGACGCAAGACAAAACAAAAAATATCCGCGTGAGTTTCGAGTAAAATGCATGTATGTCGCGCGTTTCCATTCAAGCGAATTAGAGCTTTAGCATTATAGCACTATTGAAAACAATTAAAAAGGCGCTGCTTTCAAACGTCAGTGGCTTTTAGGAGCGACGCAAACAACAAGCGAAGATGAACGAACGCAAACATCTACACCTGTTTGATTTGGCGATGAATTGAAGTTCTGCTCCCTTTTGAGCAAAAGAATATTTAAGTTCATATTTATGTGCAGTTTTATACTGTCGTAGAGCTTGAAAATATTTTACGTGAGCAAGCATAAAAGCGCGGCACGACCAAGAGAAAAACAATTAAAGTTTTAAAAGTTTTAAAAGTTTTGAAGGGGGTACAAAGTCTACTCGATGAATGCGATTACTTCAAGCATAGGAAATTAAAATTGCCTGTCGTAAGTTTTCGCCGATACAAAGATAATGCTGTAGTAAGATCGAAATTCTGCGTTTTTCGCTTCATAATCCCGTCTCTTTCTCTTATGTGTAGTTATAATTACAAAAGCATAGCTGTAGGTCTTGAATAATATGTTGTGTGTGTAGCAAGTCAATGAGCGTAACAGTTGAAAACAAAGACACGCATTTGTTAGATCGAAGCTTATTTCTTTGAAAGGAAAAATAACTAGTACTTGGAAAAGCATGGAATTGTTTTTAACTTGTACCGTGATCTCATAAATACATGGCTGTACAAGGCTTAGGTCTGCATCAAACTACAGAACTGAAAGCTCCATGTTTCCCATATGTATAAAGGGTGTGTAGAATTATTTGCACGTCGGTAGAACATTTAAATTTTAAATTTGCGCTTAACGATGCTAAAAAATTCGAGTAAATCTACTCACCACTAGGCGAGAAGCAAACCATCAAAGTGGCTAAGATCAGAACGGTGTAATTCATGGTGAATCTTCTTTGCAAAATCTTCCCTTCAGAAATGATGTTGGCACTGAACTGTGGCACTAAAGATCGATGTGACAGCGCCTTCATTGAAATGATAATGAGCTCACGATGAAACTACTCAATATTAAAATGCAGTGCACAATAATGAACAAACAGTATCCCGGATGCTTGTTTCAGGAGCTTTTCAAATTTCCTGTGGAGATAGAAGAATGGTGTTTATCGCGGAGAGTTGGTTCGGGGAGGAAAACAACACGAAATAATGCTGCATGTTTATGTGCATTGTCGTGTGGTTGTCATGGGACTAAAAATTTAAGATATAAAGGGAAAAATATTATCTGTAGGGCAAAACAGCGTAAATAAGTGGAACAATGAAAAAATTTGACTTCAAGAAAACTGGATAAATTAAGTCCGCCGCTCTTGACCGCCTCGCCCGTCTCATATCACCAGCAAAGTAAATTTTTTGCTTTTGTTATCGTTTCTAAGGCGGCGAATTCACTCAGTGCTGACCGATCAGTTTAGCAGACGATGAACTCACTCTGAAACTCCAGTCTAGATTTTTCAAATTCCACTTTATTTACAATCTGGGTTTACCTCGGTGTAAGAACCTGACAAGATTTTCTTTGTTTGTTAACTTTTGTTTTGCTGTACGGTATTGTTTAAAATGTTTTTGTTTCCTTTGTTTTACGTCATCCGTGAGTTTCACAG
>Ga0126336_10002469_pt1 | contig 10524 bp, 7 predicted proteins | sample SidCmetagenome_FD_92530 | JGI IMG/M metagenome (GOLD analysis project Ga0126336, IMG submission 92530) | Coral microbial communities from El Islote,Puerto Morelos, Mexico - Siderastrea C C metagenome | ecosystem: Host-associated > Invertebrates > Cnidaria > Coral | place: El Islote,Puerto...
CAAAAAAAAAGGAGAAACCAAAACCGGGGGCGGGTCCTGTGGTGGGGGGGGGTGTTTTGGAATCTGGGGTTTGGGGGGGTTTTTTTTTTTTTTGCTAGTGTACTTGCCCGAGTGATACAAATTTCTGAGAAAAGCAGGCACGACAACGAACTCAACTTGGTTCGTGAATTCCCATGCATATGTGATTTGTGTTCGTTTCCCTTTTTTATTTCCAAGCCGAAGTATTGGTTTTTTGAAGGAGCCCATTTTGATTTCCTCGAATGCGAGAAAAATGTTTACTGAGATTGGGAAGCAAGCAGGTTTTGAAAGTGCGAGCTGAATTTTAACACTTTCGTACTGTTCGAAGGCAAAACGAACGAAAGTTATTCGGCTATAAGTTGACACGTAAAACAAACACGTGAGCTAAAAATAACTTTTTCTACTGTGGGAAATTTAGGAATGTAAACAATTGTTATGCAATTAGGCACGCTTTGCTTCGCGATTCGCAAAGCAGAACGACGAAACTTGTTATAGCGGATTTGACTTGCGATAAGAAAACATACCCCTTAAATTGTTAGCATTGTTAAAGCCAAACTCCATCCTATAGGCAGATAAATACCGTAATAAAATTTTACCGTAAGTAGTAGAAGGAATAACTGCCATCCTCAGAGACCCAGGGGCAGATAGTCGGGGCGAGAGGCAACCTCGTTCCCAGACTTAAAGTCCTGGGAACGAGGTCGGGCGAGAGGCAGATGAAACGGGCGAAATAGTTGCGAGCTGAAGCCTGGTTCGATCGAAAGTTTACAAGACGGGCGGGAACAGCCACTGGGAGGATGCCTTTAACGGAATAGCTCAAGAGCCCATTTGCGTTCTTGCTTCTGATTGAGCTCAAATTTTGTGGCATTGTATTTTTTGTGCCCAATCAGCAATCAGCTTATTTCACCGCTCCTTCCTTGACGTCTTATACAGAGTGTAGCTTTGCTAAATCTTGTACCTAGTTGTCACTCGTGCGTACTGAAATCAATTGCTTGTCTCGCTCGTTCGATAGGCCTACCATCGAAGAAAGTTTTTAATTTTAATATGCGAACCCACAAAGCCGAGAAATCGAGAAATTTGGGAGGGTTTTTAAAGGATTTGAAAACAACAAGTACGATAATTAGATTGAGGTATTGTGAAAAGTACACACCTTCGATGTGAACTTTTAGAAGCGTGCAGTTTGGAGCAAACGCAAAGACATGTTGTGGATCGCACGTAAATCCTAACCGCATCCTTAGCTTCTAAAAGTTGACACCTAACGTATGATTTTTTCACAATACCTCAATCTGATTTTCGTACTTGTTGTTTTCTTTTTCCTTGATTAACTTTCGCTCGCACCAGGCTTCAGCTCGTACCTATAAAAAAAATATATTGCTTTACACTAAGACTATAAACTTAATATCGACGACAGAGCGACTCTTCAGTTGTTGGATAATGAAATAGGAATCTGTCAAAACAAACCAATGTGCAGTGCCGAGGAGCAACAGCCTATTTTGGAAAAAAACACAGACAGACTGAAATGATGCCTAAGTAATTTTCGGAACGAAATAGCGTACGGAACTTACCAAAAAACTGACGTAGATTCTATCCTTTGTAATTTTTTTTCTGAAATTTCTTGCGTCGTTCAGTCTCACTCACTTTTCATTCGCATTATTCTAATGCTTTCTTCATTTATCTTTCCTAACAAAATTAAAATTTACAATAAGAAAACGAAAGCCAAAGAAATGGATCGGTCAATAATATAAAAAGATGGATAAAGAAAAAATCAGCCTTGCACTCTTGCGTAAATGCGGGCGAAAATTTTACATATGGATGGACGTGAAAAAAACGGGGAAGGTAGTAACATTAAAGACGAATTACATTCATGATGTTTTCTCTAAATGTAAATTTTAGAATAGCTTTAGAGAATTCTTAAAATAGATTTTACCAGATTCAAATATAATTATACATTGATCGTACAACCTTTATTGGCATGTCGACTGCTTTTAGTTCACGTATTGTCTTAGAAGTTATTTAAACTGTTCTTTTTAGCTTTAATTCAAAGAAAGTTTTGTTCAGTTATATGTAATAACAGTGAATTTGTTGTAATGTTGCTATCATCTTATAAAATTAATAAAGTGCCTGTGCTGGAGTAAATTTTACTCTAATGGAAGAATAACTACAACTCTCTACTTTGATGTAGCAGAGTTAACTAAAAATGACGTCCGCGTTGGAGTTATTACAACTCCAAAATTGGAATTAAATTTAACAGCTAAAATTACCCCGAAAAGGGATTATTTTGAACGAAAACTTTTTATTCCATTTCTGGAGTTATAGTAGCTCCCGTATGGAGTTCAAATAACTCCTATTTGAGAGTTAAATTGACTCCCCCCATTGGAGGTATTGTTACCCCATACTGGGCTTAAATATTGGAGTTCAAATAACACTCAAAAAGGTATTATTTTCAACCTGAAATTTTTTTCACTCCATTTCGGAGTTAAACCGAACTCCATGAAATATAGTTAACGATATAAATACAATGCTCAACTGAAGTACCTAAAACACAGCCCAGTTAGCTGAAGAGGTCAAAAAGACTACACATCACTTTCAAGCCGTTTTGGAGCCAAGAACAAGCAAAAATGAACACAAGAGTGGTCAAGGTAATATTTTCAACGTAGTTTTCCAAAGATACCTGGTTCTTATCTCCAACGCCTTACTGAGGTTTGCTTCTTACGATCAGAAAAATCGTATTGACAAATTTCGCTAAAATCGGTTAAATCTATGCGCACCCTATAAGTTGGTTTAAAGTACTAGTGGCTGTATTCTCCCGAAATCTCATACAATTTTTAGCTTGTAAACGTTCAGTGAGACTTCTTCCCGCTCCACATGGGATTATGTACGTTCACGTTACAGCCAGTCAACAGAACATCAAAACTCTACTGTCAACTACAAATGGTACAGAATTTATCGGGAAGTATTTAATTTAAATTAAGAAAATCTTTGAAATTAAACGTCTTGTAATATAAAGTCAAAAGACATTTGAAACATCGCGGACACAGTCAAAAATCGATGTCGCTCATTCTTTGTCTAAAGCAACCTTAAGATATGTAACAAAGTGAAATGGGCTAGTTTCTTGAAAGATTGTGTTAAATGGGAAGAAACGGTTAAAAACCGACTCGACCTACAAAAGTAAAATTTCACTTTGCGCGAACTCGAAATTATGTACTTTTTAGGTGAGTCCAACGTTTAGATGGAACACGCATTACTTACAACAAATAGTTTTTTTGTCGTAATTTTTAATCACTCTTTTGAATTGTTTTTCATCCTTTCGAATTCACAGCCTGGTAAATTAAGTCTATTCATTCTGCTACTACTTGCTATTCCACTCTCGCACGGTACGTCCTACAAGGGAATCAGACCCAAGAGTACTGGAGGCGACTCCCTTTTTAGGTTCATTACCGAAAACCCACGAAACAGCGATGGTGCTGAAGACAACTCAACCTTAACAGAAGTGGGCGTGCAGATAAAGCGAAATTGCACCTATACTTGCAAGGATGTATGCCAACGACTCATGACCCAAGCTCTTCAGTACATCACAGATCCGGACAATAAGAAAAAGACTTGCAAGATAATACCTAAATGTAGGTGCACTCCTTTAGGGTGTGCCAAATGTAAATATCGCAAAAATTGAAACTTAACGGCATTTGGGAATGTGATGCAAGCTTCATGGACAGGAGTAAATGAACAATGAAACATTAAAGCTGCTATGATAAGAGATCATGCGAGAATAAACAGTAAGCAACTTGCATGTAAGTGAATGCTTTGATCTTACCTTTTGTTGAACAATAAGAAATTAACTCTATTCGCCACGTAAAGAAAAGAGAAAGGGTCTGGGACGGAGTCGAAAATACTTTGGAAATCGATAAATAATTTCGTACATGTGAGACTATCGGTATGTCAGAATTATAAGTCTAGGAAAGTTTGAGAAAGTACGGATAAAAATCACTTAACTGCAAGTCACTTTTTTTTCAAATTTCGAGAAAACTCCATGCAAACTTGCCTACATGGGAAGTTTGGCCATCTAACTATACAAACTCTGTAAATTGTCCGCTTTTTGAAAAGCTATCTATTCTTGAATTGACTTGGTTCCCTATCCCTGGGTGGGAAATAGGGCCGGAAATAAGATCCTTCCATCTTTCCCTGTCCTTGCCACAGCTCTTCTCGCTTTTTTGACACCAATGCTCCTCCATGTCATCTTAGGCCTCCCTCTACTTCTTTTTTTATCTGATGCCCAGGTACGTACCATGCGTGGGTCTTTGGTCTGGGTTCATCACAGGTAGCCCAAACTGAATATAAGAGTTTGTATGGAAAATCGAACTGAGAATTCCCATCGATAAATAAATAAGCTTTAAAAAGTTAAGCTGCTTAATAAAGTAGATAAAATGTTACCTGGTGTTGTATTTTACCTTTCTGCCAAGGTTTAGCGCCTTTGTTGAGGTTTTTGTCCTCTAACAGTGTATAAGAGAAAGACAGAATAGCTGAGAGAAGCACGATCGGCGATCGAACCTGCCTCGAACACGGCTCAATATTCGCGTGAAAAAAGGCATGTAGATATCTTTTTTCTTCCCGAACTCACAAATTCAAGAAAATAGCGTAAACATGTAAAGTCGATCGATTAAACAATTCTCACAATGCTTAACCGTTGAAGTTAAAGAAGCACTTGAAAATCTAAACGAAAGTCTCCGGTTTCCTTCCACACGTTCCAGAACTCCTTCGCTTTGAAATTAAGTTTATGTCCTCGAACAAGGATTTCTTGCCTTCAAGCTCTTTCTACTATATGCGGCATCGCGTTTACAGCAATCTCTTCAGGTCTTTTTCTTTTCATGATGAGCTGTTAAAGTCGTCATTCCAAGAATGTATTGAGAATTGAGCGTACGAGTAACCAGTGGCCATTTTGTTGACTTCAGATCAGAAAAGATGGCATTCTCCACCCCCAAGTGAAGTGATGCCCACTCCGAGAGAATGCGTTTGCTGTCGAGAGCAGCCAGAGTCGGAAAACAAAGATAGAAGGTACACTTGCATGCTTAAAAATCCTTCTGCCGGTATTTCCACCCAGGAGTTGGTTTCAAAGCAGTCAGCATGATAATGCTCTTTAAAAACGTAGACATTTTCCACTTTTTCGGGAAAGGCAAATCGCTTCTCATGGTGAAGCTGGTCGAGCCACTGCTTTGCTAGGTCTAGATTTCACTTCTTTCCTTATCTTTTCCTTGACTTCTTTCCTTATCTGGGACTGTGTAAGCAAACACGACGGCGACGGCTGATGAGAACGTCACAAAACATAAGGTTTAATTAGCAAAACAATGACTCTACACGTGCGATACAGATTTTGGTACATTTCTTTGTCATCCTCTGCAAAACAACAACGTGAAATGGCCAAATTCAAAGTTTTATGTAAAACGTTTACACACGAGAGTGAATTTTCTTTTTTCTACCTAAACTGTAACGCCGTCCTTACAGAGTCAGCTCCCGGATTGTTCGACTACATTAGATAGATTGAATGAGTTGAAACTATCGCGAACAAGTTTGAAATATTTGGAAGTCATTTTTTAAAGTGACGTTTTACTTGGCGTTGCCGTCGTGGTTGTTTAAGGACGTTCGCGCTAATTGTTTCTGCGCATCCCTACTACGCACGCAATTTACGACGCGATGTCATGCCGGGTCATACATTGAACGTGTGCGCTGTTGAAGAGATGTAGAGTTCTACAGCGCTTGAGGTCATTTTAATATCTATGCACGGGTTTAACTCTCTTAAATGTTCGGTGACCCCAGATTTTCTTTTTGATAGATCACTTTCTTTGTTGATCTTCTACGTTTTATGAAAAATTGAAGGAAATCTGTGTTGTGGAAGTTTGATTTTTTTCAACTTTTCTGCCCTCACATCATCAAATTCCGCTATTATTTTAGCTGCACGGTGTTCGCAAAAGCCCATCTTAAAGGTTGACTTAAACTGAAAAGATAGCACCAGTTCAAATTATTTACTTGACAGGCCTACTTAAAGAAAATTTGACTAAGAAAGTGGGTCTACAGCCAATCACTTTTAATATTTTTCGACTAACAGCCCCTGAGGCCATGTCGAGTTACGAGGACCGATTTGGGGTAGTTTTCCACGTGCTCTATTTCGGAAACGAATTCGGTGACCCCCCAAGTTTTTTGCATTTCTAACAAAGGTAACTCATTATCTGACCGTCGCAAAAGTAGGATAAAAATCTGTGTTGTAGAAGTTCTTCGTGCGAACGTCCTTAAACAACGGCACCGCGAAAAAGAAATGAGAGCAGCCGAAAAGCTATGCAATTGAAATTGGCCAGCTGCGTTTGAACTTCGCGCCAATTTCAATTTGGACGAATTGACGTCACGTTTACGCGGCCAGGTTACTAAGCGCAATCCAAAATGGCGGCGCCCAATGACGAACTTTTTGCTTCTTTGGAGAGGAATATCATTGGGATCGGATGCACTATAGAAGTTCAAACAACAGTCAGTAACTCAACTCAGTATGGTCTTTTTATTGGTGAGTGCAAAAAATATACACTTTCTGGAGTGACCTTCTCCTTTAAGGCCGTGAGTAGTATGGTAGAGACAGGATTATCCGTATTTTTGCATCTTTTTTAGGTGGATTCTCATTTATTTGCGGTGGATGACATGACAGTGGATGATATATAAAATGTTGTTCTTTCTCCTCTGTTACTTCTCAACACGTCAGAAAAGATGGTATTCTCCACTCCCCGCCGTGTTGCCTTGGGGCTCCCCTTCCCCTCTCCAAGAGTCTGTACGGGTGGGCGGGCGGACGTACGCTGATGTCACAACCAAAATTTCCCGCATGGAAAGGTTATTAGATTTGCTTACCATTTACTCTGCCCCTGCGGCCTTGGGCCGCAAAGGAGCTCCGCTAGCAACAACTTCGCTGCTTGCCCAAACTTACTCTATCTCAATAAATTTCTACTAAAAATACTTAAGGCCGTGAGTAGTATGGTAGAGACAGGATTATCCGTATTTTGGTATCTTTTTTAGGTGGATTTTCATTTATTTGCGAAGGAACACATGACAGTTGATGACGTCATAGGCTATTTTCGGTATCTCGTGAATAAAATGTTGTTCTTTCTCCTCTGTTACTTCTCAACACGTTTGTTTCTTGCATTGTTGTCTTTAAACAGAAAAAAAACATGACACACTCCTTCGAGGACTCGAACTCTCATCCTCCAACTTTTCAGGCACCTACCCATCCCACTGCGCCATGTAAGAGAGAACAGCATGCTTTAATGTACTTTAGTTACCAGTCTCTTTTCACGTGACGTCGCGTTGATCGAGATAAACATGGATGGTTTTGAAAAAGTTTGGACGAAAAGCTCGTTCAGTTTCCTTTATTTAACCTCTTTTGTTGACGTCTGGAAATTAACCCGGGAACTTAAGAAACCTACATAAATAAAAAAATTCGCATTCGCTTGTTTCAAACACCGATTTATGGCGAGGAAATTCCGTATTTTGATAGTTTTTCTGCAAACAAAGACGCGTACAAACATTCGTGTTCAACACTTCACGGCCTCTTAGAATTTATCTTTTATTCAGGGCAAGAAATTTTCAGTTTTGCGTTCGTTTTGCCCGATAAACGACTGAATCGTGATTTAAAAAATAATTGCGATTTTGACACGGCAATACTACATTACGTTGACAGCGATGGAAGGAAATATATTCTCCGTATTGGGCTCCGTTGCTTCGCGAACCAGCCCAAAACGGCATATATTTTCTTCCAACTCGCCGAGATACACAATAGACCTGGACAAAATGCTCCGTGATTTATTCAAATTTGATTCAATAAATAGCATCACTCTACGATTGGTCATATTTATTTGAAATTTGTTTCCTTTTATGGCAATGTTTTCCTCACACTCGACGAGTGCTTAAAAAATGCACGATATTTTAGCGTTTTTTAACGGTGACGTCTCACATAAACGGTTTATGTGAGAGCCTAAATTTCAATGATGGGCGCGCCAAGTTTGTCTCCGCCTGTGAAGCCCGGGGGTACCCTATGGGTTCTGGGGTGGGGGTGTACCACACAGGAGAGTGACATGGCTTATAACAGGGAGTACCTTGCCCGGACCGTGGAGTGTCTGGATTCGATCTTGATCAACTAGGGCCAACTTTATTTTGCTTCGAATCACCTGTCGAATACGCTGTTTTGGTGAACTGAGGTTTGGCGGTTTTTCTTTTTTTTGCTAGTGTGCTTGCCTGAGTGATACAAATTTCCACAAAAAGCAGGCAAGACAACGAATCACGATTCGCAAAGCAATAAGACGAAACTTATTATAGCGGATTTGACCTGCGACAAGAAAACATACCCCTTAAATTGTTAGCATTGTTAAAGCCAAACTCCATCCTATAGGCAGATAGATACTGTAATAAAGTTTTACCTTAAGTAGTAGAAGGAATAACTGCCATCCTCGGAAACCCAGGGAAAAAGGGAAAAGTCCTGGGAACGAGGTTTGGCGAGAGGCAGATAAAACGGGCGAAATAGGTGCGAGCTGAAGCCTGGTTCGAGCGAAAGTTTACAAGACGGGCGGGAACAGCCCCTGAGAGGATACCTTTAATGGACTAGTTCAAGAGCCCATTTGCATTCTTGCTTCTGATTGAGCTCAAATTTTGTGGTATTGTATTTTTTGTGCCCAATCAGCAATCAGCTTATTTCACCGCTCCTTCCTTGACGTCTTATACAGAGTGTAACTTTGCTAAATCTTGTACCTAGTTGTCACTCGTGAGCACTGAAATCAACTTTTTTTCTCGCTCATTCGATAGCCCTTCCATCGAAGAAAGTTTTTTAATGTGAATATGCGAACCCACAAAGCCGAGAAATCGAGAAATTTGGGAGGGATAATCAAGAAAAAAGAAAACAACAAGTACGAAAATGAGATTGAGGTATTGTGAAATGTTCACACCTTAGAGGTGAACTTTTAGAAGCGTGCAGTTTGGAGCAAACGCAAAGACATGTTGTGGATCGCACGTAAATCCTAACTGCATGCTTAGCTTCTAAAAGTTCACACCTAAGGTGTGAACTTTTCACAATACCTCAATCTTGATTAACTTGCGCTCGCACCAGGCTTCAGCTCGTACCTATTTCGCCCGTTTTATCTGCCTCCCGCCCCAACTATCTGCCCCTGGGTCTCCAAGGATGAATAACTGCTTGCGCTTGCAAAGTATTTTCCTGCAAGTTTGGGCAGGATCTTGGTGGCACGTGCAGCCACACACTCAATACGTTTTCCTCTTGAGAATACATCCGGATCAGAGAACACTGGGAACTAATGGCGATAATGAAGTCACGAGTTCCCCAGAAAGTTAGAAAATCTGAGAGTTGAGCCTCCGGATCGGAAGGCGGAAGGCAGGCCAAGTTTCTGCTCAGTTGGAACGAACACATAAGTTGTGCACATTTGCAACAAGGTGAAAAAAAGAAACATCACCGGTTCTGCACGTTTTTTCACAAGAATCTTAGTAACACCCACTTATTTGAGCTTACCCTTTGCCTCGTATACACACACTCAAGGTATTCTCGCTCTCGATTGAAAACAATCTATTTCGGGTCAGTATTTTGGTAATGTTGTCAGTGCTGTGCCTGTGGAAAGTACGATGGGTGCAAATTATCTGCATTCATCGAAGGTAAAATCAGCGTTCGCTACATCGACTTTGTCCCCATTACCAGAAGTTTAATGACTTTGATGTCTTTCAATTTCACCCGGCTATCCAGTCCACGGTTAGACTGCAGAACACCCCGCAGACCATTTGCATCTCACCGGATCCCGAGACACGCGGGATTTTCCCTAAGCCCCAATATCGACGAGACAGAACCTCAACGATATCCTGGTGCACTCAGCTGGTGATTCGCCCTCGCCTCTTGATTCCGGAACCTTTCCCTGTTGGCATCCTCGCTGCCGGACATGCAAGTGTATCACTTCTCATACCTTTGTTTAGGGCCCCATGAGCGCATACAACATCGGCGACCACTTTTCCTCTGAGTCTAAGAATGTTGTATATTGTATCACATGTCGCCGCTGGTGCAGCATTTACTTAGGGAAGACAGGGAGGCGGCTGCGAGAACGTTTCGGTGAGCACCTCCGAAGTACCCGCAACCCGCGAACTCATGGCCTTCCAGCAGCTGAACGTTTCAACTCGCCTAATCAGTCTCTAGATGACATCATGGACTGTGGCCTAAAGCAGTGTGCCGGGAATAACACCGACCGCAGACGGCAGGAGACATATGGGGCGCCAAGTTTAAAAATATTATTTACACAATGTTTTGGTATATTTTGTGTTATTTAGTATATTGCAAATAAAGTCGCCTGGTAATTTATAAATTACCAATTGTACGTCCTTTGTGTGACTTTGCGATTAATAAATCGGAAGCAACGTGGCTTTGCGATTTATAAATCTCAAGGTACATGACTGTGCGATTTATAAATCGCAGCAACATAACTTTGAGATTTATAAATC
>Ga0126336_10002470_pt1 | contig 10523 bp, 8 predicted proteins | sample SidCmetagenome_FD_92530 | JGI IMG/M metagenome (GOLD analysis project Ga0126336, IMG submission 92530) | Coral microbial communities from El Islote,Puerto Morelos, Mexico - Siderastrea C C metagenome | ecosystem: Host-associated > Invertebrates > Cnidaria > Coral | place: El Islote,Puerto...
AAGTTGTTTACAAACAAGCGCATTCAATTTGTTTAATTTTAAACCTGATTTTTGCATAATTAATTAAGCAAAACCGTTTTTTCCGAATTTCTCGAAAACAATAGAATCACAGAAGGTTTAAGTGATATTTTCGAAGATAGCTCCCCAAAGGTGTTCTCCTGGCAAGTTATCAGGATTTTCGATTTTTTGAGCTTGTCCAACGATTCTCGATATTTACAGTCAGAGCCTCTTAAATAGTGTTTTCCTTCGATGCTGTTTATCCTGAGTTATCTTGTAAAATGTGGTTCTAGACCGACGCTCTAGATATTGAGTTTAAGGATGAGTCTGTGAAGTCTACAACTGGCCATTCACAGGAAAGCCAAAGACCAATACTTAATGAGTTGTCACTTCCAAGGCAGCGGAGTACGGTGGTATTCGTGACGTTCCATTCAATAAGAGCTAAAGGCTGTGAGGTGCTGGTGGGAGAGAGCCAAGACGTCAGCAAGTAATTGCATGAGATGGCAGTTAACTGGTGGACGCCCTATGCTCCTCCGGGAGCGCTAAGAGTAGTGATGACAATGATTTGACTCGAGTAAATAAGAAGCAAAAATGCTAAACTGTAGGGAAAATAATCTACCCTATGAAGGTCAAAGAAAGAACCACAAGCACAAGTTAAAGAGCCGCAAATTGAGGAACACAGAATAAACACATCATAATGAAACAGACTGTCGCCCTTAAGTGTGACCCTTAACGCTGAAAGATTTTGATTAATATTTTCCCTATGATGCTGTTATGGCTCTTACTCGGGGAAAGGTGCATGCTAGAGACAAAAACCTCCGGAGATTAACAAACAACTCCAACTTTTTCTTGACACTAAGGAACACATCACAATCGTAATATGTCGGCTGTAAATACTATAACCTTTACTTTGAAATGAAATCATTGAAACAATTCAGGTCATTTTTTCGCTGTTTAATCCTCAGGAGTAAAACTCCTTAGTCCTGAGAACGCTCTTATCTCCGTTGATGTCTGACCAGCCTACGAATGTTGCAGTAGACTGCAGATATCAATAATGATGGATAATATAGAATTGTCATGTCGAAGGGAACACATAGAACTGAATGGAAAAAAAAAGAGATTTAAATCTTTTAACTGACGACGAGGTATGAAACAAATTAGAGTGAATTCGTATAACCCGTTTCTTATATGCTAATGAGGCGCATAACATTCGAATGACCGGTTTGGGTACGCTCGAGCGATTCACCATTGAAATGCGTTTTCTGTGCGTACCTGTGTTCAGCATACGCCAAAGAAAATACGCATTTTGAAAAAGATACGGAGTATAACTGTAGAAAAATAATACTTGGTGCACTAGATTTCAATTTCTCATTTCAAAAAGGATGCTCCACATGGCCGTAAGCTTTGCATGTACCTGTATCACACGACTTTCGACATTTTGAACATGCATTAGTGAACTAAATTTCAGTTCAACGCTTCTCTCGCGTAACCCACATGCAGCCTGCGTTAAATTCAAAGGCTGACTTTCGAACGCTTGTAGCAGAGAAACACTCGTGCCGGTACCTTCTCACGCTGGTATACAACAGTGGAAGAAAAGAATAGCTCATTTTAAGGCTTGTTAGGCCTACTCTGGAGCCTTAAGTCGCCGTAACTTTGGGCGACTTAAGGCAACTTTAGGCGATTTTAGACGACTTAAGCAAAATTCGCCAAAGCATTATGGCGAGTTTAGGCGACTTGAGGCAATTTTGGACAACTTAAGACGATTTTAGGCAACTTAAGGGCAATTTTTTGGTAAGTTGAGGGTGTATTCTAATTGGCCCCAGCCCAACCAGCAGCTTCGAGGACCACGAGTTGTCCTTTGTAAGACCTCTGCCCCCACACCCTCTTTTGATCAATGCTACAAATTAAATTTGATTGGCGCAGGTAGTGAAGCCCCAGCCATCACACATTAACTTTTTAGACCACGGGCCTTACCATCAGAACAATGTCTTATGCCCAGATGTTATTATTAACACTCAACTAATACTAGTATAACACTAAACAGACTTGAAGTGAATCAGTCAATTCCAAGGTGTGATGATTACTGCGGATTGAACAGAGCATGCTTTATGCCCACAAAGGAAATGATCACAACTGGCCTGGAATTGCCTGATCCATAATTCATCTAGTTGACACTAGAGAATTTCTTTTTTTTATATTGACCATTAAACTAAATGCAACAATATAACAGTACATAACAATAACAGTCATCATATCAGTCATGATTATATTTTCAAATATATACACATCAACTGATGATATGACATGCATAAAAGCAATGCTATGTTGCCTACAGTGAAAACATAAAACTTAGATAATTTTGGTAACCTTCCAGGACACTCCAGGGTACTCCAAAACAGCTTGGGTCTTTTCAGAACTATAAATTGTAATCAATTGGCTGCTTTCCCGTCACGTACAAATACTCCACGAACACTTTTGGAAAGAAAGGATAAATTTCTCCGCAATGTGACTTGCCTCTGACTTTCTCCATCTCCACCTTTTCATACTGCTGCAAACTTGAGCATCCTCTTAAATACAATCACCACCTCAACAAAAGTAAAAGTTCTGGACGATTCCACCGACCAGCGTTTTGCCTGTCACTCAAGCAAATGATCTTCTTTTCAGCTGGCACAATGCGCTAGCCCTATCCAAAATTCGTCATCAACAACCATATCTCAAAACGCAGTAGTGACCCAGTAGAAAAAGGCTCATGGCATCCGCAATCTTTATTTTCTCTGTACCCAAGATTCCTTTTGACCCAGCATGCTCGTTCCCAGCTCCACGCTTCTTTTCAAACATGTGCATTTGTTTACCGGGCTCCGAGATTCCAGCGCTAGCCTCATTGGAAACGACATTTCGATCTTCTGGCAGTGGTCGATTACAGGAAAAATTGATAACCAAGAATTGTAATGACAGCCGCCAAGGAAATTTGCGGTCTTTACATGTGTTTGTGTACGAGAACTGATCTGATGAGATGAGCCCGCCTGGCTGGTTTTCCTCTGAGATGCTTGAAATTTTTCCCAGCTATTAACTTCGGGTGTATTTTGAAGTGGATTTTTCTTTGTATTGTCATTATGCCGGGGAAACTATTTTAAAAGATTTATATCGTGTTATGGCATCTGATCCCTTTAACACTGGGTAAGTAGTGGCTGCACTTGCATTAGAGACAATTCATTGCACTTGGAAATATTCTAGATTCATGGAACAATGGCCACCATCTCTCAAATTCACAAATGGTTTCAAGCTGTTTTTTGGGAGAAGACTTTCCTGTTGATTGAAGATTTCACGACGCTTAGGAGGACCTTTTCAAAGGAGATCACTTGGTAGAGGGATCAAGGAGATACTTTGTTTATCATTCACTGTGAAGTATTGACATAACGTCTTCATTAGAATAAAAAGAGTTGATATTGTTTTGTATTAGTGCACCATCCTTTTCGTAATCTTCAATTAACATGAACTGTTTAGAGCCTTGTTCTCACTTATATAGTGAAAGCGGTCGTCTTGGTACCTCTCAGGGGGTTTGCTTTAAGGCGAATTGGGGGTGTTTTAAGAGGTCGTCATGACCGCCACTAGAATTATCCTGGTATCATTAATGGTAGACACTGTAAAAAATGTGGCAGGAAATAGTCAACTGCCCATTAGAATTACAATGTATTACCTCCTGGGGCGGGGGGGGGGGAAGAGGGTGAAAAGGCATGAATGTAAGCCACACTCATGTAAGGCAATTATTTGTTCTTTAAAGAGCTTGCTAAAAGCAGTGCTCCAATCACTTCTATAAAGGAGTTCCCCCAAAGGTTTTAGTGACAAGTGGTACAATTGCCATCATTAAAATGATTGAATCTCTAAGTGAGCGGGTGTATTTTAAATATACATTGTCACAGAAATGGAAGCCCTTTCTCAGGAGATACTCGGAGAGGGCAGTGACACAATAAGCACTTCTTTGGCAGACAAATTATTTTAGAAATGGTGATATGCACCCTCTTAAATGTAATTTGAGTGTTTTGGGCCTTTTCAGAAATAAATGATTTAAGCCGACTTTGGGCAACTTAAGGCGACTTAAGGCCCCAGAGTTGGCCTCTTGTTATTTTGAAATGTCCACAATAAGAAATTTGAAGCAATGGTTTCAGTTGTGCGTGCTCAGTTTCTTAATTGTTATTCTAATTAGCATTTAGTGATTCTCATTAGCATATAAGAAACGGGTTATACGGTCTTATACGAATCCACTCTATTGGCAAACAAACAGAAGAGCCAAACACTTATCGACGCTTAATTCAGTCTAATTGATATGCACTTAAAAAATCGATGAGCGGCTTAATTATAGGACATTATAAGACATAGGAGAACTCGAAAACTGATTTTATAAATGTAAACACAAAAGAGAAAGATGTCTCAAACCATGTCATTAAACAAACGTTCTTAGAAAGAAAACCATCTTAGCTAATATGTCAAAAAAGATGTATTTTTTATCGTTGATTTCGCTATGAGGGATTTATACAGAAATGTTTTTGGGTGATGTCCATTGAAACTGCTATGATTAAACCAATATGTTTCGTACAATAAAAGAAATTCCTGAACTTGTAGCGATAAAAAAAAACTTGGTGAAGCTAAATTAGTGACAATAAAAAGCTAAGAAAACTCGGGAATATTTCGTTCTGTGCAATCGACCTTTGTCCACCCAATGAATAAAATTTGTGGTACAATGGAACTTACGTAATGAAGGATGCAGACGTCGGTCGCTGCTACAGTTAAATTCGCTATGACGTATTTACAAATATATTGGGTCGAGCACAGCTGTGGGCAAATTACCGGTAGCCAGTCAAGCTCCTCAAAACGCTAAATCACCGGCAGCCCGATATTTTAGGTAAATAAAAGAAATCAAAGGAACTTAGCCAATCGGCCACTAAATGACCGGTAGTCTGGTCTTTTCTATCACTGGTCAAAAATATCGGACTCACGGTTATATTTAGTGATTTGAGGACTTTGACCAGAACTCGGCCAAAATAGAAACCAAGTGTCAGAACTCTTGGCTTCGTATTCTGCACCCCCGGTATAACGAGGCTGGTTGAGTTTGAGAAGTACAGAGCTCTTACAGAATCGCTTGGCGCAAAGTAGCGTATTTCGAATTGAATAGCTTTGAATGATCGAATAACTCTAGTTAAACTAAGTAGAGTGTTGGAGTATTAAGCTTGAGTAACGAATTGTGTATACTATTTTAAGCTATCATAATAAATTAAAAATGCTTTTAATAATTTAGTTCGAAGAAAAGAATCTCCTTTGATTTTCTTGAATTTGTCAACTGATATCGGACTGGCGGTCATTTAGTTTTCTTGAGGACCTTACCTTGTAATTGACCGGCTGCTGGTCATTAGGATTAAGCCACAGGGAGGATTATATTTGAACAATATGCAGGTTAACAGATTAGATTTTAATGTGTTTCTTATAGGTTCTAAAACCTTGTACTTACGTATGTATATAGGTTATATGAACAGTAATTTTATCATTATATTCCTTGTTGTTGTTGTTGTTTTTCTTCTTCTTCTTCTTCTTCTTCTTCTTCTTCTTCTTCTTCTTCTTTTTCTTCTTCTTTTTCTTCTTCTTCTTTTTCAGCAAGAACTGGAACAAGTTGCTAACTAGTAAATATACTTTATCGTTTCCTAAGCGTCTCAAAGCAAGGGAAAATGTTTAATGACTGAGACTTTAAACAAACAAATTTATAAACAACTAACATTAAAGGAGAAAACGATACTTATTGCTTTTGTTCGAAAGAGGAAAAATCAGCTGTTGGCAATAAGATATAACTTTTTAGCGAAGATAAAAGCTATTGAGTTTCGGGATGAAATTCTGAATTCAATGAAATTATTCAGTCAAAAGCAAAGAACCGAAAACTGGGTAATACGGGGGAAACATAATTACAAAACAGACCTCCACAAGGCCTCTTCAAACGACAATAACAATAAACAATATATTCTATAGCGTCCTTTCCGTTTTACAATATAAAAAAGTACATATTTACATATGAATGTCCTTAAACTGCAATGCTTAAAAGTGAAATGCTATTTCGTGGAATAAAGTAGCTGCAATTATAAGATGTTACGTTGGCTTGCGTCATCAAGACATTTATAGTCCGTTCTTTGAATTATCAAGAGTTTAAAAGCATAAACCGGCCTCAGCCATTTAGTCATTTCTGCAGGGAGCGCTGGAGGTATGTTAGCTGTAAAGTTTGTTCTTTATCGTAAAGCTACCTTGTCACACTTCTTTCTACCTTCATTGTCAGAGCAGTGTGCTGGACAAAGCACCTTATAATGATTTCTTTTGGTTGATTAACAGGGCAACAGTGGCAGTTTTAAACTTATTCTCAATTTGCCAACTGGTAAGTTTTCATGTTTTTTGCAATTATAACCTCACAATGTTTTCTCGTTGTCGTGTCAGACCTTAATCCGGCATGATTTCGTGGTTTAGCTGTTACTTCTGTTACGTCACTAGCTTTCATTTGAATGGTCACACTTTGGGATTTCATCCACAGACTCAAAAGTTAGATCCACTTTGTACAGTGTAATAAACAGTACCACAGGAAAGTACTGCTAATCTGAACACGGCTTTCCTTTTAATGGTCACATCTTATTTTTTATCCCCAGAAGTTAGCACCACGTTGTTAAGCCGTAATAAACAGGATTACAGAAAGGTACTGCTGCTTAATAGCTTTCATTTGCGCGGTCAAACTTTAGGATTTCATCCGCAGACGGAAACGTTAGAACCATACCACGACTCACCGTTTGACTCTGGGAGAGATAATAATAATAATTTAATAATAATTTAAAACTTATATAGCGCATTTTCTATATGAATATAATCAAATGCGCTTTACAAGCAGGTGGAATTGGACTTTGGAAATGTTGGTTTTTATGGAGGGAGGAAAACCGGAGAACCCGGAGAAAAACCCTCGGAGCAAGGACGAGAACCAACAACAAACTCAACCCACATATGACACTGGGACCAGGAATCGAACCCGGGCCATATTGGTGGGAGGCGAGTGCTCTCACCGCTGCGCCATCCCTGCTCCTGTGCTACCCTGGACGGAGGGATTTGAGGCAGAGCTGTATGGGTCCAATATACAGTCCAACATAGGGTCCAATATAGGTCCATTTCAATCTGCTGTTACTTATGGGCTGTACCGCGATATCTTTCAACAACAAATATGATTCAGACAAATCAAAGATTCTACAAAACTGTCATGCCTTAGTTACTGAAAATAAAACACAAATTATAGCATTTCCTTCGCATTTCAAAATAGTAATAACTTCGTCATATAAATAGTATGATGAAAAAGAGCCGGGGGCACTTATTATGAAAATTGTTATATAACGTGGCACTATAGCAGAGAGCATATGCATTACATAAGAGTTAACCATTACGTAAGTCCTGAGAATAAACGCAAAAAAAGGGTCCAATATAGGTCCATTTCGGTCTTCTGTTCTTCATGAGTTGTAACATGATAGCTTTCAACAACAACGTAATCAACAAATACGATTCAAACAAATCAAAGATTCTACAAAACTGTCAAAATCAGAAACAAATTATTGCATTTCCTTCGAATTTCAAAATAATAATAACTTCGTCATCCTACTGCAGAAAACGAGCCGGGGACATTTGTTATGAAAATTGTTATATAGCGTGGCACTGCACCGAGACGGAGAGCATATGCATTACGTAAGAGCTAACCCAAGGCCCCTATATGACAGCTAGCCAGATCGATCTTAGTCTCCTTCGGTCAAGGATCCTCTGATCTGTCCAGCTTCCAGTGTTCACCATGGCCAGTCTATTGAGACTTAAGTTGTTTGCTAGGCGTCCAATCGTCAGTCAAGTTTGACCACTATTGAACCTGCTTGACTCTCTTACCATCAGACAGTCACTGCTCTCTTATATCAGCCACTCGAAGCTTGACGTTTTACTTATTTAATTCAAATCTTATTTTGTTGTTGTTTTGTTTTTATTTTATTTGTTTACAGATTTGTAAGAATCATTACAACAACGAGATGGCGTCGCATTATTTGCCTCTGTTTTGTTGGTCAATTGTTCTCCTACTGCAGGTAATATATGTTGGCGTAAAAAAAATCCTTAATTCTACTCCTGATTCTACTAGTCCTCATGCGATTACATATACATAAACTGAGAAGGCATTTTGGAAATTTTGCTGTAGCATTTCAATAAAGTGGTTTAAAAAGTTGTTTTGAAAGGTAAAATGAATCTTTCGCGGTTTTGGTGAACTCGAAATTGGATCTAAGAGAAAGTTGTGCACAGTGAATTGGTAAAAACTCCACTACTACTGCACGTTTTCAACGGCTATTAATCCCACAAAATCGATTAGAAAACTCTGTTTCCTAGCAAGTCAAGTTTACTTACCATGCATTTTTTTTTCAAAACTCAAGGTTGAAACGGTAAAACTCATCTTACAAAGATGAGGATAATTACATTTTTCCTTGGAAAAAAATAACTGCATTTCTCAAAACCTTTTTATCGCCCTAGCTACATTTTCGATCTATCTACATCTATGGCAATGCCTTCCGACACTCCTGGTTGAAGCCACACCCAGAAAGCGGGGGATCTTTTTTTTTATTGAAAGCTTCTTTCAAAAGATGGACAAGCATCACCGTCCCCTCTGTATGACATGCCTTCTTGAGCATAAATGAGCAGATAGCGTTTTCGCATGAATTCATAGCTTTCACATGACAATGGACAGTTCTATTCAAATGTACAACCTACAAGAGATATAAATATGCATTTATTCACCTGAGTTGCAAAGCTTCCTCTCACTGCAAAAATTTTAGACCACACCAGGGGCCTAGTCGCTCCATGGTTTTCAGTACTTTTAAGACAAATAACCATTTGCTCACTTCGTAAAACATTCATGATCAGGTTAACCTTTTCGAATTTCTCTTCAAGCTATCACCCGATTTCCTACCATTTTTTAACAAACAACCCGGTTAAATGCCAAAATCTGAAGCGACCCTTGTGTTGAAAGACTCAAAATCCGTTTTTCGTTTCAAGACGCTTACAATTCCAATTGGCAATCTCTCGCTCAGCCAATCAAATGCGACTAATTTTGGCGCTTGGCCAATCAGGAGTCAATAATTTTGCCTGCATAAGAAAAAAAAATGAAAAAAAAAAGAAAGGAATAAATTGAACCATTTCAAATTTCGTGGTGATTGCTGTAAACCTGTGCTTTTTCGTTATTATCTTTAGGTCGTCCACTCCTGCCCAATATCTGACTCCTACAAAGCTGTGGTAAGTTATGCTTTGCCACTTTACAGGTAATATATGCAATCCAAAAGTAAAAAAATCTTCACTGAGTATTTCTTTGAAATCAGTACAAGGTGTGCAAACAGATGAAGTACAATGTTGAGTATTATACTCATATAATTATAACGAATTGACGTCAGTTTTTTATGCGCCTCTTATTGATGATAAATTACCTCATAACATTGTGAAAGTGTTTGGGATTCACAAGCTGCAGGCGAGTGGGTCCACCACAAACTTTGACAATGTTATGACGAAATTTACCTCCAATAAGAGTTCAGACGCATAGAAAGCTGAAGTCAATTTGTTTTTTACAGTAACAAAAAGCCAAAACTTGTTTTTAGACGAAGGAAAAAAGTGCAAGAGTCAACGGAAGATGCGATCGCCCGCAGATCCTGAATTTCATCGCTGTAATTCGGAGAATCACTTTAGGCTCGTTAATCAAAATTTTAGCAGGAATAGGCCTGAAATACAAGGAAAAATCCCAACTGCTAAACTAACCTTTATTCCCGTAAAAACTGTTCGCCATCTAGTCCGGCTGAAACATGATTCAGCTTTCATTGACAGCACAAATTCCCACTCACCGCCGATTTTCAGGTCTGAAACCACAACAAACCTCTTCATCTTTTCGCTTTAATTTTGCAATGGCTTCTTCAGTTTTACCCCATATATTTTAGATGATTTCCTCCTTTCCTCATAGATTTGTGGTGCAATTGCCGCCACACCAAGAATGCAGCGATGAAAAGTTTGACAACACATTTGCTGATTACGTCAGTGTTACGTGTTTCATCCGTCTGTACTCTTATTGACAATAAAAATCAGCCAATCAGTTGGCAAGAATTTGTTCAGTTTTTGTAAAAAGCTTGCTAGGATTTTGTTACTAAATGAGATTTTGTTCTTCTTGCAGAGTAAAATGATGTACCAGCAGACCATGACTCCTACTTGGCTGGAAGCGCATGCGTCATACATTGATAGTCATCGTACAGTAACCGCTGAACAACTGACATTTAACGCAGGCGCAGTAGGTAATGCCGCTCTTCTCAAAGTTCCCATGATTCCCGCTGGCGTTATTCCAGATCTCACACCGATGACTATAGAGATCACGGTTGGAGAAGATCTTAGCATTGGCAACGTAGCTGACAGCGACATCAGATATGGTGTGTCAGACGGCACCAATTTTATCGGGTTTGAAG
>Ga0126336_10002471_pt1 | contig 10522 bp, 5 predicted proteins | sample SidCmetagenome_FD_92530 | JGI IMG/M metagenome (GOLD analysis project Ga0126336, IMG submission 92530) | Coral microbial communities from El Islote,Puerto Morelos, Mexico - Siderastrea C C metagenome | ecosystem: Host-associated > Invertebrates > Cnidaria > Coral | place: El Islote,Puerto...
TAAACGAATTCAAGTTTGACTTGTTGTAAAACTGCAATGCAGTACTGACTTATTAGCTTTCTGTGGCTAATTCAAAATGGCAAACTCACGTGGCTTACGGTGCTTTGAGCTAAGTGTATACTTTACTTAGTTACTTTTAAAAATTTGTTTCAACTCGAAGTCCAACTCGACGTCTAACTCGAACTCGAACTCGAAGTCCAACTCGAACATGTACGACTCCCTTGTTCTCTAGATCGCCATCTGTTAGTGTACATATCAGTGAGATAACCTTCTGTTAAAAAGGAATTTTAATTAAGTTCCGAAAAACATATTTATTATTGGATTAGAAAATATATGCCTGTTGTGAGCCAAACAAATGTTCTAGTATGTTCGATTACTTACTAAAATAGATAAGTGTGCGAAAGGACTGACCCGATAACCCTAAAGATACGCTTATGATAGAAATTATCTTAGCTCTTTCTGCTTCCGTATAAATTACGCCCTCGGGGGTTCTTTGCTGCTATTTTGGAATCCTTAATTGGTTTGGCTGGAATACAAGCAAGAGAGGGTGCATTTCTGCCTTTGTAAATCAAACAGTACAAGAAAGCAGGTGTTATGGATTGGCACCGCTGGATTTTACTGTTTTTGCTTGTTGCAGCATTTGCAGAAATAAATGGAAAGCGACTTGCGTATCTACAGCATTCCAAATGTACTTATTCGTACGAAGTAGCTGTGTATACCGCAAGAGGCTCCAAGTCTACGGAGAGCGATGGCTGTCAAATACATGCTCTTGTAAGTACAGTTGCATCAGCACCTTTTGTTGAATAACATTTAAAGAAGCTAGAATAAACTACTTGTAACTATTCTTGGTTATCTTAATCAAATGCGGATTTTGAATAACCTTTTAACTCAGGTTTTTTAGAATTAAACAAAGAAAAAAATCAAACAAGCAAAAAACATGAAATACTTTAGAGCTGGCCTAAATCGTTCGTTTTATTTTATTTTTTTCTGTGGGAAACGTGCGCGGAAAACCAGACTGCTTGTACAAGTAGGAATCAGGCATAGTAATCGAGCTCTCGACACCATACTGCCTGGTGTTCACAAGCAAGATACGTATAAGCATGCATAAGCGTATCCACAGGCACAAGCACGCGAATAGCCTGGTGAGGAAAACACCACAGTCAGAAGCGCAACATATATTAAGAGAACAAACAGATTCTTCCCGTACTGTCCTTACTAGGAATGGATGCAAAATAAACGTAAGCTTTTGCTGCATTAAATTTAGAGAGGACAGCGCGAGAAGAAATAACCTTTGTTTTCCTTGTGCTTGTGCTTGCTGTTATATCTATGTCATCGATACTGAGCTCGGTAACGATTAGCCAGAGGGGTAACTTTAGAGCTATGTCTTGCATGCAAAGGCAACAACTGCTCAGTAAATTTCGGTACTTGAGACATTCACAATTCGTTTATTCAAGTAAGTATCTTTTGCCTTTCACGCGTTTCAACTCGCCGATTATTTTTACGTTTAGTGTCGCGATCAAGCTTGAAATATTAATCAACGAACTGTTACCAAAATACCTTAGAAAGTGAGTTATAAGAAATAGAAGGTTCATGAGACTATCCTGCTGACTGACAACGTAATGACTAAAGGGTAGTCTGATCGATCTCTTTTCTTGGGGTGTGTTTAGCTAAAAACTGATTAATTATTGTTGAAACGACAGTGATCATTTGCATTTTCAAGGGAAGACAAGTGAGATCACGGCCTCGCAAGGTAGTGCTTTGAGCTACATAATACAGCGGTTTGGGAAAGCGAGATACAAATGTATACCTAATAATGAAAGAGGCTATACCCCAGCTCAAAGCTACGCAGACCCTCAAATTATGAGTGCCGGAATTTCTTCAGTAAATACCGCCTCAAATGATTAAATATAGTTACGTGTTTGATAAAACAATTTTGGGTAAATTCAACTTGCACGTCTTGTATTTTACATCCAACAATTGAATTCATCAGTTTTCTACTGTTCCTTGTAAAGTAAAGTCATTACTTGCTTGTTTACGTAAGTACAGAGGCATTTTGCACGACCAAGACTGGTCAATTATTTTCCTTTTTTTTCAAACAGGTTGATTTAACGTTCGTTTCACGTGAGCATGATGTAAACACGCCTTTGTATCTTTTCAAGTTGGACGTCCGGGAACCCCGTTTAAGGCGAGCGCTTTTTGGGCGTATGACCAGCTATCCTGTTATTGACCAGTTTGAAGAACAACTGTCAAAGCCATTTTATTTCCGGCAGAAGGAACATGGTGCCATAGTGGACGTTCTGTTCCCCAAAGATACTGAATCTCTGCAGGTAGCTGCCTTTAAGAAAGGTATGACTTCATATCGTTTACTATTTCTGTTGCTAGAACTGACCTAACCTAACTCTACAAAAGGAGCTAACTCCTGGTGAAGTTAGTTACGGTTTCACACGCGCGCCTTTCCTCCAATCTTGGGAAAAACGTATTTGGTAATAGCATCTAAATTTTGCACCAGGATTCTTTTCTCCGTTTGATTCGCAAAATAAGTTCGCGCCAAGTTTGCTTGCTTTCGAGAAATGGTTTGGAAGTGGTTGATTTCACAATGGACCCTTTTTTCCCACTTTTCACAAAGACCAGTTGGCGATAATTTATCGAAACTGCTAGAAAGAGCGCCTTCAAATTAGTAACCTTGCCGAGTTTGAGAATGATATGGCAGAAACGGGTGAAGATATAGCTCCGCAAAACCGCCAAATTTTACAGACGTTTGTATGGTGGGGGCCCAAACTTGCCCCCCACCACACAAACGTCTTCAAAATTTTCTGACTTTGCGGAGCTATGTCTTTGTTACTTTTCATCCAATCTCTCTCAAACGTGGCAACTTTACTGATTTTAAGACACTTTTTGTTTTCGCATTTTAGGCTACTTGTAGGAAACGTGTGTTTGATTGGTTCTTCGTCAGAATGGTCTGACAAAACTAAGCTTGAGGTATACAAACATTTAACCAACAATGCCTTAACCAATATCGTATCATCTTCAGTGATTGAGCAAGTGAGGTCAAGACCCTGCCTTATATAATTTATATAAATTTTCAGTCGACTGATAAATTGCACTCGATACTCTGTTGGCTTGCATTTACCAATTAGAAGATCATGTTCCTTGTTTTCTAAGAAAATAATGCACGCTTGAGTTCTAGAAAAGCTGCAAGTGGACGCACGAGGGGAACACAAGTGCGTTCAGCAGTTTTTCTTGACCTCAAAAGTTCATTGTTTTCTTAGAGAACTACAGGTCCTGAATCGTACCAAGGATTCCTTTCGCTTCCACCAAACGGCGAATTTCTTTAAGCTTGTTGCATCCTCCAAATTGTCTGGGTTTTAACGCCGCCAACTCTCCATCTGCCCCTTGGGTCATTTACTGGATTTCCTGTCACTGTGTTAATGCAACCTTATGCATTTAGCGTTTCTATTTTACGCGTTCGCTGGGCTCGACACTCTTTATTTTGGATTTTTTTCCATTTCCTAACAAAATTGGACGATGATGTTCGATTTGGTTCGGAAATCGAACTTAGTACAAAAATTCGTTCGATGACCGAATAAGTTCGATTAAGGTGGCTTGAAAGGGTTTTTAAATGTCATAAACCTTTTTAAAGGAGAAATGATTACAAGGAAGTATTTCTGAGCATATGGGCAATCTATGAATATCTTGATAACTTTTTTTTCGGGCAATACTTTAAAGCTGGTTGTGACGTCATAGCCGTTACCATGACAACCCTAAAGGTCCACAAAAAGAACCCCCAAATTTTATCCGTAAAACTAAGTCGGTGATCTACCCTTTTTACTGCATTTTTAGAAAGCTCCCTAAGTTCTTTAACTTCTCTGACGGTATGGCAAAAAAATAGTCAATAGACCTTGAGTTATATCGAAAAAGCCATTTTATGAATTACAAAAAATTCCATAACTAATAATTCATAACTTTCTTCCAAAATCTTCTATTTGAATTGGCACGCTTAATGCTACATGCATGCGAAAAGTCAGGATGGGTCACCGAGCAAAATTTCGAGATAAAAACAAATGTTTCGTGCAAGTTTTATTTCCGGTTTTCGTGATTTTACGCGGCATTTAACTTCCGGTATTTTGCGCGCGCGACTTATCAATAGAAATTTGGATTCACTCAGCTGACGCGTACATTCTTGCTATGTCGTGTGTAGGCTACGCGCGCGTGCGCAGCCAAAAACCCTTTCGAGCCTCCTTAAGTGCGATGAAGTTCGATGTAAAGATCGTTCGATTTCGTTCGATATGAGACTCCGGGATAAATTTATCATCATGTGTGTAATTTACTCCAAAAATTGTTTTACCCAGAAAAGCCTTAGGAAGTCTAAGGCCTAAAATGTATGCCTCATTTCTCAGTTGCCAACATTCAGATAAGCCTTCTTCTTGTCCTAGCACAACTTATTTGTTTCTTCGAGCAGCTTTGAGCCCTTCAATATCAAGTTCATTTGAATCGAGACTTCCAGAGCTTTCACCTTTTAAATGACCTATTTTGATTTGTAATATATAGATTTAGCGAAGCCTAAAAGCGGAGCTCCACATTCTTTTTTATCCATTAGTACTTATAAACCTCTGAAAATACTCTTATTGAAGTCGTTAATTGCGTAACTACTCAAGACAAGATTCCTTAACGGGAATAAATCGTCAACTCAAATTCCAAGAATGCTGTTTCCAGTTAACCTTATACTTGTCTTGCCTCATCGAAAGTAGAAATTTCGCGTTATGTTTTCCATTTGTACTTTTTCGTTTGGCCAGATTGCTCAGTGGCGTTTATGTCAAAATCGGCTACTTGTCTGCTTCAGTGTTTGGTCGATCCAGATTTCAATCCATCATTTGCTGCAGTTTATAACCAACATCTACTGACAATTTACCAGACCGAGAGGAAGTAGGTTTCCTTTAAAGATTTTCTAGACCATCGTCAACGCGGTTATTGGGCGCCGTTTTTGTTTCTGTTTTTGTTTTTTTGTTTTTTTGTTTTCCACGAAGTTGTTCACAGTTTGTTTACTTCTCTAATCTCTGAAGGACCAATTAATCACAGTGGGAAAGGTTTATCATCAGATATAAGCCTAAGACATCTCCCTTCCCTGTAAAACAAAATATTGCATCTGGAAAGGACAACATGCAAACATGCATCTTAAAAATACGAGTGATTATTTTACTGCAAAAGCTCAGGATACAACAATACTGCTTGGGAATGTCTGACTGAAACTGTCGGTTTCACGTTAGGTGAGACATTGGCTAAATGTAAAACAGGTAGTTCGTCTCAACGTTGTCCTCTATACAGTGTCTTTATATGTATTCAAAATCTAAAAACGCTTGAACGACTTTCATTTTAAAAGCATTCAGAAAAAGAGGGAAGGGTCTTGCTATCATAAACAATATATTTCTCCTCGTGAATTGTTCTGCCTTTTTATCTTGGTCCTCTAAACACTCTTAAATTTGAAGAAATGTGGAGTGCCTTTGTGGATTGTAAAGACGAAATTGAAACCTCTCTTTCATACTTATTCGCCCGTAAAATACAGAACATTTTAGTTCTGCAGTTATGCGTCAAAAGGTGAAAAACAGCATGGGAAAACATGCGAACCGCCGAGGAAACAGTACGTTGACTTATATTTCTTCGAAGAGAAGACTTCAGAACGACTTCCACTACGATAAGCTGTCACTGCCAAAAGACTATCGACTTGTAAATACCGATCCAAACGGCTTACAATATCATCGAGTTAGATAAATTGTATGGCCAGTTTTGGAAATGTATGGTCGAGTTAAAAAAATTATATGGTCAGTTTAAGAAATGTATGGTCGAGTTCTGGAAAGCTGTGGTTGAGTTGCTTGCGAGTTTTCATTTCTTGCTAGCGAACTCGCTAGCTAGCGAGTTTTCATTTTCTCGCTAGTGAACTGGCTAGCTAGCGAGTTCTCGCCATCAATTTTTTCATTTTCTCGCTAGTGAACTCGCTAGCCAGCGGGCACTCCCTAGCGAGTTTGTTGGAGCTGTTGACAAAATCTGGATCGGACCGGATCGGATCGGATCGGATCGGATCGGACTGGAAAAATCTGGATCGGATCGGATTGGATCAACGAAACCTGGATCGGATCGCTAAAAGTAGGGTTGCCTTAAATTCACGCCAAAAATTGTCACGCGGTTACCTAGATCAAGATGGCGGAAAGAGCAGTAAGTCTTAGCTTCTTCCTGTTATGAAACTTCTCCTGTTGGTACCACGATTAGAAATCATAAACCTTGCTACATCAACATTCTCCACCCCACAGTCACCTCTTACTCGACTAGGAAGGCCATATTTCCCTACTCCCTCCTGAAAATATTGTAGGGCACTGACTGCAATGTTATTGGTAACACAATTCAGGTGGGTTACTGTCCTACAGGGGAAGTTTCATAACAGGAAGAAACTAAGTGTGCTGTTACAATCTACTTGCTTCTCTTTCCGCCATCTTGATCTAGGTAACCACGTGACAATTTTTGGCGTGAATTTAAGGCAACCCTACTTTTAGCGATCCGATCCAGGCTTCGCTGATAGAATCCGATCCGATCCAGATTTTTTAGTCCGATCCGATCCGGTCCGATCCAGATTTTGTTAACAGCTCCAACAAACTCGCTAGCTAGCGAGTTCACTAGCGAGAAAATGAAAAAAATTGCTAGCGAGAACTCGCTAGCTAGCCAGTTCACTAGCGAGAAAATGAAAACTCGCTAGCAAAAACTGATGCTTTTCTAAAGCAACTCAACCATAACTTTCCAGAACTCGACCATACATTTCCAAAACCGACCATAAAATTTTTGTAACTCGACCATACATTTCCAAAACTGACCATACAATTTATCTAACTCGATGATACTGGAAGCCGTTTGGACCGTGTATAGAAACGGACACAATCGAAAAACTTAGTTGTAGACCATCCTGCAGACTGTATTTCAAAGATAAATTCAGACTTATACATCAACAACTCAGACAACGTTCAGATTTACGAAGACTCTCAGTTCAGTTCGTGGGGGGTGGAAATTCCCAGAAAACACACTCGGGTCCAGTTTTCCACAGACCGGTATTTACAAGTCGATAGGCTTTTGGCAGTGACGCCTTGCCATATTCACCGACAGCTCTTTCGAAAGCTTATTAAGTTCAAGAAGGGTACTTGTAAAACTACAGTTGCTCTAATGAACCCACTTAAGTTGCTCCCGGTAGCGACCCGACAGATAAGACTAATTTCAATGTAAATACGCTTTTTTCACTGATTTCTATGCATACCTCTGGCTTTTTAGTTCTGTCAACCATGAAGAAGTTTTGCTAAAATAAATAACATTGCCCCTCATCAACCAGTTTACTGACAAAGATTATCCAAAAAATGTTTTTGGAAACTTTTAAGCACACGTAAAATTATGAAGAGAAAATGGCACAAGTCTTTCGCCCGCGAAGTATTACTAGGGCGGTTTCAAGAACACACCCAGAACTAATTTTAGGAAGCTTCTAGAGTCTGTTTTTAGACAAAATAGATTTAAACCGAGAAATCCTTCGCTTATAGTTACTTAAATAAATTTTTAGTTTCGATCTGTAACTAGACACGCTAAAACGAACACAATATTTTGAAGCCAAAATTTAATAATCAGCTTTACAGAACTAGTTCTTAGAACTAATTGAACTAATTGAGCCTAATTAGCAAAAAAATTATCGTTGTTTGATGGAAATATTCGCCTTTTCCTGAAAGGAATAAGTCTTTAAATTTGTCCCAAAACTTAAAGTTTTGTTGGACTTGAACATTCCTTGTTTAAGGTACCAAAAATTACTGAAATCGGTTAATGTCCAGTTCAGTATTTTTGGCGATTACTCGTCAAAAATTCGATTTAAAAAAATGAAAAATTCCGCGCTAATAAATAGCCGGTGGCCGAGCACAGTTTTCTTGTACCCATGCGTTATTCATTGTTATTTTCAAGCCACTGGCAGTTAAACGTTGGAGAATTCGTCGAGTCAGTGAAAACCTGTAGAAGAGGGGTTGAGAGAGTGCCGACGAGAACTGCAATTTTTGCGAAAACTGCGAAAATTGCGAATATTATAAAATCTGCGAAAAATCGGAAAATTGGTCGAGTCAGTGAAAAGCAGTCAAAGAGAAGGTTAGGAGGGCCCCGACGAGAGCTGCGATTTTTACAAAAATTGCAAAAATTGCGAATACTGTGAAATCTTTGAAAGCGGTGTAAAGATTGGGATGGAGGGCCTAAACGTAACTGTAGAACGCACTTCTATGACAAGTGATGTTGTCATATACAGTTCAGCCACGCACAGTTGTTAATCAAGAGAATTATACTAGTATAGCAAGCTTATTGTAACAACAAAGCTTACTATCGATGGTAAATTAAGTTAGGCAAGTTAAAAAACAATGGCACTAAAGGTAAACAAATATGTGTTTGCTCACAAGCCCATTTGTTGTTGTGATTAAGCTGGAGGCAACAAAATGTTGTTTCAGACTGTTACACTTTTGTCCTTTGTGTGATGTTTTACGAGGTCATGGAAGCTTATGACCAAGATCAGAAATTCCTGTGATGCTGCATCAGTGAAACATAAAGTTATATGAAGGAAGAGATAGTAGGTAGAATGAAATAATATTGTCGTCTAAGTTTTAGTTGAAAGCTTGCTTAATATCATTGACCCCAAATCAGCAATGACTTGTAATTTACAGCACTCAAGATGTGTGACGGCCATTTAGTCAAATCTAAGCTGATAAGCTGATAATCCAGCTGATAATTGTTGTCTCGCGTTCCCTAAAAATGTTTCACGTGCGATATGGTCTTTCATTAGGAAGGTTGTCATTTCTGTGTAACTACTGATGTAAATTGACATGTTTGAATTGAAGGAAGAATTGTGGAAGTACTGGTAGGAATCAAATGTACGGCTTTCACACTTCCAGACTGAAAACGCATAGATAGTACAGAATTTTTCAGCTACTGGTGCAATTGACACGTTTGAATTGAAGACCAGTCAGTAGAAAAAAAACTGACTTCTTGACTTGCGGAAGTACTTATAGAGACGTCTTTCACATTTCCAGACTGAAAAAAACGTGGGTAGAACAGAATTGCTCAGCTCCCGGCTTGTTGATGAGGAATCGAAGATTAAGTAAACATATAGCAATGATGAAACATTTCTTTTCGCTTGTTTTCCTGTTTATGATCCCTAAAGACTATCACAAAGGAGTGAAAGTGTTTCCTTTGGGTGGCTTTTGTTACACTTGAAATTGCTAAACTTTTGGCTTTGATGGGTGTAAAAACAAGCTAGGGTAGCGAAGACTTCAGTCTACTTGATAAATCTGCCAGGCCGCTGCCATGCTGCCAGGCATGTTTGAGAGAGACTGGGACAAAATCGCCGCAATTCTTTGCCAGTGCATTCCCCCAACCTTCATCCCCAGAGAACGAGCGATGTTTCATAGACTGCGATTTTCGCTGTTTTCGCAAACATTGTAAAATCCGCAACTCGCTTTCGACTTATACCATTAACGAGGCTACGAACTGCGAGAAATCGCAAGTGAACAGGAAAAATCGTCGACCATGCGGTTTTTGCGATTTTTCTCAAGTGCATGAAAAATCGTAAATTTCGCAGCTGCGTGCAAACCTGGACATAAGTGCTGAAACGTAAGTCAGACTTAGAAGACGCCCTCAGAAAGCAGTTCACATTACAAGTACGTATCAAGTGTACTTCAAGTGCACTAAACAGCCCAAGTGAGAACCGGCCCAATTTGTTGAGTTGTTTGATTCGCATTTTCTAAAGCTTGCATCAACCGTTCTTTCGCTCATCTAATTACAATTCGACTTCCAGTCTTGGATACGATTTCTTCCACCGTTTTTCTGTTTCTTGTAACGACTTTCTTGAATCTGCTCTTCTTCGATAAGATATTCAAGTTTTCCTGACATCCGCTCAGTGTATGCTATGGTCTCATTTGCGCCTCCGTCTCTGTCGGCCATCCGGAACGATAAACGATAAACCGGCAATAAATATATCTCTGTCTGAAAAGGACCAATTAGTGTTCTAGCGATTTCAACGATTTGTACAAAATTACGATTTCGAAAAGAAAAATGAAAAAACGCACGAAAACGTCTTTACATTCCGACTCCTTGACTGTTTTGTTCGAACGGGAAGTTCTGGTATAAAAAGACAAGCCCCTACCCCATTTCGCGTCTCAGCCGCATTCTGGAATTGGAGGAAGAAGACGGTTAGAACGGTTAACTTTCCCGTCAAGACTAGTATTTTCCCGACGTTAACGTCGGGAACCATTGAACCACTCCTGACGTCATCACTTTTGTCGTTACCAAATTGTTTTGATAAGCAGCTAATACAGCAAGGACAGATGCATCAATATGTGTGTCCATTTTGAACATCGACCAAATTCTGGTAGAGCTATACCAGAAAAAACGTGTCCAATTTTGGGTGCAAAGTTGGTGGTAAAATAGGCCAAGTCACCTAGTTGATCAATGTTCCATTTCCAGGTTTTTTGAA
>Ga0126336_10002472_pt1 | contig 10520 bp, 8 predicted proteins | sample SidCmetagenome_FD_92530 | JGI IMG/M metagenome (GOLD analysis project Ga0126336, IMG submission 92530) | Coral microbial communities from El Islote,Puerto Morelos, Mexico - Siderastrea C C metagenome | ecosystem: Host-associated > Invertebrates > Cnidaria > Coral | place: El Islote,Puerto...
CACCCAGGAACACGTTTTCAGTAATGGCGGACACATTTTACGCAACTTTGGAGCTAAAAAATATTAGGATGGACGATTTCTTGTTCAGTTTTCTGGGTAAATATATACACAACGCGATATTCTAAGACAGAATTTGGCGAAAATAAACCTACAAATTTTCGTCTCAGTGGCACTTTAAATTCGTGAGCGAAATTAGAGCAGTTTGAACATATTCGCGAAGCCTTTGCTCTGTCATTGTTTTCTATATTACCGTAGTAATAATTACCGGGGGACACATTAAACACACAATTGAAAAAATTTGGTCGGCACAAAAGCGTGACGCATTGCTGAAATATTATTTTTTTTTATAAAGAACCGCTTGTGATGGTAAAAAAAAGATTTTGGTTGACGACAGTCACGCGTGTCACTACGTGACAGACACACCAGCGTGACATTACCTGACACACAAGCGTGACATTGCGTGACAGGTCACAAAAAGGGACAAAATCCTTGTCGGGGGGTGCTGCTTGGCTGTTCTTTGCCTAGCCCGACTAGGCCTGACAAGGCGGCTGTTAACCATTTAACCTCCCATTTAACCTCTGGGAGCGAGGGAGCACTCCGAGGAGAACTCTGAGCACTTCCCTGTCACCAGTAGGGCCGGAGCGGACTCACCTGGGGGTACCGTCCACTGGCGGACATCCCCCACTATTCCGTAATTCACCATCTGCACAAGTCGTCAAACAGGGTTCAGAAAGTGGCCAACTTTCACCCCCCTAGACTCCACCAGAATTTGTGAACTAATACATATGGAGTACCGTCTTTCTTATATATATAACAGCTTTTTTTTCACACACATGTGGTAAGTTATCACAGGTAATCTCTCTTAGGTCTGACTAAAACTCAAAATTAAGACACATACGCATGCATTTTCGAGAATAAAAGGACGATGTAAGCATAAATTATAAATAGCGATGATGTAAGAAGAATACACAGCTTCTTAAAAGGTAAAATGCTTGGCAGGTTCATGCGATTTATTCTGTTTTCACAGAATATTTTTAAAAAGGAAATAAAAAATAAATAAACAATAAAAGAATGATTATTGAATAAAACCTCAATCACTTCAATGCTGACGTTTATTGTCTTTTGTGTACCTGTTCTTGATCGCGATCACTATCGATACACGCCCGTAGCAGGGAAAAGGGCAGGGGGAATCGAGCCCCCCCCACCCCCCCCCCAAATTTGGAAGTTAAAAAACATTACAATTAAAGTCCAAAACATATATAATTAAAACAGATTAATGTGCAGCAATCAGTCTTGAATTCGGATGCTAACACTGCCCTTTATAATTTCACAACCTTTAATAGGGCTCGACATCTGTTGAGTCACTAGTTATCGGGCAAGTGGGCTTCGAAAATCTACTAGCCCACCGCACATTTCTTCACTCATATCACCTTTACCCTGGCAGTATAGCTACCTTTAATAGCCAAAACGACTGCTGTATATTTGCTGGAAGCTTTAACCCCACTGTTGTAAGTCTAAGGAACAAAATTATATTTATCTCACCAATCGAGTGACAAACGCGACGTAAACTTTCCGAGAGTTGGGTAAAACAGGTCCCAAATTCGTAGCTTAGCTGTCGAAATGTTTGAATTTTAACAAACCTTGTAACTGCAAGAATACTTTTTTAAACTGCTGATGCTTTAAATCTGGTAGAGGTTGCCAACAACTTTGGCGGCGAAAAAGCAAACAGGAAGCAGCTTTTTGGCCAAATTTTCAGCCAACGATGTCCCCATAAAGGTGTCCTTTTTGACGAAATCGACTCAAACTGTGGCATTGTGAACAGTGTTAGTTTCTATCTGGCATGAATTGCTTATGCTTTATGACCTATTTGTTAACGTCTGAATTTTGACTGGAGGGGCGGGGGACTTTGACTAGGTCAATTTACTGGCCCCCCAGTTATTCCAGCCTTGCTACGGACCTGCAATAAACTGCACTATTGAAACGATCCAAGCCAAGTGCATACACTTTCAGATACGCATCGCAACAACAGTTTGACCATAGATCTCATTTTCTCACTGCGAAGACAAAGCGATTTCACAAACGACGAGATCTCATAAGCTAAATAGTTAAATTCTAATGCTAGCGCTCCAGGTGAAGACTTCTCGTAGCTTCGAAAGAGATTGAAATAGACTACTGCAGAGACGCTAAATGAGCTAAGTGAAGGGGAGACAATAAAGCTCGGGGGCTACATTCGTCTATCCTCAAGCGGGATTTCGTCATAACGACTGTGATTTTGCAGCACGTGTTTGAATGTACCCGGGAGTTACGATACCAATAACGGTGAAATGGTTGTAGAGCTCTGAATAAGATGTGGTGATAGCATCCAAGGAAGACGAGGATGTCTGGGACGCGCCGTCAGAGAAGGCCACAGAGATTTCTGCTTTATACAACATAGATTCAAGTATTTCTAGAAGAGCGGGAAGGCGGCAACACAGTGCCAACGTTGGAGCAGATACATCTTCCTAATATCTGAAGTCAACGAGCTGTTAGTGAAACTCTTACAGGGCTTCCAGGCACACATCAAATACCTGGAACTTTTTGATAACACCTTTACAGAAGCTAGTACGAATGAGAGTCTCACTTCACTTGTTTACATAAATTTTGATACTCAATTCTAATTTCACAGGGTTGACAGAAAAAGGGGTAGGAAACATATATAGCCACTATGGAGAAGACATGCACATGTTTCTTCGAGATTTCAAACGAAAGGTCACTAGGTGGCGTCATCTGTGGCGGTTGAGTGAAGATGGCAATCCCCAAACCTTGGTCGAAACGCTGGACTACACCAATGCAGAATTGTCCCCAGGAATTTATACAGTCATGACGACGCTTCTGACATATCCTGTGTCAACTTGCGCCGTAGAAGTGGCATAAAGAGGCTCCACATGGTACTTCGGAACACAATGTCCGATAAAAGAGATTGCCTTCATTAGTGGTCCTTCATGTACCTAAACACAAGGAAGTCGATCGACGTCGACCAAGTTATCTCAGAGTTAGCTGGGAAGAAAGAACGAAGACTATCCCTGTGCTTTTAAACATTGCAACTTGTAACACCCCATAGGTCACTTTACATATTTTCAGAAGCTCCGTATTAAAACATGGGCAGGGCTATCTTGTTATAGGTACACTGTGCACTACTTGAATAAGTCAAAGAAAAAAACTATGTGATCCGCAATAATAATAATATTCAATTGCGAAACACTGAGATACGACTTCCTTGCATTGTGCTGCTGATAATAAACAACCGGAGGTCCCCAGAATTAATCATTAAATGAAATGGAGAGGGGCGGGGGCTTTTTTCTCCCTGCTGAATTTGGAAAAATGTGCGTACCTCTGAAAAAATCCTTGCTACGCCCCTGACAGGAACCACACGTGTCAGTGTAGTGTGAGAGAAAAATGGTAAACAACACATCGTTGTTCTCTGAACAGATATGGTAGTTTCCGTACTTTAAATGGCAGGTAGCATGTCAATTGACATATGGACACATTATGTCTGGGTAAAAGGACACCATAATTGTAAGGTATTAAAGAACCACTGTATAGGTAATATGTCTGAGATGAAACTCATCACAACTTAACTGTTAAGTAAGTCTGTGACTCACTGTGATCCCCCCCCCCCCACTCCACCCAACACTCTCAGTATTTTGGGTGGATTGCTCTCCTGAGAGATTGAAACCCTAAATCTGCTTGTGAGAGATGTAAAAAACATGTATGCTTATTCCATAACAGTAGGCAAAACAAAGTTTCACAATTGTATAATCTTATGGTTCCTTTTCTTGTTCAGCTCTAAACCAACAGGAATGGCAAAACCACGAGAATAGACCTGGAGACTGGCAGGCACCGTTCTCACCACGTGTTAATAATTATTTTAATACTTGCTATGATGTAAGCTGTAATTCTTCATCAAATTTTTATAGTCATGGACGTTCCTCAAACTATAGCCCTTGTCGTACACCATATATTGGTAGAGGATGGAGGTGAGGGAGATTCCAGTCACCACCAACAAGGAATTGGTCACATCCAAATTCTTGGGATTCACCTGCCACATTTTCCTGAACTGTCCGTCATTCTTGGCATCACAGCCAAGGAAAAGGCACAATTGTGCCAACAATGTTACAAAGCCAGTTCAAAGCAAAAGAAGTAAACAGTCACTGGGTAAGGAGTTTAGGAGAAGCTTAAAGGAGAAATTTCCAAAAAGCGTAGTGCCTGCATCTTCAATCTTGTGTTTGTCTGTATTGGCCATTTTTTGTTTTCATGTTTTGGCGAATTTCAGTTAAGCGTCCTACATTATGCTATTTACAGTTCCCTGCGTGTGACCCCTTCATGGGACCTGTTCCCATAACTAGTCCTGTTTTGTAAACTCTATGGGGGAAGTCGCGCAATAAGGCCCTCCGACTAGTCCCCTCGTGTGTGCTGACCTTTAGGATGCCAACCAAAGAGCCTGAAAAACTTCCAACTACATGTCACATTTATTTTCCAGTTAGCTATCAAAACTAACTTCTTTGTTTCCTGGGACATGTGCTGCAACATCAAATGGCAATAGCAGGGTTGGTATCTTATACAGATCCCCAAACATTGTCTTGATGTTCAAACGAAATAAGTGGTTCAGGAGATTTGACAACTTATCACCCCTTCCCATTCCCTCTCCACACACAAATACTACATAACAATAGTACTGAATAAGACAAATGAATCCTTATAATTTTTATTCTCTTCTCAGGGCTGTGCACTAAGAAAAATTACAGGGTACCCAAAGGCTCCCAACTATGAAATCTGGGATGCCCAGCCTTTCAACATTATGCAACAAATGAGTTTTTCTAGTTGGCTGAAGACAAACATTAGCAGCCTGAGCCCCCGGGGCACTGCTAGAGCACAGCCCTGTGCTGCATCATGAAACCAGGCACACGATGATGATGCGAACTTTGATCTAAAGTGACATAACTTAGAGAATACAGCCACAACATTTGAAATAATTGTGAAAATGTGCTGGGGTAATACTATTGAGAGTACCCATTATTGCAATTTCAGTGTATGCCTGAGAAAAGTGCTCATTTATCCTCAGCAGCTGTTTTATCTCGTGGAAAAAATATTCACACGTGTTAAGGTGTGTTGAATATGGTGGTTGAAAGAGCATTGTTACACCTCTCATTTCCAACATCTGTCTCAATGTTGCTCCTGTAATGCGACCATGATGAAACCCACAATTGTCCATGACTACCACATCTCCATGCATGAACACTGGTAAGCCATTAGGTCTTACGCAGTCAAGTGTGTAGTTAAAAAAAGAAACGAGCTCTGCTCCGTAATGGAGGCCCTAGGAATTAAATTGTAATAATCAACACCGAAAACGCTGTGCAATAAATTTGCTGTGTTTGTCGCATTTGATGCATACCTCTGAACTTCCAGTGCCTCGACTCCCCTGTAACTGTGACCATAGAGACTATTTGCAGTGGTTTTGACTACTGACGCTGGAATGAATGCTGGAAGAATTTATATGGCTCGTAATCTCAAGGTACTCGTCCACTTTATCTATGTTACCCGACTATTCCGTTGGAATACCCGAACTTTTTTCCGCGTCATACCAATTTTTTATCGCATATTTTTTTCGATGGCGTCGATGGACGGTAAATCAACCAGAGTGCAGATACCTTCAAACAGAAGCCTGTTCTGTATTTCAGCTGAGTAAATGCTTGGCTTTCGTAGCTTCGATATTTCTATAACCTCTAAAATATCATCACTCATCACACTTTACCACCGCCAGTTGCGAAGGGAAGAGTGGTTCCGTATGTCCTGTATTGGTCCAGAATTCTCCTCAACTCGGTCAGTTATCTTCAAATCTCTTGATATTTCTCCTGTTTGGTAACCTTGATTATATAAATGTACAATCTCTTCTCTTCCGTGGATGGAAAGCGGCTTACCAGGCTGATAAACACCCCCGAGCGCATTTCTGGCGGCCATTACTCCCGGCTACAACCGCCAATCATTCCAAGGGCTTCCTCTTCCACCTTGTCATTTAATCCAATCACCATTCCTTTTTTCAAATGAGGCTACGATTGGATGATTACAATATTTAACTTAACATTCGAAATTTGAAACAATTAGTGCAATCCGTTCACGATTAGTGAAAGTTATTCTCGAATAATAAGCGGAACGCGCTTAGTATTTTGGCTGTAAAACTGAAATGGATAGTGGTTTTCATTCTTTAATTTTAAAGTTACACAGCAATTTTCAGAGTTATTTTAACTCCAAAAGTGGAGTTAAAATTTTTTGGTTAAAAATGAACCCTTTTTTGACGTTATTTTAACTCCTTAATTTAACTCCAATTTGGGGGTTATAATAACTCCAGTGGGGGAGACACTTCAACTCTACCAAAGGTGTTATTTTAGCTCCACATAAGAGTTTCTATAACTCTAAAAGTAAAGTGAAAATTTTAGGTTAAAAATAACTGCTTTTTTTGGGTCATTTTAACTCCCAAATTTAACTCCAGTTTTGGAGTTGTAATAGCTCCAACGTGGGAGTCACTTTAACTCTGCTCCATCAAAGACTAGAGTAATTTTTACTCCCTAATCAGAGTTGTAGTTACTCTGATACTAGAGTAAAATTAACTCTGGTACATTCACTCTATTTAGTTTTTAAGATGAAAAGCAACATCACACAAATTAACTTAGAAAAAGGTATAACGTTTTTAATTCAATCCTATGCCATTCTCTTCTATGAACAACAATTTCTTAAAGACTTTGAATTAAGAGTAACGTCAATACAAATTTCTAAGACTGTAATTATATATACACCTAATACTGCAATAATGTTGTCATACATCACTGAAAAAAGAGAACAGAACGAAGCCAAATAGGAATTAATTAGCCATGGAAATTACATTGTCAGATATGTATCAATTGAGTTGATAAGACAAGGGCATTGCAATAAGATTATGTAGCCGAAATGAAAATAAAGAAAGTACAAATGATTTACAATTAAAACATGATTTTAAAATACATAGTAACAATTCTATTTAATTCTTTCTGAATTTTATTTTTTTGAAAAAAAAACCCTCAAAATTTAATGCGATTGTTCTTCAATATCACTACCATCAGCTGCATGTATGCAGGCTGCAGCAAACGGGATACAATAATTTTATGAAATGTGCCTTCAGAAACACCAATGTGCTATATCACCTCCAATTATTAATTTGCAGAGATGCATGGTTACAAATTTCATTTTTGCCCCTTGCAATATACCGGTAAGCAAATATCAGCTACAGTGGTTACTAAACACATGATCACCCATGTGAATTTTGGAAACCTCAGTTAGAATTAAAATTAATAGCATCAAATTTTGACTTGACGAACACTGGACAGGAGCTAAATGATGAACAATCTTCCCGGGTAAGAAAGTCAAAAGTTTGCGAATTCAACTTTGAAGAAAGTTGGAATTGAAATAAGAATATAGCAAAATTCAGTGTATGTTCGTTTAAACACAACTCTATCTTTTCTTTAAAATTATAACCATAAGTCCGTGAAGTATGAAGGACTGTTTGTGGTCATGCACATTGACTGACATCGACACCATCATCCACCAAAACTCAAAATTGGCTTCTTGAACTTGCACCTACACGTATGAACACAATTCTTAAATGACCACCATAACAAATTTATTTAATCAATAAAATGAATGGATTTCAGTCAAACATGATATCATCCATTTTCTCAAATGCTTGACATCTTCAGAGAAGCAGGCCTTAAAATATAGTCAACAACAACATTGTTTCCAACAGCCTATTAAACATTGTTACAAAAACACGATGATATCATTCACATGTTTTCTTGCAATGTAAATTAGTTTTGATGGACAACAGAGCATCGAGTAAAAAAGGCTTAAATCATGGAGGTCATTTAACTGTTTACCTTCCAATATCTTTCAAACAAGTATATTTCCACTGAAGAATTGTTGAACTCTTAACATTTAAATGCTACAGTTTTTAATGGCAATCCCTAGACTTTACATTGCTAATGTAATTATTGCAACTAAACAGTGTCAAAAGAACTGAAGATGCAGGCATATAGCTTTACAGCTGTTTACAGCTAACCGTTTGTATTCACCTTCCTAGCCAGTAACTTCTCCCCGTTGAATGATAAAATCGAAGAAAAGCTTTGAGGCTGAGAGTAAATTAAAGTTCCAAGCTTAAGCTTACAGGAAAAACGTCCACATTTCCAACGTTTGGCCTTTTGGCAATTCAACACTCCGTCTGAACAGTCGTTCATCCACTGTTGTTAACAACGTCGATTTCATTTGTTCATTTCGATCCAAAAATCCACATGCAAGGCTCCAAAACATTGCTTGGCACGCAATCCAATACAAAAGATACAATTTTTCACATTTGTTTTAACTGCAGAGCTCAATCTACGAACAAATGCTAGCCGTAAATAAATCTTGCTCCCGTCGAGCAACCATCACTTTCAAAATGACGCCTGCGCTACTGTTACAACGACGGGGCGGAGGGGGGGGGGGTGAACTTGTCCGCATGATCTTGCCCATCGTAACGTCACGACGAGAGAAGCGCACGACTTTGTTGAGTTTTCAAAAATGGCGCTGGCAATCTTGTTGGATGCTCAGTCTACAAACTCAGTCATTTTTTGTGCTAGTCCGGCTTTCAACTGTGCTTGTTTTCTTGTGGAATAGAAATTTAAGATCTCTTTTGATAGAGGTAAATGGCTTCTTATCTTACACTTTAAATCATACTGGAAAAAATGTTTTACGAGCCAGGTTAAATCTTCGCGATCGCAAAATTAGTGGGAAAGTTGTCATTGTCTGCGACCGAAAAAAGTGTGTTTATTTCACAGGAGAACTTGAAACTTGGCTAGAGAATTGCCTATAACTTAAACTGCCACTGGGACCAGAATTTTGGTATTCCATGTTTTTACATTTTCGAAGATAGTTTGTGGTTCTTTAAGTCACCATGCCAAATTTCAACTTATTACGACGACTAGAAGTCGCTTTCTTCGGACGGTTTTTGTCAAGATTTTGCGGCCGCCATTACTGGCCCTTGTTACGGAAGCTGGCTTGCGAATGAGCGGAAGTGACTTCAGAGGCTCACCTCAAACCTAGTGTCTCCGCATGGTTACTAGCCACGGGAAATTAAATTGTCCTCGAGGAAAGATTTCTTGCCAACTGTTTGTTGCACGACTTTGAAATCTTCTTTGCCGCAGCAGTTATGATAGGTTGTGCTTGTGTTGTACGATGCTACAACAATAAATCCAACCACCGAGCTGGTATTTCGCTTCATCGATGCGCTGCAAGCGGACCCACAATGGAAAAATGGACAATGTTCGTACTCACACACAGTGCGAATTTCAACCTGAGAGGCATTTTGATCACTTCACGGACGAGTTTTTCCAGAGGGCTGTTCATGTCGCAAGATCCCAGAGGTCGATCATTCCATTGCCCATTCCAACTATATGGAAAAAAGAACTGGAAAAAACATTATCTGCGTGAACAAGACGAAAGGTACCTAATCTAATAACGCAGTTGAAGTGATAGTTTGTTTCTTTTTCAACGCATCCACCATTGTGCAAAACCGATTTTCTTTTAACGTATTTTAAAATTTATTATCGTCGTGGAAAACCCTTTCAGTTCTGCCGTCTGTTAGCGCAAAGATCCTTGGCGAATGCAGTCCTGACCGCCGTGATTAAGCCGATATAGTTTGTACTGCGTATCTTTTCCTTTTTTTAATTCCGTGTGTGTTAATTTCAGAGCAGTAATCGCTTACAAACATGGACGGTTTTTTTTATAACATACAATCCTGAATGTGGAGAAACTTTTCTCTCCTTATTCCCTGTCGGTGAACAGTCGATTGACATTATTGTTCGGGCAGTAGCAAAACTTAGGTTTTAAGGTAAACTACAATCTAAGAATTGAAAACGAAGTACCCTCTCTCTTACCTGCAATAGATATAATGCAATTGGAAAACCTTTAATGGACGATATTATTAGTAAATATTCCGATTTCGATTCTTAAATGCTCATGACAAAATTGTATTTCTCTTACATGTAAATAGCATTGACGCTTTCACTTGTAAAAAAATAGGTTAATACCTCATTTACGAAGCTTTTGCATTAAGAAATGGGTCATAGATACAGGAATTGTAAATTAATCGATTTCGCAACTTTTTTTTCTTTCTCTTTTCTATGTGCAATGGCATTTGTAATTGGGAATGCAAATAAAAATGTTGTTGTTGTTCGAGATAAAGGCTTTAATAGATCGGATCGTCGATGCGCGGAAATTGAAGTTGGGAAAAAATATCACACGTTACTATTTGCCTAAGGGTTTAACAATGTTATTTCTTTTAACTGTCATAGCAATCTTAGTAAATGAACTACTGAGAAAAATGATAAAATATCAAGTTATTATTTTTACGCAGCGAATAAGGCAAGCGAAAGCTTCGTTTCCTCGGCGGTCCGCATGTTGTTGTTGAGCAGCGGGAA
>Ga0126336_10002473_pt1 | contig 10519 bp, 10 predicted proteins | sample SidCmetagenome_FD_92530 | JGI IMG/M metagenome (GOLD analysis project Ga0126336, IMG submission 92530) | Coral microbial communities from El Islote,Puerto Morelos, Mexico - Siderastrea C C metagenome | ecosystem: Host-associated > Invertebrates > Cnidaria > Coral | place: El Islote,Puerto...
AGTCCTTGTACTTGGGTTAAATGTTTTAGGGCTTATTAGACCATTGTGTAACTAGTTGAAGGCCTTTTAAGAGCATTTAACCGATTGAGATCATCTTAGATCATTATTAAAGGTCATTTGAGAACATTTTAGATCTCAATGTAGGGCATGTTAGGTCGTTTAGGTTCATTTTAGATCTCCATGTAGGTCATTGTAGATCATTTTAGGTCATTTTAAGTCATTTTAGATCAGTTTAGGTCATTTTAGGTCATTCCTTCTTTAGTACCTACGGACATGTAAGGCGAAGCGTACGAAAACGTGAAGTAGGAGTCGTGCAGGCCTCCCAACCCCATTTTATAACTGAGGAACTACGATCTCCTTTCTGCTGTGATCCATAGCTTGGGTGTAAGAAAATGTGCGGATCAGCTGCAGAAAATAAAACCACCTCAGTCCTGGTTCAAGTTCCTCAAAAGGACGATTTGATTTGAGTCTACACTTTTTGCGTTCAGCAGTTGTTCATAGAGTATAATTATTCAAAATGGCGGCTAGAGGGCATGTGGACGAAAATAGACAGCCAAATAAACAATATACGTACAATGTAAGGATATAAATAGAAGTTCTTTCAATAGTACTCATTCGAAATAGCCCTATTTTTAGGGGTAGTCCATTTTAGAGGTAGCCCATCGGGTAGTCCATGGACTGGGGGTCAGTGTTTTGTCCATGGCCCATTTTAGCCGCCATATTTGAAAATTTTTGTGACGCATCAATGACCTCTTTTAGGGGTGGTTTGGCCCCGGCGTGGCTAAATTTTGAGCGCAAATTGCCAAATCGGGCACTATATATGTATAGTCATCTGTGTCGTACAAACCATGTCCGAAAAGCTTAAAATTTACTGGAAACTCACAAAGTAGACGGTAACGAAGGTATCTTGATGTGCGGTCCTCTACCCTGAGGGTATTTTTTCGTAAGATTTCTTTAAACGTTGTGCAAAATCTGATCATAGATTTTACCAGATTTTGCTTTTTTTGCGTTGGGAACACTGTCCTGATTAAATTTATACAATAAAAAATTGGGGTCGTCGTGCTCAATTTTGCGGTAGCGCTCACAGAGTCCACAGCCCAGTCTTCATGTAATTTAATATCCGAGCGAAGACTGGCTCGAGTTTCAAAATTTCTCCACAATCTGGATAACAGCAGGTAATTTAGAGGAAGGATCCTAGCTTTGACAGCGTTTCGTCGGTAATATTTGACAAATTCAGTTGCCCAGCACACGTTTTGCATCCACTATCAAGTGATTTAGCGAGCAAGTAAAGCTCGACAACACGCCTACCACTCATCTTATACATACATTATCGAAACACAACTCTCCTCAGGCAACCTCTCATTCGAGACTTTTTTCAGCTTTGCTCTGTGGTTTATTTCTTTAATAGAGCGAAATGGCCCTTTTCTATCGTGGGAAAGGTCGGCTTTTTTTCGCAAAGGCTGCAATCAGTTGATGTCGCAATGTTATACGCAGTAGGGGTGCGCAGTGCAAAACCAGGGAATCACCTTTGTGTTGAAAAAGTTGAAAAGAGTTTTCGACAGAAAAATAACTTTTCGCTGGAAACGCAAACTACCCACTACTAGTAGAGATAAAATAGTTGTGTCCTCGATGATTCGAAGGAGGGAAACGTAAAGGGTTAACTGGATAAATTTTTGGCTGTCTGTTCTTCGGAAGATTTTCATCTTTAATAAAAAAGTCAATGTCAATGTCAATGTCTTACCCTTTTTACTCATTTTCCTGGCGGAATTGTGGCGCATTGTATTCCGAGATGCCAGCTAGTGTCAACAAGTGAACATACATTTTCATTTTAAATACTTTTCGTTGGATTCTCGGTATAAATTCGTGTGCGCAAATCGAGCACAAGTCTTTCTTCAGTCTTGATCAGTTTCGCGTTCTGTGCTCGGGAATCCCCATTTTCCTTCTCTTTTGGTGCGCAGGCTAGTACGGTACACGTCAACTGTATAAGAGTAAGATCAATCTGTAAAATCACTAGCAAGGTGATAAAGTCACACGAACCCTTTGGTGGCCAGATAATAAGCTCGATTCTTGTAAAAATTCGAGCAGAGTTTTCAAGACTGAGCAATAGTCAGTATTACAGTAACTATATCCAGCTATTTTTGTAAATGCCATGTGTTCAATGTTTATTTGCTGTATCAGACCTCTCAATCCTTGGATGGGATGTCAAACCTGAACCTTTGTCGGCTGTGACTCAACTGATGCAGAGGCACCGTGACAAACTGAACCTCGCTACTCATCCTGACGTCGTTAATGGAACAGTTCACCAGATGATATCATATTTGGAGAACAATCCTCTGAAAAATTGCGTGTTAGTTATCGATGCCGAGAAAGTTAAATTTGCCCAGCGTGATGTTCAACACGAGGTTAATTATCTGAGGCTCCTGCAATCTGCAGAAAGAAATGTTGGTAAGATATCAAAATGCGCTTGTTCACTAGGAAATTTTGTTCTCAGCCAGTGTCAGTGTCACTCTCTCTATTTAGGAAAGTAGCGGCCTAGAAGGGACCGAGTCACAAGAAAGATTAGCCTGAGAAGCAGTAACGTCTCAGGAACATCGTTATCAAATAATTGCATAGAGATACTCAGACGTGGCCAGTGTCTTTAACTGGTTAAAAGAAATATTAGGTATTGAAAAAGAAACATTATTAGACTTAAACTTCCCGTGCCATAAAACGTATGGCAAAGATAGAAAGGGAGAGGTGCTGTCGATGGTCAGTTTTTTCCTTTGACACCTGTCTCTAGCAATAACGATCCGTTATAACATTACACTTAAACAGTTTATGCCCTCATGTTGGGGTTAAAAGGGTGGGGTGGGGTGGGGATTCATCTGGCAACTTATGTAGCTGCCAAATCGACGAGTACTATTTGAAAATGTTTACGTTCACCAACAACGGACAAACTTCTAAAATGCCTTTTTTGAACCAGTCAGTGCTAAGGATAAACGTTCGATTTGACTTATAATAAACAGCTTTCACTAGAACGTTCGGTCCTATTATTATGTGGGTTCTTCTCTAACCAATTACGAGAGGTGTCAAGTAAGGGGATTTGACTGAAAACACAAGGTATCATGAACTAGTAGTCCCTTATCATCGTGATAAGACCTTATGCGAGATGTGCACAAAATGGTCGTTTACAAAAGGTGGTCACTCAGGAAGGCTCGACTGCCATAAAGGGTGTGTTCAGGGTTAAATATAACTAAGTATAGCCTATAACAAGCACCTTCTTTGAGAACCTTTTCATTTTTTTTTTATCATGCAATTGATTTTCAGAGATAAGAGTCGTCGTAATAGTATGCTGCCAATAGAAAAGGCGTTCACAGAACGATCTGTTTTGCAGGGTTGAAAAATGGAAAACGCAAGCAAACTGATCGAGAACTCCGTGATTAGGCACTCCCTTATTTTGGGGAGCGCTTCCTGGCATGTAACAGTCACGTCCAGTTAACACCAGCATAGGTTAAACGGTATCTCTCATAACCTTCTGATAACATTTTATATGCATTTGCCTTTCAGGGGAAAAGATCCTCGTGATAGTTTGCTACCCACTGTCCATGTCCACGGACTACGAGAAGGTTGTCCATCGAACAATAGAAAAGGCGTTCAGCGACAACAGGAAAGTCTATGTTGCATGGTTTAAAACTGGGAAACTAGCGCTACAGGAGGATACGTTCATCAGCCTCTTGACAGCAGCTACCACAGGCACACGATCCTACCCACAAACCCAGGCCCATTCCGCTCACTGCACCCAAATTCCTCCCTTTGAATCGGCTGAACGTTACCTTCAAGGAAATGCCGCAAGTGGCTCCTCAGAACAATTCTACAACCAATCTTCTTTTGCCTCCGGCAGCCAACATGCTCCTCAGCCACAAGGCACAACAGAAAACCGACCGTTCTACCTATCCCCCGATTCTTATAACTACAAGGTTGTTTTATCTTCAGGAAAAACTGTTATGTTAATGACGCATCTTCGCAATGGACAAATCTCTTACCGAATAGAAGATATTGAATACCTGAAACCTGGTTTTGTTGTACCAGAAATCATGGCAATTGACCTTCTACGCAAATATTCTAAAACAACTGACACTGAACTTTTTATTCTTATGGATGGAGCAGATAAGCTCATTTACCAGACGGACAAAAAGAAAGAAAAAGGTTGGCAGAATTCTATGCGTCTAGCTCTAGATGAAACTCTTATGCTGACAACTCGTCTCAGAAAAGGACAGCTTTCCTATGAAGGTAAAGATGTGGTTGTCCGCTACTTAAACTGGCGAGTGCCTGAAGATGTAGTGGCAAATCTGACGCAGGTTTTTCAAGAGATTACTGCTGAACTGTTTGTCATTTCAGATTCACAAGGGAAGTTAAGGTGCATTGTCCAAGACGGTGCTGATCGTTTCTCTTGTAGATTTGTGCCTTTTATCGATGACAGAAGTGGGAAGACCCGTTATGGAGGGAAAGTTTGGAAATACAGCAGACCTTCAAAAAAAAGGCCGTGAAATCCAAGCTAAGCCATGATTACAATATTCCGGGGGCCAGTTTATAAAAAAAAAGTATTGTCGTGCAGGGAAAGCTTCATGCACAATAAAGTGTCTAAAAGTATCCCTATACCTAATTCAGAACTAAGGTTATAATAAGATGGAATGCTATTTTACAGTAATTATCAAACCCTCAGAACATAATGCACGAACAAAATGTGAATTTTATGCACTTTTATTGACTGTTTAGTTTGTCCTTTTGGCCTCTTTTTGCCTTCTTTTGGAACTTGAATGGAATGAACATATTTTACAAACTAAACAATGTAACCAGCCCGGTAACTAGTACAGCGAGTTTACTTCACACATCAAACAGAGGGACTCTGAGTCGGGGGGACTTCTTAGACTTGCAACCAAGTAAAGCTTATCATGTAGAAAACATATTTAACACCGTTAGGTTCGCAGAAAAGACTTGTTCAAAGAGTGAGCGAATATTATCCAAATTTCGTTTTCTTCTAATGGAATCAATGACAGCTTTTTGCTTATTATCTTTCTAAAACCAATCAGTTCGCCTCCCAGATGTAGATAGTACTTTGTCCTCGGGCATCCTTTTGGACTGACATACAGTGGGCATGAAAATCAGTACCTTTGCGGAAAAAAGCACTGCTCTTCATCATTTCCCAGTGTAAATAAGGCTAGAGGGGGCGTTTTTTTACGTAGGTTTTGAATCCGCCCCTTGGCTCGTTCTTTTTCTTCGGACTTCTTTAAAGAGGAAAGCCTGGTTCACACTTGCGACACAACGAACTCAGTAAATATGACATTGCTCGCCACAAGTCTCCCAGTAGCTCAGTGGTTAGAGCGTCCGGCCGGCGTACGGAAGGTCATGGGCTCGATTCCCGTCGGGGACTCAGATTTTTTCTTTGTCCCACGCTTGTGACAAACTGAATATTCGATCTTTTTCAATGGCATTATTGTTATTAAAATGAATGGTTGTAGTTGTGAAGCTAAACAGTCTGTTGAGTTTTATATTTTGTTACAGCTTTTACCCTCAACCGAAGAAAAACCGCAGTAGGTTTTGACTGTGTTGGAGCAACTAACCAACAGAAATGTTTATTTGTTATTCTGAAACTAATTAATAATTCAGTAGAGACAACAGAGAAAATCACTAACGTGACGGTGGTTTGTATGCCGGATCTTAACTGGCGTAAAGTTTTGTGAACTTTTGCTTTGGATTTTCTCCAAGAATTATGAATAGTTTGAGAAGCCATATCAAAAACTCGAAAGGGTGTTTGATCAGGTATCCAAGCACCTCGAAGGCGGTTAAAAAAACTTGGCTGTGCCTCGTTGTTTCAACCCACTTCTTGGTGTTTGGATATCCTGATGAAACACTCTTTCTCGTGTTTGATCTATTACTTCAACTAAACTGCGAATTTAAAACAAAAGATTGTGGGTTGTTGTGGAGCTAGCTTTCAACGTTAATTGTGGCCCTTCGTTGGCGTTTTTCATGGCCTTTAAATGTTTCATAACCAGCCCTTCGACCAATTGTGACGACCAAAACAGAACCACATAAAGAAACAATTTTAATGAAGTTTTAACTTCGTGTGAATACGTCCCTGTTTAATATGCGGTTATGTGGTGTAGTTACAGTACGCCTGTTCACAGTAGGGACCAAAGAGCAAAGACGAGTCAATAGATTTTCAGGCATGGCTGCGCACAGCTAAAACAAGAAAATTGCAGGAAAAGTCAAAAGTGTTCCAAATTGTTGATTAGAATACTTTTTCATATGTTTTTCATTAGTTACTTTTTCGAGATTATAGTAATAGGCTCCGTACCTAAATACGATAAAATATGTATTCTACTAGGTTGGCGTTTTTTGTGTCTGCAACTTGTCCCGCTGTAAAGTCCACATTTTCACTTGAAGTTAATTATTCGCGACGGCATTTGATTTTGCTGATTTATGATTAGGCAGGATTAAAAAACAAACAAACAAAAAAAAAACAATAAACACTGATGATTCCTTCTCAAAGAGCCCGTGTTTGCCTTCTCTTTAACGTTTTTAAGAGAGAGGCCTTATGCCTGGTGTAACACTTTTCTTCTTTTCTTGTTAATTTATGGGGAAATGATTATTCGTGTTCGTCTTAAAAACATGTTTTTGTATCTCATGAGTAATGCCGAATGTTCGTATGGCTGTAGTGTTGTTGATTGGCTAAGCCTGATAATTAGAACACAACCTTTCTCTCAACGTAGAATTTTTTTTCCTCAAGTCGGCTTGAAAATACGTCTTCAAATACAACAGCTAAAGGTGAACTTGACAGTCTTTTTGAACTCGCTCGTGACTCCAGAATAGAAAACCAAAACGAAGAGAAATCGTTCCCTGTCTAGCCTGCGTAGCAAGCGTTTCCGTAGGGTTTTCCGCCCGTTGGAGGCGTTTTTCGCTTTTTGGCGGTGCAAAAGTTGGGGCGAATGCAACACTGATAGAAGCAGCGGGGAGGGGGAGGGGAGGCGAGAAAAGGAAACGCTTGCCCGCAAACCCCATGATTGTGAAAAACCCCCCTGTGACACTTTCGAAGTTGGATAAATTCACAGTGTGACAGCAGGTAAATATAGTATTTTACGAATAACAGATCACCGGAGGATACAATTTTACTTCTATCAAAATCTAAACAAACTCTAAGCGATCGCTTCAGGATTTGTCGTAATTTGAAAACCCCCCCTGTGACACTTTCGAAGTTGGATAAATTCACAGTGTGACAGCAGGTAAATATAGTATTTTACGAATAACAGATCACCGGAGGATACAAATTTACTTCTATCAAAATCTAAACAAACTCTAAGCGATCGCTTCAGGATTTGTCGTAATTTGGAACTTCATCTCAGCCTGGAAAATCGGCTTTAGTTTCTTCGGAAAACCATTTCAAAGGTCGCAAAGAAAGGACTCTTATGGAACAATTCTCGCTGATCTTTGCAGAGCGGTTGAGTGAAAGTTGTTCAAACCTTGGAGTTATTTCCGGAACGTATGCCTGTGCGATTCTTGTGCTCGAAAAATTCGGAATCTAGGGGCATTATTCGGAGTGCGATAGGTAGCGAGTCTGCTGTTTCCCAAGCTCCGACAGAACAGTCTATCAACTTGTGTAAACGGCTGCTCCAAACTCTATCGGGCAACAGTCCTTGTGGCAAGAATGTTCGTGGTAGATTCCTCCATGTCGGAAAAAGCTTGCTGCAAGTCTTTGAGATCTGCCGTCGGATCAGGACAAAAATGATCTTGAAAGGAATTTCAGGTAAAAATCTGGGTAAAAATAATGATAGTGAGAAGAATGCCGCAAGCGAGAACCAGTTTGTTGTATTCATGCGGGTCACGCTCAGATAAACATACCTGATTTAATTGACGGATTTTTCCCTTGGCAATCAACACTACCATACCGCGCCAATCAGGAAACTCCGTTCGTGGACGAACGGGTTTTTCGAAATCGTGGGGTTTGCGGGCAAGCGTTTCCTTTCCTCCCTTCCCCTCCCCCTTCTCGTACTTTTTTGCGCTCGCCCCAATTTTTGCGCGTTCAAGAAGCAAAAAATGCTTCAAACCTGCAACCTGTGGAAAGCCCTACGGAAACGCTTGCTACGCAGGCTATTCCCTGTCGAATTCAAAGTTGCGTGTCCACGTGCTTTTAGCTGCAAGGTTGCACTGTCGTTGGTCAAGTGTGCTTCCACATATAAAGGTGTAGACCTTACTTTCAAATGCACTTTAAAACGTTCACACTGCAAGTGCACGAGCTACACTTGGGTGATTCCGCACAAATCAGCAGCATGTGCCATTCAGAAACACGTTTTCGGTAAAAAAGAGGGAAAATATGGAGCTTACAGAAAACGAACTACTGGAAATTATTACACTTTTTTATTACATTCAGCTGATATTAATTTTACCTCTTTAATACATTTTACAAATAGATTTAAACGTGTAAATAAATCAGACTTAGAAGACGCCTTCAGAAAGGAGTTCACACTACAAGTACGTACCAAGTCCACTTCAAGTGCACTTTTAAAAGAGCCCTAGTGAGACCCGGCCTAATGATGACACACATCGACATTTAAGTGATTTTTGCGTTTGCGTTTGTCGTATGGTCGGTAGTGACAGCCTAATATGTAATTGTATTTTTAATGTCATTATCAAGAAAAAGATCTCGAAAAAAATCAAATAATCGCACCTTCCGTAAAATGGCTTTTCCTTTTAGTGTAAACTGTTCCAAATATAAGCCATAGCCTGAGTAGCAAGCGTTTCCGTTTGGTTTTCCGCGTGTTCCCCTCACTCCAATTTCCTCGCGGCCAAAAAAGCGCAACATGTTTCAAATGCGTGGAAAAACCCAAGGAAACGCTTGCTACGCAGGCTACATTAGTCCCCAACCAGGAGAACTTGACCATATTTCCTTGCATTTTTGTAATTGTCCCTGTTTCTTATTCGAGGAAATACGTTATATACGCACCGAAATCCTTGTTGTGGCAGTTTGGTATGGAAGTGTGGTATATATCCTTGTTGGTTTTGCTATAAAAGAGATGCCTTTTAGGGGTAAGGGATACGGTATGAAAATGTCATCATTATTATTACCTTAAAAAAATTCCTATCGTGAATTGGGCCACCCACCATGACTCTGGCTGTAGCAACTGTGACGTACATTTAAGATGCGCGAAGAGTACTATGGGAAGTGGGAAAGATCCGAGTGTTAAATCCGTTTGTATAGCGTTAAATCCGCTTATTTCGTAACGACATCACACTGGCTATACGATTTGGTGGCGTGGTTTCTGATTAAAAGTGGTCAGTTTACAATCGATAGCTAGATTATTTCATTGCTTTTTCGAAAAGTCGAAATTGAAAAAACAAACAAACGAATATTGTTCCCTAACCATAATTGGTTGCTGACCGTCGTCCCTAACTGAATGAAGGAATCTACACGCGAACAAGTGTTAAACTCAAATCATTTATCACTGCAATGTTTTTCTTGTTCTCCAACTTTGAATCCTGGGTCCTGAAACTCAAAATTGAATTTCATATTTAAATTTTGCATCCATTTTGGTCCGACAGAAGTTTTTTGCCCTTTAGAGTATAGACTAGAAGGCTACGCGCGTTCTGATTGGTTAAAAAACATACTTTATCAGTTTTTGCCTTTTCTGTTTCATGAACAATTGTCAGTTGCTGTCGAGCTGTATTCTAATAGCTTCTGAATTGCAAAACTGTTGTCAGTAATAATCAACCACTGATCGAAGATGAGATACCAGAAAGGCTGCAGTTAAGGTTTAAAGTCGCAAAAATTAACAATTTATATTTCATTATATATGCACACTGAAAACATTTATTAGACAACTTGAACCATGTGTCAGTGGATTTATGGTCAATTGTGGCTCGCAGCTGCCAAGTAGGCTTCGGGACAATTTACTATGTGGCGTGAATTTACAACCATTTCGTGACCAATTCCAAATTTTAGCGTAACTGGATCCGCCGTGCCCAGAGGCTTTGCTCGTTTGATTGTTGTTCGCTCAAGGACCGAGCGACGGGATTGTAGGTGAAAGTGTTTTTGGATCTTACAACGAACACAAAATTTCCGTGATGTTCAACTTATTCTTCCACTTGCGTATGGCTTAGGCTTCTGCCTCTCCATCCTTCTTGATATCTTGGTTGCATCTCAGTCCGACGACGGTAAAATGTGCCAAATACCACTTCCGCTTTTGTAGGGGGTAAGTTCACTACAAGTTTGCATTACGCTTTTATTTTGGTTTTTATTCCTTCTTTTTGCGACATTTATATAAAATGGTTAGGACATCCTTGCCTCCTTTCGTCAATTCATAAGTAGCAGCGTTGCAACAGCAGCAAAAGTGCCTCAAGTCGATCGGGCGTTATTGGGGGCTGCGGAATTTTGTGGGGAAGCTGGTAAGGGAGATTGTGCAATAGCGCGTTTTTGACCCTCGGCATTACAGCGCGTGGCGGGGTGTTTTGCCCCGCATTTATAGCATTTATGGTCGAATTTACACCC
>Ga0126336_10002474_pt1 | contig 10518 bp, 6 predicted proteins | sample SidCmetagenome_FD_92530 | JGI IMG/M metagenome (GOLD analysis project Ga0126336, IMG submission 92530) | Coral microbial communities from El Islote,Puerto Morelos, Mexico - Siderastrea C C metagenome | ecosystem: Host-associated > Invertebrates > Cnidaria > Coral | place: El Islote,Puerto...
ATGAGAAACATTTTTTTCGAAAGTTTTTTTCCGGCGGATAAAAAGGGGGGGATTTTTTTTTTTTCCCCCCCCCCCCCCCCTGCTAGAGCCACATACCTTTCCCAGGCATCGGTTAGTTCAATCAATTGACTTTTTTCTGCTGCATATTTCAGCTCTTTACACAACCAGATCAATGCCAATTCAGTGCCGCTTGGAGCAGATTTTGCTTTCTCTGTAGATCTTTGGAAAGAACGCAAAACACGCTAGATGGTATTTTGCCCCCACCGCAATTAGATTACACGCCTCCACACGTAGTCGGACCTTGAAATGAAACGGGGCGACTTCAAGAATTTGGTCACTCCTCACAGCTGATGAGCGCTCCTTTAGGCTTTTCCAACCAGCAAAACATACATTTTTCCCAATGAACTGGCTCAACCTGACTGCATGTTGTACAGGACGGCACTCGAGCTCCTTTAACTTTATGACTTTCATCAACACTTGCAAGGAACTTTCGCTTTTCGCTTTCAATTTTTTCTTTGCTCGTATATATATATTGAGCATAACAGTTGGAATGCCATACAATCGAAATATCGCTCCTCCCAGGTACAAAGGGTCCAAAGGGTCAATCACTTCCCGGTTATTCACATCTCTCTCATCACATCTCATCACATCTCTTAAGTTTCGACGCTTAACTTTTGCCTCGCAAACAACAGTTTTGCTGTAATCAGTAGTTTCTCTGATATCGTCTTTCGGCTTATTGCGTTTCTGACAGGATATACAGAGCTTATAATTAATTTCCAAAACTCTCTTGAGAGTAAACACGGCCTCCATGAAGACAGTTGCCGTTTTATATTTTTTTTCACTATACTTTTGATCCTCTCAGAGCACTGAGCAGAATTAGAAACAACGTGGTTATCTAGATAAAACTTTAGAAAGTTTGCACCCATATTAAATTATTCAGCAATTATCTGCTAAAATTCCGCACGTGTGCACATCAAATGCAATTTATTCTGACTATATTACTGCAAAACTGTCAAGTTTACGCGGCCAGTTAGCTCCCTGTTGCCTTCTATTGAGAACTTACAGAGCAGTTGAAATAAGAGAAATTACCAGCTTTTACCAAAAAAAAATGCCCTTGGGTATATTTTCGGCTCATCTTTTTGAGATTCTCGCCTAGTCTAGTATGAATAGGCACAGCTCACCCCCAAACTACGCATTCATTTGTCTTGCCGCCCAAAGGGATGTTTAACTGTCCATGCTGTTTGCAACCCAACATGGCAAGTTGCAGGAAGTCTGCTGCTATTATTTCCAGAAATGTAAAACGTTCTGTCTTTTTCAGACTGTAAGGATCTCAACACTAGTACTGCCGGCGCTGTCTCCGAGTGTAAAGTCACTTGTTATGAACCGAGCAAGTCTGTACGAGTACTGGCAACGAGCGCAATTCTGGGCGTCATTTTGTTGGTTTTTATCCTGCACTTGTTGTAAGGATCTTGTCAAGCTTGCCGATGGTAAATCTAATTCAGTTTTATGAACATAGCTTTAACTGCTGTTTACTTTGCTTCCAGAATAACTAGATTGTCAGCCCTTTCGTTTTTGCCCATGTTTAGGAGTAGGACTATTGTGACCGATGAGAATTTCAGCAGTGGCCGTAAATGTTTTAACAGGCGTAGTCATTAGATCGAATGAGTCAACGTACAGTACGAGAAGGGAGGGGGTGGGAAGTACAATATCACTCACGTCAGTAGCCCCCTCAGTAGTTTCGTACTCTCCCCAGATTAGTTCTTAAATACGAGTAGTTCTTAGTTACAATACCGAGGAGTGAAATTAGAACTGATGTAATTAATCTGTTTAAGCCTTTTTAATTGGTTAGTTTGGCATAGTTTACTGGTTGTGTTTTGAAGTAAGCCTAATTTTTTTAAAAAATAAAATTGATTGCATTTTTGTGCCGGATGTGTGACACCTTTGGTTGAAGGAGGGCCATGATTGATCTTCCAGTTAAAGCAGAGGTTCTTTTAGATGGTCTATCAGTCTTCCCCCACCTAGACTAAAGAGCCAATAGAATTTCCATGTATGTAAAGCTGCAGCACGAGCGCAGTCTCATTTGTAGACACATCGACTGAATTCCTGTACGTGTTTTGTATGATAACCCTGGTTTGCCTACTTCCCCTTCCCCATTAGACCGGAGTACTATAAAAAGCATGAGTACGAGTACGACTTTTCAAACGTAGTGAGCACGTGCATGCTTTAGATTATCGCGCTTCACACCAAACTCGGTTTCTATTTAATTTCCTCCCAACCGGAATTGCCAAAAGTTTTTGGTGATTGGTAAACAAGCTGTGTCTGCTTCAGTGCTTACCAAAATTGAAAGCGGGGAGTGGTGTAAGCTTGGACCGATCAGCTATCATCACAACACCTGACCATGAAGGATTAATGATGTAATAATTAGAAAGACCAGACAAAAGGGACCTAGGCGCCGACTTAAGTTCTGTAGCAGTGTTTTTTAGGAAGCGGTTTAGAAATCTTTCAACTTAACGTGATGAAAACATTCGTTGCATTGTTTAGCATTATATGTTATGGGGGGGGGGGGAAGGGGGCTTTTATGTTGATCTTTGTTTCCTACCCTGTGAACAGCGTCCCTGTCGTCGATCTTCCTAGAAAATATCCCCCGACAACTGCTGCTGCTTGGTAAACTGCTAAGTGAGTAGCTGTAGACTGCAAAACATTTCGAATTTCCCAGGGGGTATTCCTTAGAATTTTTGCGTGGCGGTATGCCGCGCGGTTCTCCAAATCTTGACTTTATTTCATACCAAACTATGTAACTTCTTATTCCCGTTTTCAAAGCTCCCCTCTTAAATCAATTTTCACACCACACGGCTAAAAAATCATACATCTTGGGTCTACTCTCTCGCATAGCTTATACGAAGCAGTAGTCCCCCCCTCCCTCCGGAGGGTATTTGAGCGCGAGTTCATTCAGCGAACTACGGCTGTCCGAAGGAATGAAAAGCGTGAAAATCACAAGACTTGCGCAAGTGCGACCTTATATAATTATCGGCATTACGAAAACCATTACGCGCATTTTCCATCCGCGCGTTATGCATCAATATTCCCCGGGAATATTCGCATGGACATCTCGAGAGATAAACGAAAAGAAAACGATACAGTTTACAGTATGTTCAACTGAATACCATAAAAGCATATTCGGACACGAGAAGCCCAAACTTTCTGTTTATACATTTGAACCTACCGTAAGCGATCACCGCTTACAGAAGGTGGTCATAAACGAGAGGTCAGTCCACAGGGGTCAAAATTATTTTGATTTAGCTTCAGAGTTGATTTCCTTCATCCATACACAAATAAACATATAACCCAAAAAATTAATTGTAATATCTTCAGCAGAGAACAGGTGTCTCGGGGGAAGGGGGGGGGGAGACCTCGGAACGTTTGCCAACTTACCCTACTGTTTTGGCCTATCCTTGAGCTGATAAGAAAGAGGTGCAATTTTTACGTTAGGTACATGAAAGGGGTGCCATTTGGGCAAAAATTAGTATACTACAGGGTAAAGGCGGAGCTTCCTCTTCATTGAGTAATTACACCCCCCCTCCCTTGCTGGGCGAGGAGTTGTCCTTGATCATGCCACTGGATATTTGCAACTCGTTTACTGGACTTTGATAGAGGCTAGGTTAGAAGGAGGGTTGGTCACGCGCAAAAATCATCTGATTATCATTTATTTCGTCAATTGACTGTTGAAAAACGCAAACTTTTTTCAGTATATATTACGAGACTTGGCGGAGCGGGGGAGGGGTGACAAAAAAAAACATTAATTGGGAACTTATTTGCCTAATTTTCTAACCAAGCTCTGAGAACCGCCAAGGGATTGGAAATCTTTCTTAATGTACAGTATATAACAGCGCTTTTTGAATACTTAGTTTATTTTCATTGCTACTTAAGAGTTTGTAACTGTTTAGTTTATTTATTATATTGACAACCACATTTGTGAAAGGGCTTCCTTGTTAAATATCTCATCACGAGCGTGTCACGTTTCCACGTGGCAGGCGATTTTCACGCTCGCTACCGCGGTGTGTTTTTTCACCTGTCTATCGATATCCCTGAACAGAGAGACTGCCAGCGATCGGAAGAAGATCTAAAGGAAACGATCGAAGTAACAAAACTTGTCAAGGTGTACGGTTATTTCGCCAGTCTTCCAGTAGATTTGCTACATGTTCAGTTCGATGCATTACCTGAAGACATTTACAAGTTTTCAAACCGCATGGTTTGTAATTTTCGCCGATGAAACTTTCCCTTTCGTAAACGGTCGTTGCCATTTTTAAGACACTTAGAGAATTTTTGAACTGTTACTGAAAGTTTTTCTAGTGAAAAGAAAGACATTCACGACCCAGAATTGAACCCGGTCCTTCCGTATGCTATCCTTTCTCCCTTACCACTACACTACCACGCCAATCCGCCACAATTCCGAAAAAATAAAGTACATATTACAGTTAACTGTCTTTCATAACTGATACATCTATAATACATGTAGGTGACCCTAGCCCTTTTCGGAACTTTTAACGTACATTCAACTTGGGCTTAAACTTTGTTCTTTCTAGGACTATTTAAATATGTATTTGTTACCTTATTGTAACTTAATACAGAGCATATATTACATCTACCATTACTAAAGGCTTGGTAACCAATGATGGCATCGACCGTCAAAAATGGCAACGACATATACGAAAGAGAAATAGGCTTCGCCGATATCGCGAATCAACTCAATCAACTGCCACATTTGCTTGCTTTAGATTTGTGACGCAGAATGGCGAAAACAACACCGATTAAGAAACGGCTCTTCTTTGTAAACTCTCCGACCAGAAAGCCCGCGATGTCTGCGAGGCGGCACCTGGCCACTTCGAATTCGTTCGAAAAACTTGCCAAAATGAACGGGCTACAATGAAACGCCACGTGCCACATGTCTTCTAATTTAGATAACAACACGCTATGAATGAAGTGCTTGTTGACGGTTCGAACGCACCGATTATCGAAGTCATCCATTCGCAGAAGGATAGTAGTAAAGGATTGAATAATCGAATTCTCCCGCTCTTGTTGTCGAGAAATTCACTGACCTCTTTAGAAATTTCAAAACAACCCTATTGAAACGTTGCGGTAGTGGAACCGAACGTCAGTTTCGACGGCTAACTTGCAGGCCCATGACAACAATCAAGAGAGGACGAAGGGGTAACCCGGCAGACCTTGCGAATTTTTCAGCTTCCGGATTTCTGTGGCTCGTGATGTTACTACAAACTCTGAATGGCTCAAAACCAAAAGGGAAAAAAAAGGAAACAAACAAACTAGCAAACCAAAGCAGGTATTTTTTTTCGCGTTTGGTATTATTTACATGTATGTGTTTCCAGTTCTTATTGGCTTATTGCGTTGAATACGTTAGCTGTTATTGACCAGAGTAGTTACTTGGCTTAGTTTTATGGCACACACTTGAAAACCACTTTAAAAGCAACTGGCCGCCGCCTTGAGGTAGGCATAACATAAGTACACCTTGTGTAAAGTTATACACTATACACTTATCAACTATACACCTTGTGTATAGTTGATGTGATGTCTTAAACGATGTTAACGACGTTAAACGATGTTAAACGATGTTATCAACTTAATAAATGTAGATGTAGATGTAGATGTAGATGTAAAAGGGGGTGTGGCCTGTACATTCATCTTCAGCTGTCAGTCAACCACCAGAAGGTAGACAACTGACAACGAACGAACATTACTGTTTACTCACTCCTGATGTAAACAATGATGGAGGAGTTTGTTGCCCTAATTTATACAAAACTTCTTGTGTAAAAAGAGAACCACTTGTCAGACTATCCTCACCGTTTGCTTTACATCCTAACCAAGTACTCAGATGGTGGAACGAATAAAGAGAGAACACCAACACGTACCCTTTCTACCCTCCCCCCACCGGGACGTTTCAGTTTCGTTCGCTTCGCAATCTGAAAGACTTCTGGAAAAGAATGCTGAAAGATTCCGCTTTAGTCCTCTGTTTTGGAGCTTGTTCCTGGAGTTCAGGCATTCTTAAAGTAAGACCCTGCTTCAACCAAACGTATCACAAATCCTACACAAAAAATGTATTTTTTTATTGATTTCATAAGAACCGTACAGGTTTATACTACAAACCAACTATTAAACTATGCAGACGTTGCCAATTGAAAACTATAAAAAACGAAATATATCAGTTCCTGTGGTGATACAACTGAGAACTGTAATTCCTAACTAAGAACTAATTAAGGGAGAGTACGAAACTACTGAGGGGTTGACCAACCTGAGGTCTATTATCTTCCCTACCCCCCCTTCTTTTACTTCGCTGGCTCCTTCGATCTCCAGATTTCGCTTGCCACAATATTCAAGAGAGTATTTCCCACTATGAAATTCTAATCGGTTAATAATCCTAAAGATTGGAAAAAAAGAGAGAGGGCTGATAATCTAGCTACAGTAGTTGGTCTACAGGCAAGGCGAACTGCAGTTAAAGCTAGTAAAACTACATCAGGTTTAACATCCTCAAGCTTGATAAGATCCTTAGAACAACTTCAGGCTAGGGCTGGCACAGACTTGCTCGGCTCATAACAGGTGACTTCACACGAGGTAAAAACGCCGGTCGAGTTGATAATCTTGCACACTGAAAAAGAAACATCCTCTTACTATTCTGGAAAAAATATTATACGAGATATCCTGCAACAGGCGATGTTTGGTTGCAAACAGCACATAGTGTTAAACATTATTACTCATTAGCCTGCGTAGCAAGCGTTACCGTAGGTTCTTTCACACATTCAAAACATTTTAATCGCTTTTTGAGAAAAGCGAAAAAGGCTTTAATATTCAGAAAACGCTATGGTGAACGCTTGCTAGCAGGCTGAGATCCCATTAACAGGCCTTAATTTTTTTTATACGAGGACACGAGCACTTCAACCCAGTTATAAATACGTCAAATCGTAAGCGTTTCCTTGGAGAAGTGTTTGAGGGAAAGAGTCCTTAGACTTCAAGAAAAAGGAAGACACGTTCCATACCTCCAAGCAGGCCAAAAACTTGTTGTTCCTCAAATTTCGCGCCTTAATAATTGCGTCACCACTTTTCATCTCGGAAACCAAATTTCCATGTAGACAGAAAACAACGGGCTTAATAGAACAAGCCCTCGTTATACGAACGTCCGCATGAATCAGTTTTTACAGTTTCTAAAGGTAAATCAATACGCACCCCTCCCCCACAAATCTTGAATAATGCAAGTTGGTTCTAACAGAAGACTGAATGAAAGCCTTAGCGTACCATTCAAATGAAAGCTGATGAGAAGTACTAAATATACAGGTGCATAATGTTGTTTGTTATGTTGGGAGGTACTAACGTTCAAGTCCCGAGAGGAAATCCAAAGTGTCTAACACTCAAAAAACGTTATTGAGCAACAGTATTGTTTGGAACCTTTCATTATGCTTTACAAGCTCAGTCCCAGCTCAACTGATGTGTCGAAGAAATCATACATTCAGTGTGTGACCAGTGGTGGTCGGACACGGTCCGAAAGGTATGGTGGATCGCTATATCAACCAATCACGAGCAGTCTCTCAACCAGGACGCCTCAACCCGCCTCCGGAGATCGTTCCACTTCGGCGTTCAGTTGCAAATGAGGCTATTTCGAGCTTCGGGACCATGATGCCTTTCGGAACGTCACCAACCACCACTGGTGTGTGACAATACAGATGAGTCACAAGGTGGTTCTAAGTTTTGAGTCTGTGGATGAAATATTCAAGTGCCACCACTCAAATGAAACCTAACGAGCAAGTGCTTTCCTCTGGTACTGTTTGCTATACTATACAAGCTGTTTCTAAGTTTTGAGTCAGGCGGTGAATTCCCTAAGTCTATCCATTTAATTTCAATCGTCTTATGTTATACTGACAGATAGTTCAAAGTTGTGCGAAGTCGATAAGCAACGGTAATCACAATTCTACTTACAGTAAAACGCACTCCCTGGGTCACAAAGAAAGCTGTTGGAACAGTTTTTTAGCTCATAGGAAAAGGAGCCAATATCTGAAACAGACATTTTTAAATCCGCAGTCATACATCGGTCCAGGTCGGCTGCACATGTTATGGTTTCAACCTCATCACCGTCGCACTTCTTTGTTCCAAATCCGGGAACACTCGAACACGCTGGGCATTCAAGAGCAAAAGCTGTTTCAAAAGAAGGCAAAAAATTAGGTGATAAGAATTCATAGTAAAAGCATGAAACCCTTCCTAATTAATGATTCAATACATTTTTTTAAATAAATTTATAATTTACAATAAAGGCCATTTCTCAGATTGATGTAATTAGCAGAATAAACTCGGTTCGGAGGGAGAGGAGGGGGCAGGGGGAGGGGGGGGCAGAGAAGGCACCTTCCCACTGGGAAGTGGGAGGTGGGAGTAGTAGGGAAAGAAATGCGAAGCTCAGTAATATGTGAGCCATCAAGGAAGGGGAGAAGCGGGAAGTTCAAACCCCTTCAACCCAGGGACACATGATACAAGTGATTTTGCAAAGGATGCTAGAACAGCTGAAATATTTTTCTTGTCGGTCTTTCTTCTCGAGAATTTTTCACATATGAATCTCGGTTTTTCATTACTCGCATCTCTTGTTGGGCTGATAATTAGAAAGCGTCTTCTTTTTTACCACTCACTATTATCTGGTCTACATTTTCAAGGGGCATAGCCAAGATAAGTTATAAATTTTGTCTGGATGATCGATATGTATCAAAATAACAGTACAATCTTGTTACGCGAAACAGCAGCAAGAGTAAATGGAGCATGGATTTTGTTCGATTCTACGGAATCAAAGAAGAAATGCCGAGCTTAATAGTAAAGATTATTCCATTAGTGTTTCCTGTTTTCTCTTGTCAAAAAATTCTTTTCTTGTGTAACTCTTAAATGACAACCGCCGATGGACAGAAGCGGCAAAAGGTGAATTGAATTTTCCAACTGTCCAACACAGAACTCAGTCCAGTCACATCAGCAAAATCAAACATTGCACCATAGCAGATTTCTGATTATGTAATCCGAACTGGAAATCGACTGTTCTTATCGACTGTGTACGCTTGGCAATCCAGCACAAGTATAATTATGACGTGCCCCTTTTCAAAAATATTCTAAGAACAAATCGTTGCTCGATGTGATCTAACACTTTTTTCTTAAATCTTACTGCAACATACTGAAAACTACTGAGCGTGAAATCATTGTTAATCGACACGAGCTACATGTATTACTCTATTTAGTGGAGCCCGATTACCGCAGTTATATGATACATCAGCGCCTATAACAACGAAAACATCACCGACGACAAGGCCAAAAAACACAGCGAAGTTGCTCTCTTGGGAATACCTAAAGTCACACGAACAACCCGAGTGCACCCGTCTCAACCACGAAAATGACAACAGAAATGTGAGAAACGTCTTCGCATCATCTCTTAGTGGGGAGGGGGGGGGGAGGGGGGAAGGGGGTGACAGGGGCTTAAACCTCCCGCTTCCCGCCCTGAAAATGCTGCAGTCTCGGACAATAATTCTTGGGATATTTGACACCTCTGAGGACGGTACCCCTCCCCCCGTTCAATGTTGTACAAACCGCTGGCTTTTTAGCCTGTTCCAGGCTCTCAGATAGTAGGGTCGGCGCGAAGACAAGGGGTCGGCGCGAAGACAAGGGGAACGCGAAAATATTATTGACCGACCCTGTGGCTCCCGCCTTTTTGTATTTTTTGTACAATGTCAGGAGCTTTTGCGTAATTTTTCCCCTTTTCCTCCCTCTTCCCGCCACCTTGGGAATCCCGCTTCCCGCCCCCTCTTCTCCCGCCTTTCGTACATATCCCGTCCCCTTTTCTCCCGGTCTCCAGCCCCCGTATCCCTCTCCACCTCTTGGGTTGTTATTGCCATGAGCAGAATCCCACGAGAAAAAAAACCATTCGCTTAAAAAATCTATAAACGCATTTGGGTATTCACAAAGTGTTGAAAGGGCAGAAATCGATCTGATGTTCAAGGCAGATCGATTACAAGTGAAATAGCAATCAGCCCTACACTGTAGCCTGAAATAATATCGGCACGCACATCATAAAGCATATGGAGCAAATAGCAAATTTGATTGATTGATTGATTGATTAGTTTACTCTATTATAAAACGGCCAAGCGACTAGGCGACGCTTCGATGGGGGAGTCATCTTTTTGTGACTGACTAAAGGATGAAAAAAAAAAAAGAAACAAAAATAACAAAACACGAGAATATCTATAATTTTTGCGTGCATTCACTGGCTTTGACGGCTTCAGTTGGGTTTGATTATATAGGTAGTGCGAGGCTCTCGGTAGGTGCAGGCAAAGGCTAACCATCCTCTGTGTGGTAGACTGTTCTTCAGAGGTGTGCTGGTTAAGTTAGCCGGAGAAATTTGAAGCTTTTTACGCTGTCTTGAATAAACTAAAAAACAATCAAAAAGTATTAGCTCGGCGTTGTAATTTGTCCCCATGTTTTTGGTTTGTTTAA
>Ga0126336_10002475_pt1 | contig 10517 bp, 5 predicted proteins | sample SidCmetagenome_FD_92530 | JGI IMG/M metagenome (GOLD analysis project Ga0126336, IMG submission 92530) | Coral microbial communities from El Islote,Puerto Morelos, Mexico - Siderastrea C C metagenome | ecosystem: Host-associated > Invertebrates > Cnidaria > Coral | place: El Islote,Puerto...
ATTGAATGGCAAATCACGTGGAGAAGTGTGGCTTGATGCGCGGACGCAATTACTCCAGATTTCGTCATATGCTATTTCTATCATAATGTGGTTCACCATTGTAGATTTGCATTTTACTCAAACTAAAGGACATCCATAAAGGAAATAAACTCGTACACCAACACAATTCTTTGTTTGACAACATCTTAAAACTTTATTCTTCTAAACACAAATCACTACACAATAATGAAGACACATTTCCCTTCTCTTCCCTCTGGCGTCAAGCCTCAAGGTTCTGAAAAAAAAAAGGAAAGATATCAGTGCACTAGTTTGAAGAAAGGCCTTTAGTTCTTTTGTTTTGGGGGTGGCGTTTATTTATTTTATTTTATTTTATTTTTCAATGTACGATGTAGATTAAACTACATTTGCGATGGCAATCTCGTTATTTGCGCAAACGATGTGAAAATGATGAACAACTGACGTACTATATCATGTAAAAATAGATTTAACCGAGAACCAAGTTTTCTAACGATTTACTCAAAGGGGAGCGACAAGTGTCTATAGACCATAGTGGAATGCTCGTAAAATATTAAAGATAGTAAATACAAAAATCCACTTACTCCCTCAATGCCTTGTTGGCTCACCAACTATCAGCCGGTACAGCAGTCGCTTCCATGGCTAGATTTGCTGGGTCGATGCTGTACTTGTTTTGAGCCTCAGGAATGGTCGCATCTCTTGTTATTTTGATAACGCTCCCATGGGAGGCCAGAATTCGCATCTTCTCCAATTTATTGTCAGGAACGGGGTCTTCAAGAAGACAGCCATTATCCACATGATATTCTGTGGGATAAGAACATGTGTTAAAAAGTTTACCTTTCGCGCTGCTCGAGAACGTTTTGCTTTTTTTGCCTACCTCCTCCTCGTGCTGTCGGTTTACGGTACACATTGATTACCCCATGAGTTGGTACCCATATTTTGAGTATCTCGTATAGAGGTGGTCTTGTAAAGTCCTTCGTTTGAAATGCCATTGATAGCAAATACCCCAACAAATGTGTACAAGCTTTCTTTTGCTGTGTGGCAGCGCGGAAGGCAAATAAACTGCTTCGTGTATGGCTTTTTATTCTCTTCTTTGTGCAAAAATAGGCCAATCAAACTAAAGCACTGAGGAAATTGGTTATTTTTGGCTATGTTAAAATGAAAAATACGACCAATAACAGTGCCCAGAAAGGGGAAAGTCCGGTAATTTAGGTCACTATCTTACAGAGAATTGTTTGGATTATAATGCTTCTTACTTCGTTTGCTTGCGCGTGCGCACTGCATAATTGTTGCTTCTTTTGCGCCACCTTTATGTAAAAATAATACGTGACAATTGCCAAAACTCAACCCCCTAGAAATGAGCGATTTATACTCAAAATTGTTCGCGCAAAAATTTCCTGACTACCCTGGAGATGCAAGGGTTATTGCCTGTTTTTGCTACAAAATAAAACACTTGCACCTTGTTGCTGTTATTCAACCCTATCAGGTTGTGAGTGGCTGGATGTTGAACTCTTGGTTAAGTTTGGTGGGATTAGTTGCGAGCGAAACATACTATAGTGTGTACTAAAGAGAATGTTTTACAAGTTGTATGTCTATTGGACATTTCTCAGTTAACGTGTGAAGCGCAGCTGAACATATATGCCTCCAATTTGTGCTGTATAAGTCTGATGTCAGTAATATATATCTATCATGTATATTTTTGTGTTACTCAATAAAGTGCAGAGTGGGATCTTGCAATGTCAAATGCTTCCTCTCTTCCCTAAAAGCTGTCATAACAAAATGTTTTTTATCACTTGGCAATGAAGAAACTCGTATTTACGTATCTTTTGTCACATTTTGGGAGCTTGTGTTTCTTATTCGAAGTCTCGCTAACTGACCTGAGTAGTTTAGCAGTGAAACCTTCTTGCTGTACAGTTGGGAATCCAGTTCTTAGTATGGTCAAGTAAATTTTACTTGTACACTGAAATAAAGAGCAACTTTCCTGTTCACGAAGTGTATCTCGCGTTTTTAGTTTTACTTTGTTACTTGTATCATAAATATGACACTCGGGTGCTTTAAATTTTGTGAACAACGTACAAGGCGCAGACTGAAGTGATATTATTTTGGAATGCATTTCTTGTAAACTCTAGTTTCTACGGAAAAAATTAACAACATTAATTTTAAACGAAACCTTGCAGTTAGAGAGTGGCAATTTGTTTGTTTTTTCGTATTGGAAATATTTCCATTGTACAGAGTAGTTTCATATCTCAGTGAATAAGCAGCGAAGCATAAGGTATTGATTTCCAAGGTAATGGTTTATTCATTGCTGTGTATTATCGTTCACTTTCTTGTTCATCTTTTGGCACAAAAATATAATGCACCACATCAACGGAACGTCGACCGTTGCATTCGTTTGTGTACCTTGTGCCTATCTACTCTGAGCTAAAGTGTCGCATAAGACCTCGTGCATTCGTTTATGATCAACTGAAAATGTCACTTGCATCAAAAACACAAAAGATCTGTTAAAATCTGTGAGTGATATTGTTTAGGAGACACGCATTTTAAAGCTTCAGTCGAAAAGATACAACTGTGGTAAGCCAAAAGGCCCTTTCCTTGGAGTAAGTGCTAAGACATACAAATTTTGTGAACGTAGTGAGCGGTAATTGAATTTTCACATCTCAGCTTTTGTGTTAATTTTCATATCGCGAAGAAAAGTGGAGAGCACGTTTGTTCTGAGATATTGAAGGTATGAACTATCTTTGCTACTACGTTTGCCTCGGATGCGTCTGGAAGTCCCTTCTATAGACTTGTCTAACATAAGAAAATTGGACAACGCATTTGTTCCGAAATTTGAAAGCTACGAATTATCCTTGAGTAAACCTTAGTCATTTTCGGAAGTCACAGTCTGTAAGCTGTGCAGCAAAGTGTGCTTAATATTATGTCTTTAAGTGATATCTATATATATATAGTTTCTTTCAAGGTTAAGTTTTTGTGGCATTTGTTGATACCATTTTTAAAAGAACGTAATCAAAGAGCACAACTCTATTGCACAGAAAGAATGTTCTACAAACTATCATTGATTCTACAAGCAATATATACATGTATGTGGGGCTCGTACCTTGGGCAATCAGCAGCGATTATCATCGCATTTTCCAACCTAAAGTAAAGGAAAGAAACGTGTTAATGTTTATTCAATTGAAACTTAAAAGTACAGTCAAGATCGAGCAATATATACGTGTCTGTGGTACTCGTCCCTTGGACAATCAGCAGCGATCATGGTCGCATCTTCTAAGCTAAGGTAAACGAAAGAAACGCGTTAGTGTCTATGCAATTGAATCAAGATCGAGCAAAACTCTCTTAAGAGAGTGCTAGTGCCAAAAATTTAGAAGCAAATTATACGACTTCGTGTTTGACTCAGGGAGCAGACGGGTAAACATAGCTAGGGCGCCATCTAGATTATTCGTAATTATCCTACATACCCACATTGGTTCTATGCCGTAATGCTAGTCAGAAAGACGACTTCGACTTCGACTACGGAGACGACTACGACTTCGTGTTTGACTCAGGGAGCAGACGGGTTAACACAGCTAGGGCGCCATCTAGATTATTCGTAATTATCCTACATACCCACGTTGGTTCTATGCCGTAATGCTAGTCAGAAAGATAACGGTATTTACATTCTGAAGCTTCTTCTTACCTCTTATTTCTCTTATTTCCCATTCCAAACAACACGAATGCAGGGGACAGAACTTGATCATCCACGCAAAAAAAATTCCCACGTGGAGCACTCGCAAGAGCTCCACGTTCAAAACAATTTGTGCGATGTACGCAAGAAGGATCAAAGTACACCGACATTAGGTGCCTGCACGCAAACGTGTTTCCCTCCAATTTTGTCAATATGGTTCTGTACCTCGATCCATGGAGTATAAAACTCAACTAAAAATCTTGTCTGAGTTAGCTATGGTCTTGAGAACGGTTTTAACAGTTAAATTTACACTGAACTTATCGAAATGTAGATTCTCCTCACATACACCTGTCACCGCAAGATGATATGTCGTCTGTCAAGAGGGCACTGGCTCGAATCGGTGTTGTGTTTTTTGACCTTGGAAATTTTTAATTAAAAGATAACCTTCTTTGTTATCGCTTGGAAATTGTGCATATGAAGCGTTTTCTGTTTGCTTGGTTGTTGATACGTGTATGGAAAAAATGTGCTTTGGTAGTAGTTTCGATTGAAACAAAAGAAATGCTGCGTTGGTACAAGAATCGAATATCACGTGGAATGTGCTTATAAAGCAGTTCTTTTGTTATCGAGCGCGCACCTTTAAAGCTTTACCTTATATGGACATTTGTCATCTTCAAAGCGGATCGTTAGAACTATCGAAAAATTGATGTAGGGCGTTAAAATTAAACTTGTAGACGTACACTTTGGTTCAAAATCTAGGTCTCGTTGTGCACCTAGTCTTTACGTGCAGTCGCTATAATCTGCATATAAATAAGCTGTGGGTTTCTCTGCGCCATCTATTGTTAACAGTTTCTGCTGTCATTTCTGACGACAGGGTGTCTTGTTTGCAGTAAGCTGATTGGTTGATATAGATTCAGGCATTTGCGCTTGTCATTACAGGGTTCAAGGGCTATCCCTTCAGGCTGTTTGTGTCATTAGTATTCAAATTATCTTCTCTCCCACGTTGCGGTTGGAATTTAAATTTAACATTTGCTAGGACACGTCTCAAATCACATAAAAACAATATGGCTCCAGCGACTGAAGGAAAAAGTCTTGAAAATAATCTGAAAAAGGCTGCTTTAGCAAGTGCTTTCACTCTTACGGGAGCAACTGGCTATCAAACTCAAGATCCACCGCCGAAAAATGGTTCGTTTGGCTTCATTCCTAGACGATCTGTTCAAATTGTGCCGCTTCTTCGCCCGTAAAACAGCAATAACATAACATTTATTTGTTTCACAGCTGAGAGTTTGGGTGACAAAGTAAGAAGAGTCAGACGAGAGGGCAGCGTCTACAAGTATGAAGATAGCAAAGATGAATCAGGTAGGAGCGGTTCAATAATCGCTGTTGTCCACGTTCAAAACTGAAATCGCTGATTGTATTTTCCAAAATATCGACAAACAAATAGCACCGCAGTTAATTTGTTACACTAGACATCTATCAGATCAAAGATATTCCAGTAAATATCCACCTTGCGTGGCATAATAAACGGTACCACAAGATTGTACTGCAAAATGGCTTTCGTCTGAGTGACGACACTTTATAATGTCATCCACAGACGAAAAAGTTTAATCCAATGTAATTGATGTGAACTTCTTGAGTTTCAGTTGTTAGTATAAAACCTTGCAGTGATTAGAAAGCTGTTTTAGTCAACAAACGCCAGTGCAAGTATCTAGTGCTCAATTTTTATTCCCACCACTGTTCTAAATAAAATATTGGCAAGTAGGAATTTGAATATTCAATATCCACACAGCATGGCTATCTTGAAGGATGGAACCGTCTGACTTTCTTTTGTTATTGTTGAAAACGATTCAGACATTTCGGTATCTGATTGTCAATATTTTGTTTCAGCAACTGAAACTTATATGTCTTATTTGCTTTCGGGAATAACCAAGACATGAATAGAAGACCTGTCTGGATCATTTGACGCGAGGGCTGATGAAAGAAAGATCCGTTTGCATTACCACAAGAAAAGTAGCCTAAAAAATTGTTCAAGATTTCAGTCGTGGTGAATTTCCAGTTTTAAGCTTGTGAAACGTCGAGCATGATGGTGAAACATCAATAAATATTCAGTGAACTGTGGTTTCAACATTTCTCGACTTCTTGTATATTTATTGTCCTTCCCTTATTTTTGTCATTTAATATCTTGAACTTAATTTTACCTTTGTGAAGCCAGTTAAGAGACTTTTGTATTGATAAAATAAACTAAAATGGCTGATCATCTCATGTAAATATTTACAAGAATTTGCCAAGTAATAAATTTATAGATCAATATTATCATGTTGGTGGTTGTTTCATGTTTCATTCTTATGGGATTGCCCTGCTTACATTAGAGAGCATTATATTTTGAAGATAATGTGTTTTAAAAAAACACATCAAAACACGATTGGAAAATGATGATAATTTTATTTTTGTAACTGTGTGTGCCAAGAATTACCCATTCTTTGGGAGAAAAATGCACTATCATCGACTGTATCGAATATTTCTGATATAAAAGAGAAATGTGATCGAAACATCTCTCCTTCAATAGAGGTTGGTTTGACTCAAACTTCTCCGGCCTCTATAAAACGAAATTAAAATATTTCCTCTTTCTGGGATTTTCCCTTTCGTACTCGTGGTATATCAACATCAAGTTCACTTGGCAACCCTCTTCATTTTCAAAATAGAATGAGCATTAGAATTTCTAACCACCGTTGACTCAAAACGACACAAAACCCCTAAAATGACCTTTTTAACCAGGCTCTGTTTTTCATTTCCGCGTGGAGTCTGGGACTACTCTATGCCCCCCTTCGAAAAAACTGTCAACAAGGCGATTATTTCGCTTTGTCGACGAAGAAAATGAACGCTAATGTTGTTTCATGAATTTCAACGTCCTTTTAAAACTATAATTAGTTACGGTAGCAAGTGAAAGGCGCTTTATTTCAAGAACATGTAATTGTATTCCGAGAAATTTACCTGATTCCTGGAACTACAGAAGTTCGGTTGTGTCACGCAACAGCGATTGTAGGTAAATTTTGTTTTTATTGCTACAAATAATGGACTACACGTGAAATCCTGGCGTTTCACAACCTTCCACTTTAAGACTGAAACTCCTTACCTGTACAATTAAGTCAACTACAGAAAGTTTAGAAAGGAAAATGACAGAATTGGTATAATATGTTTTGTGTCTGTTTCGTGACAAAACGTACTACATATTGCATGGTTCGTTGGGGTAGGGCCAGTCCCGGAGTCAGGAAATATTTGCACTACAGCCTGGAGTCCAAAGCCTTTCTTTGCATCAAGCTGAACAGAAGTGATGATTCTCGGCAAATGAAGCCAAGAGTGAAGCGATTTTTTGGGTCCCATTTTTTCTGTCTTGTCAGCCCTTGAGCCCTGGAACCCTGTATTTTTGGCTTTAGCCCTTGGAGTCCAAATCCCATTTTTAATCCCGTGTATTCTGCTTAAATTGTGGGTATTTTTTTAGCTCTATGTAAGTCATAGTGAATCGAATTTGTTAAGAGGTTGTGGAATACATTTATTTAGGATGATCAGCTAATAACCCCAGGAGTGGGGGGTGGGGTGATACTCAGGTATATTATTGAGGGGGAGGTGCAAAGGCCTCTTTTGGGTCTAAAATAAGCCATCTGGGTTTTTTTTGTTGGGTTAGAAATTTTCTGGTGGATGTTTTGGGGGTATAAAGATTTTGGCAGAACTCTTCTTAGGGCTTCATAATAAGCATGCATATCTTAGGGTCTCAATGTCAAGGAATTGCATCAGTTTCATTTACAAACTCAGAAGGTTTTTTTTCATGTGGATGAAAATGTTTTTTTTAGGTTACCTTCTGGCTCATTGAGCTTTTTTGGGGTTCAGTTTTAGTCTAATGCGACTTTTTTTGGGTGCAAAAATTTGGACTTATTTGCACCTCCCCAACACTGATATACCTGAGCACCCCCTGGTATAATGACAGTATCTCTGCATTTTATAGGGGGAGGGGGGAGGAGTTGTAATTAAATAAATGGGTGACAAATACCGATGACAATTTTTCCTTTTATTTTTGACTTCTTTAAAAGCTTCAAAAAGGCATCAAAACTTTGCTGCTTTGAAATGCTGTGGCAATATTAAAAGAAGAATGTGTCTTATGCACTTATCAGCAGTCAACCTAGAGGGTTGACCCCGGGGAATCCCCGGGCATTTGCACAAAGATGTTTACAAATCCCCCACCAAAGAACAATATTTTTTCAACAAAAAGCTACCAAAGTCCCTCCCCCCTGTGGATACATTAGTATGTTATTTTTTCAGCAACAAATTTACAATCAGGTTTTCAGATGAAGCCTTAAGTCAAAAAGTGCATTATTTCAAGGGACTCCTAAATTGCAATTAAATTTTTTTTATTTGCTATAATAATATCTTTTTCATAGAGTGATGATGAGGGTTGATAAAATAAAAGCGACAAAAGTCTACCCATCTACTGCATGTGGTGAAGTTCAGCTTACTTTGTAAGTCATAGAATGGAAAGTAGGAACGGAGAAAATGTTGTTGACTCCTGATCAGGAAAAAGGGACTAGGATTCGTTAAACATTTTTTGCGATATGTTTTTGTTTTTGGCAAGTGATTTGCCTGTCAGCAAAGTAACAGGAACATTAAGTAAAGTACTGCAATATCATTTTTTCAAGAAAGTTATAAAAAAATAAAATTTGATCATAACAATAATATAACCTACAGAACAAAGATAAGACTAAAAGGCCATCACCAGTTTGGAACGTGTTCCGTAGTTCACATTCAGTCGCATAGACAGCACTTGAAGATGCCGGTGGCGTGTGGGGTCGGCAGCGTTACAAATCCGGCAGGTTCTTTCCCTGGGGATTCTACTACAAAAGAGCTAAAGCAATCCAATCCCCCAATCCCGGGCTGAAAATTGGCAGCAAAAGTCAACAAATCCTGCGCGATGCCCACGTATGTCCCCAGGGTCACCCTCCTGGGATGGCTGCTGATAAGTGCATTACTTATTGTTGATAATTACTCTTATGTCACCTAAGAACATTTTACCAGACAATTTTGCAATGTTCACAGGTTATATTAACTGTTTATTGACGTTCAATGAGCCACAAAAATTGAGAGTAATTTAATCAATCATTTTAATCTAGTTACATTTTCTGATCAATAGCGCTGTACAGCGGCAGCCAAACAACAACGATTCCGGTAAACCTTTTTTGCCCTACATTTTGACCTTGGTTGCTTTCAAACAGTCACTTGGAAATATCTGCTGTGAAATCTTTTTTGAATAAGAGAAACAGGAACCTTGGTTAGCTTTTAATTTCAAGTTAGTGTTAATTGACTTTTGAACAGTCGGGCCCTGGTGGTAACTCTGCAAAGGACTAGCATCCCATACAAGGGGGAGTAGCAATACTCTTACACTGAGTTGCTAGTCGTCAGCTCTTAATGATCCGTACCAGTGGCAGCTTGTTGCCCTTGGGTAGAATTGGAGCCTCTTGAGTTTTTCTTTTTCTTTTTCGATCTTACTTCTTGGAAATCTGAAGCATTATGGTCTTGATTTTGATCATTGAGGACCTGCACTCCATGCCAATTTAATAATTCGGCCACCTTGGTAGTCAAGAGTTGGTTGTCAGCATTGAGTATGTTTATAGTTTCTTGAAGACTTTTATTTTCAGCAAGCAGATGGGTGTCAACATGATCATGTTGATTTGTCTTTCTCAGTTGTTAGCCAAAAGGTGCAAAGAGGTGATAAGGCTTTGTTTCTCCTCATTAGCAGTCTGAAGCTGATTTGCATATTGGCAGATTTCTTGCTTTAGTAAATCGAGCTCTTCAGACATCTCTTTTATTTTCTTTTGATAGTCGAAAAAGGTGATAGTGCTTTGTTTCATTTCGTTTATAGTCTGGAGCTGATTTGCATTATGGCAGTTTTCTTGCTTAAGCAATTCAAGTTCTTCAGACGTCTCTTCTATTTTCTTTTGGCAATCGAAAGGCAGATATTTGGTAGTTGATCCTCGATCGATAGTAATGTCATTTATGACCAGGACGAAATCATCTTGGGCCGCACTCTTAGGCTCCTTGGACATGTCGTCGCTGATTATTGGTGACGGCATTGGTTCGATAGATGGGTTATCTGCTTCATTGACAAAGACACTTTCATCTGCCGTCAAGTCTTGATAAGACTGACCCTAAGAATTAAGAAGAATTTTTCTTGTGTGTTCTTCCGCTTTACCTTGAACTTGCAGGGTCTTTGTCTTTAAATAAAAGTTGAAAGTTGCATTGGGTGTCTTCCAAACCACACAAGTCCCGTTGTTGGACTTCGATTGCGCGTCTTCTATCAATAAATCAGTCTTTGAAGCAAGAAGGATTGAAATTGCTCAACGGAACCAGTCCATTTAAATTGATTTCTATCATTATTAAATACCAAGAAGTTATCCATATCGGAAAACTCAAACTCAGTCAAACCATGTGCTACCGCCATCAGTACGATAGCGTATGAGTACGATAGTGCAGGAGTAGTGTATCAGTATGATTAAGTGTAGGAGTGGGGTTGCAGTGACTTAATCCTTTAAGCCCCAATATCAATATGCATATTCTCCTTAGTGTTCTCCATAAATTTCTTATGGTACTAGTTGGGAGAATTTGCACAAATATCAAGACATTTTATGTTTGGTAGTGTACCAGTCAAATTGAAGCTTCAACACCCCCCCCCCCCCCCCCCCACCCCCCCCCCCCACTCCACTCCTCCACCTCCCTCGTCTTCATTCCCTCTCCCCCCGGCCATACCCCGGGCATTTGGCTGTGCATCGTGCCTGGGAAGGGGGGGATTTGAACG
>Ga0126336_10002476_pt1 | contig 10515 bp, 11 predicted proteins | sample SidCmetagenome_FD_92530 | JGI IMG/M metagenome (GOLD analysis project Ga0126336, IMG submission 92530) | Coral microbial communities from El Islote,Puerto Morelos, Mexico - Siderastrea C C metagenome | ecosystem: Host-associated > Invertebrates > Cnidaria > Coral | place: El Islote,Puerto...
AAATAAATGTGAAATTTGAAAATTTACCTTGGTGGCAAAACTGACACAAATCTGATGCAAACTTCGTGTTTACGTTACATTTGCGCCTAATTTCAGCAGGAGCAAGTGTGTGTCTTTGCTTCGGCAATGCTGCCTGTGCAAATTTGTGACAAATTTAGAGCCCTAACTTTGCTACATATTTACTTCAGTTGCAAAGCTCGGTAAATCCGTCTTTTCGTGCAGTGGAAACGCTTGTAGAAAAGCTCGATGAAGCGGCTTGTTGTAGCGTTTGTCACCAGGACGTGACCTTCCTCGAAAACGTAAATTGCAAACGTTGTGTCTCTAGTAATAAAGAAGTTTATTGTTACCCTACTGTTTGCATTTGTGACAGGACGTTTTGATTACTCTTAGATCGTGAGCTGAGCACATGGCGGCTTCTTCTTCTTCTTTCACGTTTTATGTTCGCGTTCCGCGAGTTTTCAACAATTTACCTCAAATTTTGCGAGAAGGTTGCTAGATAGGTTTGCACCAAAACCGCTTCTCCGAATTTTAGTTTTTGCGTTCGTTCAAAAGTTATGATCCGTCAAAGAAAGAGAAGGGGTATTTTGTTTTAAACTCCAAAGTTTATCCGAGTGCAGAAAACAAACCAGGCCATATTAAAAAAAACATCCGAGACAGGTTTTTTGAGACAAAGGTGTGAAGAATTCGGCACGATGTTCGTCTTACTCCCCAGACCATTACCGGGTGGAGCCGGGCCGATTTTATGAACTATGTACTTTTGAAAAACGTTAGCTATATTTTCAACAAAATTATCTTTAGTTTGTCAGGGTTTTTGTGAGACGTCTGACGCTCAAATGGTGATAACGCAATGTTTTCATTTGCGGGTAAACCTTATACCTTTAAGGGACCCAGTGATGTTATAACATATTTACCTCAAACTGTTCTAAATCTCTCCCAGAATCCAGTGAAATATGTAAAATCTTGTAGATCGCAAACATTTTCCAGAAAATACACTTTAAATTTCGCGCTTTTACCCCTGCGAGTTCGCCTGTGGCCGCAATGACCTATGGGATTGATGTCGTTTCACGGCTCCCTCGTCTGCTCATTGCAAGCTTGTTCGTTGTGGTTGTTGTGATAAATTATGGCACAAATTCAGCCTTTTATCCTGGAACCAGAGTATTCTTCCGAGGAAGAGCTTCTCGAGGATGAAGTAGATGAGTTACACTTGCCGGTGAATGTTAATGCCGGTCGCTTGCGTAATTCTTCGTGGTGCAAGTGTGGGGAATATAGTGAAATGCTGACAGAAATGGAAAGTGTTTGCTGCCGGGAAATGAAAAATATTGAAAAGATGATCGAAGGTAAGTTTTACGCTACTGAGGGGGTATTTATTGGAGATATCTGTGAAATTTTAAGCCCAGCTGTCAGGGGTTTTTGTTTGTAACAATTATATTGTCATGTTTTGACACAATGAATAGTGAACTTCACAGCAGGCTCATATTCTTTAGTTTTTTACTCGTACTGTTCTCATTTGTTATTCTCGTCGCAGGGTAAGAAAGAATTTATCACTACATGACAGAACTGATTTATTGGTCAATCAAATCGACATAAATAATGAACAAAACTACCCAGTCAAGACGCGTGAACAATTAAGTTAATACTCTCAATACGAAAGCTTAATTTGACTTATACTTATCAACAGATCTCTAACAATGTCCCTAAGATCAGTAGTTGCCCTGTATTATGCACTTCCAACTGAGGTAAATTTATCTTAAATTTATTTATGTTGTGGCAATACAAAATTGTTTCGCCTCCTGCATTTTTGTGTGATCCATTTTTCTCTGTTTTTGCTTGACATACTTTCTGAAGTTTTTCTTTCAGGTCTTGATTGTGGTACTTATCATGCCAGTTTTAGTTCAGTTTGTTTGAACAAAGACGTCATTTGGACGGCATTAGTGAGCCTTCATGACCGCAAAAGTGTTGCATTACCTAAACGCAACCTTGTCACAAGCAGGTTTAAAATTTGTATTTCTTTTTGAGAAGTTGCTTTTGAATTTGCAAATAAATTGCTATTTATTAAACTATGTTTTTTCCTTTTCTGCTTGGATGTTCAAGTCAAAATTTCATTGTCACAGAGTAGAGATAAGGAGAAGCTTTCCCTTTTATTCAAGTCTTATCGGTATGCTGCTTACCGCCAATTCACTTGGTGGGTTCATGGTTGGCTTGGGAAGAAAGTGCGATATGTTATCTCCGCATGTGCCATAAAAAGAATTCGTGATGCCTTCCCAGAGCCTGATGGTATGTATGTTGGATTTAAAGAAGGGGATGCTGGGGAGGAGCAGCTTAGTGAACTAGAACAAGCTCTGCCTTCAGCAGAGGATAGTAAAGTTGAGTAAAGTCATTAAATTTATCCTGAATTTTGACACAATTTCATGGAAATGGAACCAAAAATTGACAATTTAACTCACAAAATTGAGGTAGAACAATATCAGAATAATAATTTCCAAGCAGGTTCAAACTAAAAGAAAACCTGTCTTTTACAGAATGTCACATTTTTAACCCTTAAAGCTTCAACAGTGTTCTGCATCAAATTTCTCCTCGTCATATCAGTGCATTTACAACAGGTACAGGCCATGAGAATTAAGTACTCAACAAAATATATGAACACCGTTCAGGAGAATTTGTATAATTTGTATAGCCAAGTGCCATGGATCAAACTGGTGTTCCTTGTCTGGATGATTAGTGGGCATTTCTTTTCTAATCTGCGGGTGTCGATCGGTTGAAATGACGGAAACCCTGATACCTTCGTTCTCTATTGAATTCAGAACTTCTACGAATCTCTTTATTTCCATGACATTGGAATTTGCTACTCGCGAAGCACTTACTACCTTGAAATCAACGACTTTGCAGAATTTCAATATCCATGAGTGTGCATTGCTTGGTCTGGAGACCAGTTCATTAGAAACGGATGCCTGCTCTGTTTGCCAAGCTCTCTCTACGACAGGGAGAACGAATCTTTAACGAAGTACATACATGATACGAAGATTCTGATATTGTTTTAAGTTTTAAACAATGAGCAAATCGTTCAAATTTTGCAAAGTGGATCCCGCTGAAAAAGATCGCTGCAGTGAGGGCTAAATTTCCTCTGCCTTTAGTGGTAGACAATGGGTGTTGAGACTGCCTCTTGCAACTACAGCCATTTTGGCAAGTCAAATGTATGGAAAGCTGCGAACCCTAATTTTGAATCTCATGCTCATCAACTGTAAAGGAACCGCATTTTGGACAAAAACGATACAGCTCTTGAAGTTGCTCCTCGTATACAAGAAATAGCCTGTCTTCGAAATTAACTGAATTTTTCTGTGATGATTGTTAACTCTTAAAACACCCGTCTTAGGGTAATATTCGGATTGGCTTGCGACTGGATTTGTTGTTTCGCTATATTGTGAGCTGCACAATTCCTCCACTTGTTCAGTAGAGTCAACGCACCGCGAGGAATCCTCGTTCACAGTTTCCTCAGTTTCGCTTTGGTCTTCCCTTTCCTGCCGTACAAGTAACTGACACTGTGGCTATTCACCTCTAGCATAAGAGTGGTCGTTTCTTACCTCGACTGAACCATCTCATGGAAACTGATTCGCGAAATCCCTAGTTATTGCAGGTACCGGTAACTGTTCAACTTGCACTCCACATGATATTAGTTCAGGTAAGGGCTCTGTTTGGGTACCCACTTCACGCCGAGTTTCCGTGTTATCAATGACCTCCTCCTGCCCCTTTATTTTTCACTTCTCGATGAGAAGCAAGAAGTGCTTCGATGGTCTGGAAGGTAAGCGGTTTAATTTAACGACTGTCGGACAACAAAACAACGTATACTCTTAACGTTAAGGCTAAGATTTGCCCCAAAATTTAAGAAAATGTATGGGCTAAAACAAGAACATCCTCAGGCTCAGCCAAATTGTACGCGTCCGTATAAAAAAAGAGTGTACTCGAAGTAAGGTAATTTTAAAAACTTTGAAATATTTACCTGTTGCCCTTGCCGTTGCTCAGCACGTTGCTCGTTCTACAATCTCGGTTTCTTGACTGGCGTGAAAGCAAAAATGGTTGGCACAGCATTGTCTTTCAGTTTTCTTTTCCATCTGCTATGCCCAAGGAATTTCTTTTGCAGAGGGACACTAACTTCAAAGTCATCTGGCAGAAAATGTTGCGAACACAATCTTGGGTCCTTTGATAATCTGATACACCGCGCAGCCTTGATCCACCTTCCCATCAGTTTTTCATCTTTAGGAAAATTATGAAGACTAATATTTGGGTTTTTCTTACTTTTCATACTTTTTGTAGTATAATTACAGCCAAATGCGCTACACTCCGGCATGTTTACGCCAAAAGAAAAACAACAAATTGTTGCGAAAATTTAATATAAAGCTCGCGCCAACTGGGAGCCGTGATACGTCATCAATCCCATAGGTCATTGCTTGTTCCAAGATGGCGGCCACAGGCGAAATAGCGCGAAATTTGAAGTGTAATTTCTGGAAAATGTCTGCGATCTACAAGATTTTACATATTTCACTGGATTCTGGGAGAGATTTAGAGCAGTTTGAGGTGAATATGTTAAAACATCACTGGCTCCCTTTAAAGGAGAACTGAAGTCAAAAATCAAGCATTTTTTATTCCTTAAAGCGTAGGCCATAAATATTAATGTTTGAAACTTTTTTTCTGTGTAGTGGCCTACTTTCGGTCTCAAAAAAATAATTTTACTGCGAGTTTGGGCCATCAGCATTGCGGCGTAGAATGGGTGTGTCAGCGGTCCTTTTGGTAGCCTATGACGTAGGTTATGGGGAACGAATACAAGAGTTACAAAGAGAAGTACTGATTTGACCCATGTAGAACATGTACTTTGAGTGTACATTAGTACAACTGAAACGGAAACGCCGGATAAATACCCATTCGGAATGTTCTTCTCTTCTAGTATCTCTTTTGGATTCTTTCCACTTGTCCTTGAAGTAATAATAATAATTTAGAACTTATATAGCGCATTTTCTATGTGAATATAATCAATGCGCTTTACAAGCAGGTGGAATTGGAATTTGGGAATGTTGAAGACGTAATTTTCACCGCGGATCAGTGGCGCGCCTTCGATACTAAACACCTGCGCCAAGTTTCGGAAAATATCATCTCTGTTTATTTAGAGTTTGCTTCTCTTTCAGAAAAAATACTAGGTTTCAAGTTAGCTATATCTAATTTAATAAATGATTTGTCTAAATTTATCGAAAGACAAGTTGAAATTTATGGGAAACTCGACGGCTGTAGTCAGTTCAGATCTAGTAAATAAACAATCACAGATGCTTTCCAGCATCCAAATTTTTGTCTTACAATGTTTTTGTAGCCCACTCTACTGTATGTCATATAGCCATTTATCCTAAACTTTGCAAATTTATTTTTACTTTTGTAATAGTGGATTGCGGCTCAAACATTAATAATATTTAGCGCTCTGCTCATGGGACATCAAATAACTACAACAAAGCTTCAAATAAAAATTCCTCTTCTTTTGAATGTCATTTTTTCATTACACTATAAATTACTGTCGTTATTTTTCAACTGAAGACGGAAGAAATTTGCGTTCTTGCATTAGGTATTTGAACTGGTAGGCTAAAATAACTGATTCGTTTAAAAATAAAACTACAATATGTATCTTGCCTTTGGCACACTCACGGACTATTAGTATTATGTATCGGTTTATTGCTTTGCCACACCACTTTCCTCAATAGGTTTGTTTTGAAATATCTTCACTGACAATCGACACTGGAGTGATTCGCCAGTCTATTCTGCCCAGCACCAAGTTCTAAACGCTATGTCCTCGAAAAGATGGAAGCCAGGCGAAAATATTGCAATAACAGTAACTAGAAAGAAATAACAGACCGTGAAATTCAATACGCAATAAGCGTTGTTGTATGACCTTGGTGCCAAAACAATGGATCTGCTGGGCTAGAGATTATTTTTGGCCACACAGGAACGGTACAGAAGCCGGAATTCTTAACTTAGCACTCTCGCTTATAGTTATACTGCTGCATGGAGGAAAAAAAATCGAATGCGAACATGAACATGTCGTCTGGGCTGTTAGTGTTACACGCAACATAGCCTGGCATATCACCTGGTCTGCAGTCCGCATTTTGTACTCAGACCGGAGCGATAATTTCATCGATTCTTTGTCCAACTCACTCACTAACAAAACGAAAGAAATAGCAAACGAATGGAGACAAATCTGATTGATCGCACTTTTAATTGAACTCCTCGACTTCTCGATAAATTAATTCTCAGCCGTAAACATAGCTTGAAGTTCTGAAGTCCTTGCTCATTCAGGGCTCCAGATTTTCTCAATATTTCGGTCACAGACTTCTTCTTACGAGTCAGTTGTTTTCTCAAAAGAACAATATATTATTCCAAACTGAAATGGCTGTACACAATTCATAATGGAAAGAAATATGCGAAATAACACAGCCTTAGCTTTGCAGCGGCTGGTGGTACTCTTCGGACAAATGCAGCATCCTCCCCATAACCTACGTCACAACTTGCCGCTGACAGCTGTTGCGAGCCCACAATGACAAAAGCCAAGCCAAAGCTTGATTTTATATGTCTAAGACTTCCAAAGTTAAACAACAAAAACAAAGTTGATTGTTGGGCTTCAGTTCTCCTTTAAACCAGACACACTTAATCGCTCTAATTTCTTGTTTGCCTTTTTTTTTCAAATCACCATGAAAAATCATTATCACATACATCTGTGCACTAAGAGAATAAATTAAAAATAACTTCCTGGTTTCAAGTGGCATTTTTGCTGTTAGTTTGTAAATCCACACCTGTAGTAACCAAATGAAAAGCTGACATACCAAATAATTTAACTTGATGGCCTCAAAAATTTGTTGTTAGTGTCATTAGTGTCATTTTTTGTAATTCACATAAATAAATCACCACGAGAGATGATACTTGTCTCTTAGTCATCGCCACAATGCATCTACGTATCAATGCATCTACAATGTGTATCAAAACGTTAATAGCAATCACAACAAAGGAAATTAAATGGAAGTTAAGTTTCGTGTACCCTGCAAGCAGAGGTTTTGTTGGTGGCCCTATGTTCGAGCAGGCAAGTAAGTAACCTCTGCGCTAAACTGTCCAATTGTTTGCTCTACCGCCGTCCAGGACTTTGGAAAAATTAATTAAAATAGTGGTTTCTAACCGGCTCTCAACCGGTTTTAAGCTTACGCGTGCTAAGAATGTTGTACAAAAAAAATCGTGCGCTGTGTACGAGACGTACTTTTTCTTTTTCTTTTTTACATAACGTCTGTCACTTCCCCCACCTCAGCTTACTGAGATTTATTCGGAGTTTAAACTGTAACGCTCAAATAAACCTGGTGTAAGTTACGTTTTCCAGAAGTTCACAAGTTTTGGTCAAACGCGCACGCATAAATAAGCAAGATAGGAAGTGACGATGCGCAAACACGACAGGAAATCGGACAGTTTTACGCTTAGGTTGCTTATTCGCTTGCTGGAACATAGGGCGACCGAGAAACTCTACTTGCAGAGTAAGTTTCGGGCTCCTTTTTGAAAGAAAATACTGAAGGATTTATTGCAGAATGGCTCCAACTGCAAAAGTGAAGAAATGATGATATGGACATTGGAAACGACAAAAATGGGGCAGGGTAAAAAAAAATTAGACCTATTTAGAAATTAACCCAAATATATAAACCACATAATTGGCACCATATGTGGTCCTATTTTCTCTAATGAAGAAAGGCTGTGTTCCTACCTCTTACCAAAGTACAAGACGACTCTAACCGTCTTAACAGCGATAAATTTAATTCAGTCCAGTTTCTTCTGTCTGCGCGAATAACGTTGCCTGCAAACATTAAGCCAACTTATCTTAATTCACAGATATACCCTTGACTATCTGAGCAATCTTCGTCTTGCCACTGTCCGTCATAAGTGTGACCATGAAATCCTCCCTTTCTTATTTCTACACAGTCCTGGTTGCCATTGTGGTTATTTGGCTGACCATTTCCCCAGTTTGTGTAGCCTGTTAACCAAGTTCCATCAGACCACATCCAGTTATCTTCATATGCAATATCGGAAAGTCCAATCCAGTAGTGGACCACTTCCTCCGTGAGATATTTGCTTTTAATGAAGTCGTTTTCCTCAGAGGACTCAATCTTAACCAAAAAACCTCCCATGTTCTTGCATTCGTAATTCGCGTTGTGCCAGGTCTTACCTACTGTGATAAGTTTATAACACGATCCCTCATAAGCTGTCCAGGATGATGACGGACACTGCAACAGCGCTTTAAAGAGCGAAAAACAATTATAAAACCATATAATAACTAGTCACACAATAAACGTACTTTTCCATAGGCATGTTCTGTAGCCATCGAAATCCAGTTTTAACAAAATACTCTTACCTGAATAATAGTATGATATAATAAAATATGCGTGCTCGGTCGGTAGCTGACAAAATGTTTGAATAATGTAAACAAACACCACCACCAAAAACTGCAAAAGAGCTCTTTCACTTAAAAGGTCATCCTTTAGGATTGCATCCACAAACTCAAGTAATATTGCATAATAGCCAGAGATAGTTGAATAGCTTTCATTTCAGTAGGTCAAACAACAGGACATGAACTATTGCCTAGTACGCAACTTCTATTTGAATAGCCAGGAATAACTAATCTCTGATGAAATCAATGCCATCAATAAGTAATTGAATTAACTAATTTGACGCTGGGTATAGCTGATACTGAATGTTATGTTTTGGTTTGTTTTTAATTTTTTAATGTCTCATCGGCAATGTCCGTAACATTTTTGGCCAATAATTGATCTTTAAGGTAATTGATAGTCATTGATATTACTAACTACTACTCATCGCCATCATTTCAAGGCTGCAAACAACATTATTTCCCCAGAATTTAAGCTTTAATTATTTCAATTATTTACTCCAAAATAAAAGCACAATCACAACTGGCTTTCTGATATTTCCACCAGGTTGCTGGTTTTGTATCGTCTTGAACGTTTTCTGTTTGTCTTCTATTTTTTTTTTTTACTTACTGACTGTTCGCTGCATGATAACTCATACCAGAATAAGCCGAGTTAATTTTACGTTGAGGTAGCGTTGATACAAGAGGATATTTAAAAAAAAATAATAACCAGACATATCTTTCAAGTGAAATAAATATTCTTAGCTCAAGGTGATTGATAAAGATAAACTAAATGTTTGTGCTTTTATTTTGATGGCATAATAGATTTTTTTACAACCAGCCAGGGTGAGAAGACAGCAGGCAAGTGGCGCTAATTGGATATGGAGGCAATTCATATCATGATGTCAGCCTTGCTACGACGTAGTGTGTTGCATAGTTTTAGCATAAGTTCAATGGACAATGAACCGTCGTAGTGTGTGTCATAAGTTTAGCCGAAATTCCATAGAAAGTTATGGTTTGAGAACGAATCAGTGTAGTAAGAGGGCAGGCAAACGACGCTTATTGGGCATGGAGGCAACTCACTTTGTGACGTCAGCCTATTCACGACGTATTGTGTGCCGTATTTTTAGCATAAATGAACTACCACGTCAGCCTTTTCACGACGTAGTGAGTTGAAGTAGTTATAGCACAAAGCTCAGCATAGAGGAATTCCTCAGCATAGAGGAATTCAAAGGGAGCGCAAGGGGTTAAGTAACGGGGTGTTTTTCCAATGAAACTATACTACTTTAATACCTTGACAAGCGGTGCCATTTCCACTGTATCCGCCTCTACAAGTGCAGTTAAATGACCCATCCATGTTATGACAATCTGCGTCTTGGTGACAGTTGTTGGTCTCTGGGCTTAAGCATTCATCCATATCTGAATAAAAGAAGTAAAAGCTGCCCGTTGTTTGTTGCATATATTTAACAATTGGTTCATGCTTAGCGTGCGTACCTCGAGTTATGGATGCACGCGGGAAGTTTGGAGAGCACGAGAGAAGCGTGAGAGTTGCTCGAGGCGCAGCCAAGAGCAACTCTAGCTTCTTGAGTGCTCTCCAAACTTCCCAAGTGCATCCATAACTCGATGTACGTACAGCTAAAAGCATGAACTAATTGTTTTATAACATAGCCAGTGTAAATGCCGAAATAGTAGTTTTTCGCAGGATGCCGCAGTTCCATTTCGCTTCCGTTGAAACTGTAAATTATAAGCAATACGATTTAGTGCGCAGTTGATTCAAAACTCAGTCACTGGTTACCATAAAAATCAAGAAAGAACGAGAAAGAGAAAAAAAAAGAAACAATAATCGATCACCTGACTGAAAGAAAAAGGCGCCAAAACACGTTGCGAAGTGTTGCCGCGTAGTTGCAGCGTTTCTTTGTAAAGCTGAATGAATTAATGAAATTGCTCCGAAGTGAACGTACGAGAACAATTTTTTGAAGAAGTCTTCCAATTATCGCTCTAAGATGTGGTATAAGATTGATGTTTCCTGAAAAAACTGTTGTATTCATCCTCCAAAGCGGATTGAAGCTGTATGATTTCAGCATTGTAGC
>Ga0126336_10002477_pt1 | contig 10515 bp, 9 predicted proteins | sample SidCmetagenome_FD_92530 | JGI IMG/M metagenome (GOLD analysis project Ga0126336, IMG submission 92530) | Coral microbial communities from El Islote,Puerto Morelos, Mexico - Siderastrea C C metagenome | ecosystem: Host-associated > Invertebrates > Cnidaria > Coral | place: El Islote,Puerto...
ACCCGCTTTAGCATCTCGTGGATGTTTCCGTTCAAAGCTAAACAGCAGAGAGTCTTCAAATGAATGAACAAATAATTCAACATCACAATAAAACGAAGTTTCTCGTCGATGACATCAACTGCATCGTTTGCAACAAAGAAGGGTCTTTTGTTCGGGAATCCACAAATGTGTGATTCAATTGAAATTGCCCCTCTGCTAGCTTCATGCCGTATCTTTACGTCTCTAGCGGTAAGGTCAGGACTGTATTTCCCTCATTTGTCGTTTCACGTATTGATGTACTTAAACTCGCGTGGGAACTCTTTCCTCTACATTGGTCTAGCAACTTATCTTTAAATTCTCCCATGTACTCGATCTGCATGCCAGTCAAGTATAGGTTTCTTCGGAACAACTGGCACTTAGGGGAATGGGGAGAGCGGAATACTCAGAAAAAAAAGGCGCACAAGGAAGCCTCACCCTATGGTTTAAACCCTCACCCTTTAATATGCTAATTGTGATCGAAACGGTTCCCTAGAGCAAAAACTGAACCTTTTCCATACCTCAATAATAAGTTATAGCATTAGATCATCGTTTCGCGTAAGTTTTGAGTTGCAGTTTCTGCCAAAATTAGAAACTCTTCTTAGTACTCAATTTTAGCTGCTATTCCTTTTGGCGAGCCTTTATTGTACTAAAACAACAAATCTTCCCACTCCTTCGTATACTGGAAGCGCGAAAGGGCATCCCTTTCTGGCGCGACCGCCCCGTGTAGCCGAAAGGGCATCCCATTCTGGCGTGACCGCCCCGTGTAGCCGACTGTAAGGGTACTTCTGCGAGCTGACTCCATTTTCAACCGAAACATCGATCTGTCTGTCGTCACTTGTCGATTCGTTTTCTTTTTGCAGATCTTTTCTTAGGGCATGTAAATTTTTGTGCTTATCACATTGATGACGAAGAGAGTATTTCTGAAGCGCATAGACCTCCTACTATGACTATCTTTGTAAACTTCTGTGGTTGTATCTCATGTGAGATTCACACTGTCATCTGAGTTAACGTTGTAATGGCAACTGGAATTTTCTTTTTAAGAAACTGAGCCATGGTCATCTGAGTCTTTTGCACAGCAGGTTTTTTTTTAAACGTCACAGCACTTTTAGAAGAGAATTTTGACAACTTTGTGTGCACGGTGGCGGCCATGCATCAGTTAACATTTGCAAGTACAATTTGCAGTACATAATGCTAGCTTTTGATAGGTCCTTGCCTGATCCTTTGATCCTTTTGTTTCGCCATGCTGTCAACTCCACCCAAAGACAAGGAAGGTCACTAAAGCACTTGTGGCACGGATTACATAGCCTAAGTTTGCCCATAAGGCTTCCTTATTCGCCGCGGTCGATCCGTTTTGGGCACGCCACCAAAATGGATTGACCGTGAAGGCCTGGGAAAAAAGCCGCACGAGAACTGGGCAAGCTGCTCCTAGCGAGGTCTAAACACAGACCTCCCTGACAAAGTTCAGTTTGCCACAATTCCCGCCAGACAATTTGTCAATTTGTTTCTTCAACAACTTCCTCACACCTCAGTAAAAATTCGTAACTGAGGTCACGGTTTGTCATGTAAGGCTTTTTCAAAACATTACTTTGTTTTTGTTTTGTTTTTGTTATTTTGTTTTTATTTGCTTTTTCTGTCTGAATTATATTGGACGTTTACGCTGTACAAGTGGGAGCTCTTCAGGTTCGTTTGAGAAATTTAGCCTTCCAGGTAGCCGAACACAGTTTTATAGTATCTGCAAGCTATTTATCACTATTTTTGAGCAATTCACGGCAAGAAATAAATGCTGGTTGAGCTGTTGGCTGTTACTATGGTAGCTTGGCTGTTGATAAGAAGGGCTTAAAAATTGGATTTTTCTTATTCCCAAAGAAAACAGACGTTTCAAATTTTTGGGTAAAGTGCGCATGTGCGGCATTTATAAAACATGCAAAGGGTCGGATTTTTTGTAAACTCGCCCTCTTTTGCTTAGTTATGTAACATACGTCTCACAAGAAACGCACTAAATTGTTTTAAGAGGAAAACACGACTTTGCAATACATTAAAAACGAATAAAGGGATTTCTTTATCGGCGAAAAGTTTTTTTCTCAACCCTGCGTGCGCGCTGACTAGTGTCAGCCAAACTTTAAACTTAAAAGCGCGCGCAAACTACGTTCAGCGAGCTAAAAAACGAGTTTTAAGCAAATGTCTCCCCAATTAGTGTAATATTTTGGCATGCCTACCTTTCTCTACAATTGTTTCGTTGTGAAATGTCTGGTTAAACATCGTAAAGTTCACAGACATCAGGATTGTAATCGCTCTTTATGACTTTTTTCAACTTCTCCTGCTGCCGGACTACCCGCTTTCTGTAGCGTGAAGGGACTGTCCCAGTAAAAATATATTGTGACTACAGACAAATGCATGATCATGCTGAGATACGAGATAATATTTCGTCAGCAACATGATCACCTTGTGATAAGGGATCGACCATTATATTTTCGAGGGGAAGGGGACAATTTTTCTGCAGGAATTTTTTCATGACTAAAAGTTTTGTTTGAATTTTATTTCACTAGCTGCAATATATTTCTTTGCTTTATGCCACCATTCACGATTTTTCTTCTGCGAAAGCTGTGCAGGGATTTTTTTTAGTATTTGCCCAACCCCCTCCGGAAAAAATTGTCGGTCCCTAATCAGGTGGATGCAGGACAGATCGGAAAAATGCACTAAATTTGGCACACATACTGTTTTGTTATCACAAACGAATTTAGACTTGGTGCCACGTGATCTGAGCATGAAAACGAAGCTGGGTTGCTAAAATGCACTGTTATACTTCTTATGGGCAAACATTGATTACAAATATATCAAAACATCCCTCAGGTGGTCTGGTTAGTTTGAAAAGTACCGCCTAGCGTGTTCACAATATGGTCACATGACAATCCCACGACTCTTTGATTCCAAGCAAACGTTCCAAAAATATCTTTAAAATACATAGGATTGACAACTTTCCACTTAAAATAATGTACCACCTGTGTCGAGAATGTCTAATCTCTTACTGAATTCCGTTTTGGTGCTTCACTAAAAGGTTCTAATTACCACCTCTTACAATTCTACAATACGCAAATACCGGGTTCACTTACAGTAAACAAGTCACCAAGGTTACTGAAAACTTTAAAAGGTTTATAGTCACTTGAAAATATTTTTAGACGTACTGCTAATTTGATACTTGAAACGTTACATAAGGACCGATTTAGAGGAGACGACTTTGAGTTACGACCGTTGCATGTGATCGATTTGTTCGCGCTGTGTTTACAACAATAAAAGTTTCGTGGAAACCAGCGAAGTTAGGGGAGTTACGATAGTCGCAAGGTACATCTTTGTTTAGATCTCATTACTTATAAGACATAAGTTTCGACAGTACCGCTCAAAAACATAACTTATTTATCTGTTTCATTTAAATTAACTTCGACTGATCGTCAAATGCCGGCATAAAAAAACGTCGCTTTTTGCCCTCCTTATCTTAAAAGTTTATTTTAATTATGCAGCCTTTGCTCCAGCACTATATAACTTCAGTCTAAACTGTAAGAAATGTAAACTTATTTCTGCGATTTAGTATTACGCCTAGGGGTCGTTTTCAGAAAACAACCCTGTGATAAGCCGATGGAGGTTTTATGCCATCGTTCCCCTCACGCAGAATGTTCTCGTTGTCTCTCTTGAAGATTTTAATCGACCATGAGCCCACTGGTTCCCAGTGCTTCGCGTAAAAGCGCTTAAGGAGGCATTCTTCAATTATCATTACGGTACAGTGTAGGATGAACTATGTCGCTCTTTAGGCCATTTTTTGGGTCTCTTTCTGAATTAGTGAAAGTTTGCAGAAAATGTAAGGTAATAGGGTAATGACGTTTACGTGTATGAGCTTGAAGCATTGGTCACACAACACAACTCTGCGGTATGGCCAGTACCTTACGCATGCGATACCGCGAATTGTGTTGTGTGACCATTGCTTTCAGATGGTTTATTTCTGAGCTTGTAAGGCAACGGCGTGAGTGAGCCCTATGTACTTTAGTGTATGGTTACCGTGTAGCACTAAATTTTTGCGGGAGTTTAATTCTGCGAATGGGCGATTTTTTGTGTTTTGCGGGAACAAATTTTTTGCGATTGGGAAAAACTGGTTTTTCTTGCTGGGAATTAATTTTTGCGATTGTCAGGAAGTCGCCTTCAATTTCGAATTGCAACATTCTCTTTTTAAGAGTAAAAATAATCAAAGGTCATCAAATGCAGGTGAACATGGGCTCCCGGGTGAACGACATGCAGATGTATAACACGTTTTCAGTTAATCAGTGGAGTACCTTCAGAAGATCCTTTTCTTTAAGACTTTTAAAGCTTTTAACAGCTACATACTGTAGTGTACCGACTGCAATTTCATCATTTTATTTCTGGGTGTTTTTTTTAATTTCGTTTTGTTTCTTTACGAAAGAGACGGCCATCAACATGATTTTACATTACATGTAAAAGGCGTGGTTTGTATATAATTTCGAAAGTGGAGTAAATTTTTGCGGAGAAAATTTTTGCGGGAAAATTTTTTCGCGGGAACTTTTTTTTGCAGATGGTGAAAAAACCGCAGAAAACGCAAAAATCATTAATCTCTAGGGTAAAGCTGTCTCATAAAGACGGTATGTCTACAAAGCCGTCAGCATGCAATAGCCTACAATCTAAAGGAGAGTACCGTGTGGTACTAAATTTTTGCAGGTTCTAATTTTTGCGTTTTTTTTCCACTGTCGAAATTAGAAACAAACCTCGCCTTTTACATGTAATGTAAAATTATGTTGATGGCCGTCTCGAAACAAAACGAAATAAAAAAAATCCAGAACATCCATCCATCGGTACACTACAGTATGTAGCTGTTAAAAGCTTTAAAGGTCTTAAAGAAAAGGATCTTCTGAAGGTACTCCACTGATTAACTGAAAACGTGTTACACATCTGCATCTCGTTCACCCAGGAGCCCATGTTCACCTGCATTTGATGACCTTTGATTGTTTTTACTCTTAAAAGGAGAATGTTATAATTCCAAATTGAAGGCGACTTCCTGAAAATCGCAAAAATAAATTCCCAGCAAGAAAAACCAGTTTTTCCCAATCGCAAAAATTTGTTCCCGCAAAACACAAAAAATCGCCCATTCGCAAAATTAAACTCCCGCAAAAATTTAGTGCTGCACGGTACGTGAAGGTAAAAAATAGCCGTCAGGCAAGAACGTTCCCAATTGATGTAAGTGTTAAGAAAGCTGCTAGTAGATTCGCTTGGTTGGATTTTGCAAGACTGAGTGCCTGAAAATAGAGCGGGTATTTGACCAGATAACGCTCGGACCCCCAGTACAGAAAATAACAACTAATGGTGCAGACGTGTTGATAAATTTTCACAAGAACGTCGTTACGTATTCACTTTCAACGGATCTGAAGCAGAAAACTTGAGGTATTGCCAATGGTCAGTGGAAAACCGTCAGTTTCATAATGCTTAAGACAATAATTTCTGTATTAAATGCCATGAATCACGTTTAAAGGAGAAGGTCACTCCTGAAACGGTGTATTTTTTGAAATCGCCAATAAAAAGATAACCCTAAGTTGAGTTACTGACCGTGGTTTTAGCTTCTAAAGTGCATCCGATCCCACTGAAATTCGTTTCCAAAGAGGGCCAAAATTTAACACTGCGCGCCGCCATTTTGAATTGTCCGTGACGTCAATTTGGGCCAAGAGACCAGCGGTCGGGTAACGTGGGCTCGTTTTTCAGAGCCCACGTTACCCAACTGCTGGTCTCGTGGCCCAATTTGACGTCACGGACAATTCAAAATGGCGGCGCGCAGTGTTGAATTTTGGCCCTCTTTGGAGAAGAATTTCAGTGGGATCGGATGTACTTTAGAAGCTAAAACCACAGTCAGTAACTCAACTTAGTATTGTATTTTTATTGGCGATTTCAAAAAATACACCGTTTCTGGAGTGACCTTCTCCTTTAATAGGCCACTCAATGCATACTGTGTTTTGTAGCTTCTTGGATAGGCGCATATAATCATTAATGAACCAAGTCTGAAGATGTGAATTTAACAAAGGATGCAGGTACGGTTTTCTACATGTACTTCGAGTAAAGGTAGTCGCACACGAGCCAAACACGAACCGCAGCTTAACCCGGTTTCTGTAGCATGAAGCGACGGAGGGTATTGTTACCTCCCCTGGATGGGATGCTAGTCCATCGCAGGGTTACCCCCAGTAGTATGTCACTGGTACCCATTTATACACCTGGGTGGAGAGAGACAATTTGGAGTAAAGCATCTTGTCTTAGGAAACAACACGATAGCAGGGACTGGGCGTCGAACCACCGACCTTCAGATCTGAAGTCCAACGCGCTAACCATTACACCACTGCGCCCCACACTTCGAGATGGGTTTAAAGCGATGGAAGGAGCTTTAATCCAGCTGTGAAGCCAAAGATAAATGCTTGCTGTTGGTTTACAAGGACACCGTGCTGCAGCGAATAGCATATCAAACCGAGAGAGCACTGAATTCAGGCAGCGATTTTGTGGAAAAAAAGATCCATTAAAGGTTGGTTTCAGAGATGACGCTTTCGAAATTACTTCTGCGAGGTAGTCTCACTGGGGCATTGGAGCAACAGTCCATATAAATAACAAACGTAAATTCCGAAATTCCGGGGGGGACCCCCGAGGTAAATTTTAAAGAGCAATTGAAACAATGTAAATACATGGAAAAATGACAACGAGATTTAAGAAGTGCATTAATTACTTGATTTTATTGTGAAGTAGCACAAAATTTATTGTAAAGTACAAAGTCAACAGTTGTGCAGCCAAAAAAATGTTTATCTTTCGAGAGGTAAATTCTGACTACAAATGTGTTCATCACCTCGCTGAAAATTCTGCGGTAATAAGAGAAGGTCAAATTAATACTTAAAGCATAAAATAATTCAGTAAGCAAGCAAGCAAGTGAGTGAGCAAGTAAGTGAAAAATTAAAATGACCTGCATCAGTTGTTTACAACATGTTACAAGGACACTGCTGCGAATAGCATAAAAGCGTCATTAAAACAACCAGGGTATGTGTTAATCACCCTCACGTCGGAAGCCCTCTTTACCTAATGTCCATTCACAGCGCAGTGTCGTCGCTGTGATCCTCAGACGCTGGATGGAAGTCGACTTCCTTATCCAACCCGTAAGGCATGCTGGACTCATAAGCAGGATTCTGGAAGGAGCTGAGAGTCTTATGCTTCTCGTTCTCTCTGGAGTCTTTCTGACCTTTCTCGGTACCGGGTGGGGTCACTTGTTCAGTTTTTGCTTCTCCGTTGGAGGTGCTGCTGTCGATGGACTGATAAAGTCCGTTGCTGGAACCACGAAGCTGTGGAAGCGATTATGTCGACATTTAATAGGAAAATTAAGCACACGCGTTCTTGAGCTACAGACAGCAACTGTAATTTTATTGGATGTTTTTCAACTTCCGGTTCAGCTACTGTCTGATCGCTTTGTCGGACGACAGAATTGCAATCTGAACATTGGATTGACAATCCTGTAGGCCTCCACTCTACTCACTTTAAAATGGTCAACTGCAGTCAGGTACACGCACGTCTAGCATATGCATATGCTTTAACTATTTTTGATGTTATCAGCATAATAAGAAAATTATATCACTTTAGGCATATACCAAAATAAGCTACAATCTGTGACGATTTTTAACAATTTCAATAGTTTCCTATTTATACAGGCACATTAACACATATTAACATCTGCATACTGTATTTTATACACTCCAACGCAGCTTATTTCCTAGTACTTTTACTAAAAACCTCTTGCAATCCTTTTACATTTTTATCTTTATTGCTTGGGTTAGCTGCTAACTAAATGGTGTGTTTGTGTGGACTTGCTTATCAAGTCTACAGAACGCACCGATACTATAGCCACTGGCTTGCTGGGGTGGGGGGGGGGGCTCTCTTGTATAAGCCTGATATTGGTATGTGCCGCCCCAAAGGGTGTCGTTTTGAGTGCTTTGGGTTAAAAACGGGTTTGGATTTTGACTATTTTGTTCTAATAGTCTGAAAATGGCTATGGACTACACATACCGGTTCTCAAACTGGCTTTGGATTTTAGAGGCGAGACCACCTGAAAACTGGTATTGAAAAATTACATATTTTGGTCAGGGCTTGGCATACCCCCACCAAGAATTCCAAGGCTGATTAACCTCGGAAGAGCTTCTTGTAATGTCCATGTGAAAGAAACTATGATCAAGGATCCAGTTATTGGAAATTTAGCCTCATTGCCGAGTCTATACACCCTTTAGTCCGGGTACTAGTCACTATACCCCCTATATCCCCTTACAAGACCCCACTTAGCTGACTAACCTGAAGTTGTTCGTAGTGGTATGACGTTGGGGCGTCGTAATCCCCACCATTTGATTTTCCAGCATACATGCTTTGGTATCTCTCCTCCCCTTCCTCTAAGCGGTACTCTGAGCTTCTACCGGCACTGATAAAAACAGAGCGAGAGAGAGAAAAAGAAAAAAATTCTTAGAATGATATCTTAGGTGGTCAACTACACCATAAAACCGATGATGATGATGATGATGATGATGATGATGATGACGATGATGATGATGATGATGATGATAATGATGATGATGATGATGATGGTGATGATGATGATGATGATGATGATGATGATGATGAAAATTAAAATATCACCTTTCGATGATCTTAATTCAAAGAGGGAAACCTCTCATAAGTGGGCACTTAGTTGTAGTCGCACCCATACACAAACATTACAGGACAGTTCACTGTTCATAACCGACACTGCTCTCAAGCGGACATTGATCAATCATATGCCCTGTCACAAACAAACGCCACATTTTTAAAGAGGCTGTATCGCCTCTTTTTAGTATTATTTTAAAAAGCTAAAAGACATATTGGAAAACTGAAACTCAAAACTCTACTTTTGTTTTCTGAAACTATTTACAAGTATGTTTGCTTCGGATGACGTGAGGTGATCTAAGGTACACACAGAAAAGTATTGCACTTTTGGTTGAATAAAACACAGTCACACTATAGTTATGTTGATACTTTTCTTAACACCACTTTCAAGTGCCTGCCAGCTGATGGGACCACAACTGAGAGGGTCCGCTTTTGAGAGGAGTATATCAACAGGAAGCGTCCTTTAGCGGAGTTTAGTGGACGTTAGTTGCCATTGTTTTACTTACCCTGAAAACCTCACTTTTTGGATTATCGCCAAAGCCCCCACGATGCTGACAAGCAGGAATATAGCACACACCGCGAGAAACACAATGCTGAGAGTTAACAAAGTCTCTGAAAGATTAAAAAACACGCGCACAAGTGTAACCATAAAAATGTGAGAGCTTTGTAAAACGGTAGCTATATTACGAGCCCTCTGGTCGCCGGGGGTGGTTAGCTGTTTTCCACAGAGAAATGGTAGTTGCATTTCAACCAATCACAGCTAGAATCTTTTTTTTTTTAAATTTATTACATGGTTTGCGTGGCGAAAATAATTGCCCATGTTTTGCTTTTGACTTAATTTCTTCGTTCTCCTATTAATTACAAAAGATCGCTACACTTTCTACACCACTTTAGAAAAGAAACCAAAAAACCAAACCAAAACCAGTCTTCAAAGTTTTGTATTGTATTCTATCTATTAGTACGTTGTTACGTTTGTAAGTAATCTATTTATTCTCTTCATTTGAACGATTAAAAAATTGAAGTGATGCTTTGGGATTAGTTACTTAAGAAATGAAAACCAAAATACAATAAGTAAAATACGTCAAACTCACTGTCCTCTTCCTTTCCTATGATGTAGTCATCCTCCGCTGAAAAAAAAAATATGAGTGCAATTGTTATAAGCTTGCCTCAGAGCACTAGAGGACTACACTCAAAAGATAAAACAACATAAGTTTAATGAAGCTATATGTTGTGAAATTTTCATGTCCTCGTTGAACAGCAACCACAGAAATCACCCTCACTTGCCGGAGAACATTTCCAACAAACTTCACGAGCAAAGGGCAACAGTGAATGCTTTTCTAATACAAGAGAACTTATTTAGCTTTTACATATAAAAATACGCTAACAGTTTGAGATATATGCATTTAGTTCAACGCTTACAGCTATATGTAGAATTGTTTAGGCCGCAGGCAAGCGTTTTGCGACTTGTAGTGGCAAGTCTGTAGGATTTTGTCGATTTCGTGAATGTTTAGTTCGTCACGAATAGCTGCGAATCTAAATTAACAAACCTTTGTTTCCAATATACAGCTGAAAGTTAATTTGCTATTAAGCCAAAAGAGACATTTAACCAGAGTTTCATCCGTTCTTGTGATGTTTTCGTTAGCTGAATATATTCAAGTGAAAAAAAAATTTTCAGGCCCCAGTTGTTCAAAGGTTGGATAGGGCTGTCCACCGGATAAATCACTATCCAGTGGATAAGTATTAGGGAAACCAATTGCGTTTTCCACTGGATAGTGATTTATCCGGTGGATAGCG
>Ga0126336_10002478_pt1 | contig 10514 bp, 5 predicted proteins | sample SidCmetagenome_FD_92530 | JGI IMG/M metagenome (GOLD analysis project Ga0126336, IMG submission 92530) | Coral microbial communities from El Islote,Puerto Morelos, Mexico - Siderastrea C C metagenome | ecosystem: Host-associated > Invertebrates > Cnidaria > Coral | place: El Islote,Puerto...
CAAAGTCTCAAATTGTTAACGGCCGCTTGTAACCCAATACTGGTCTCTCTCGAAGGTCACGTCCCGGCTCGAGAACCATAAATAATTTATAAATTCCTCGCTTTCTCGAGGCGTGAGCTTGGGTTGCCTGTGGTAAAATCGAGTATTATGCTTGCAGGCATCATCTATAGTAAACCATACTATTATGCTCAAAGTTATGCCAGACTAAAATGACACTTTCCCTTACTGCACCTGAACATTCCTACAATGTCTTTCATATTACTTCTGAAAGCGGAAGCCTAGCATAAAGAGGTAACCAGGCCTCCTACTAACGCCACTATGCAAAAATGCACTGGGTACGAGACGTGTGCCCAGTTCCTAAAATTTCTGCATTTTATCAACTTTATGCATTCTAGTCCCTGGAAAAATTATCATACAGTTACTACCATTTGTGTCAATCCTTGAAGCGTGACAAATTTAGCGCGTAGGTTTACTTTTCAAACTTAACGGGTTTGTCTGGTTACGAGTCACTTTTGACCAATGAAAAGTTGGCGGTTGTGTTGCGAAATTGACAAGGTTCTTGGCGCCATTCGAACATGTTTCGTTCACGTGCTCTGAGACTTTTCAGGTTTTGCCTCACGGACGTCCCTTATTTTTGGCAGTAAAGGAGACGAGAAAAGTTAATACGTTAACACGTTTGGAAGGAGTTACCGTTCAGGAGTCGCTTTAGGTCAAGATTTAAAATGCTCCATCATTGACAGAATTATCAGTGAAGGAGGTGACCAAATTACGGGTTATATTCCGCAGAGTTTTACACAATTTGCGAACTAGTTGCGTGACCGTAAACACCGTAAAATCTGTATGGTACAGACACTGCGACGAAATGCAAACATTAGCGAAGCCTAAAGGAGGCCTGACATCTGAAAAATTACAGGAAGGTGACCTTGAACTCATCGAAGTATCAAAAGCCCACCCCCGATCTATCTCCCTTTCCCAATCATCGAGGAGTTAGAGCAGTTTGGAGCACAACAAATTTCAATGTCGGCCGTTTCGCGGACCATAAAGTTTCAAAGTACGCGAACACAACATGCCGCTGCGCACGGAAAACCTGAAAAGTTTCAGAGCACGTGAACAAAACATGCTCAAAGAGCGCCAAGAACCTTGTCAATTTCGCGACATAACCGCCAACGTTTCATTGGTGAAAAGTGTCCCTTAACCAGACATAACCGTTAAGTTTGAAAAGAAAACCAACGCGTTAAATTCGTCACACTTCAAGGATGCACGCAAATGGTAGTATTATGGCAATTCAAAGGTTCTCAGAACTGCAACATAACAGAATTGTGCTGCAAAATGTGAGTATCACGTCGGCATTATGCCTGATGCTCCAGCTGAAGTATTATGCTCCAAATTATGCTAGCATTATCCGTAAGACACTAAGAGCCGTAACGTTCAAATATCCAAATATCCTAAAATGACGCTGGTTCTGGATTAAAATACGTTCCTATACCAGTTAAAAACATTATCTTAAGCAAAAAAATTTAGAAAAAAAGTGTTATCTGAGTACATGAGATATGACAGCTAGCTAGTAAAAATTCATTCATCGAAAGTTGAACGTTGCCTATCTTGTGTCAACAAACTTTGCCGACCTTGCGTTCAATATCAACAAACTTTGATCACGTGCTACCATATTTTTTCAAACCGCGAAATGAAATCAACGGTCCGTGAAGCGGACTTAACCATCCCCTCTCAAAGGACGTCTGAGATCCATAGTAACGCGAAACTAACAATAGAGCGGAAGTTCGTAAGATATGAAAACCCCTGCCTTAAACAGAAATAACCGTCCCACGGACGAGATCTCGTGGTTGTTGCACAGGCAACCAAGGCCCACGAGCAGACCAGTTTAGTGGCAAAACATAAGGACTTTGTATGGAACTTGATTGCCTGTTTAGTCCAGGTCAGAAACCAAAAATGACAAATAGTAAATTAAGTTCACATACACGATCAAATATGCCGCCTCAAAGCCTTTCAACCGCATTTCATCCAGTTTTTAGGTTTCTGAAACCGTTAACCTCAACAAGCGTCTTGGCATTACAATGATCAAAATAGAATATCAAATATTTCTTTTCGTCTCTTCTTCTTAGATAAGAAATGATTCTATTCGTGTTTCCTGTATCTCTTAAATAACAATCACCAATGGACACTGAAAACGCAACAGGTGAATTAATTGTTCCAACAAAGAATTCCATTTTCAATCTCATCAGCAAAGTCAAACACTGCACCATACAAGATTATTATGTAATCAAAACCGGAAGTCGACTGTTCTTTATATCGACTGTGTTTGCTTCTCAATCAACACAAGTATAATCACGATATGTTCCGGACAAAAACCTATTCTAAGAACACATCGCTGTTCGCTGTGATCTAACGCTACATATTGAATGTTGAATGAAATGATGTAAACTGCGGAAAAACAAATGAAATGAAGATGTGATCCCTCTGAAGCCCCAAAAATGTTTTTTTTCCGGCTTAATTCGCAATTGCTTAAATTGCGATTACAACTGCGATTATCACATCTTCATTTCATATTGAATATTACTGAACGTGAAATCATTGACAAACGAGAAAAGTTATCACTCTAAGCAGCAGGAACCCAGACATCCTAGTTATCTGATACATCGCCGCCTAAAAATAACTTTTTTAAAATAAGATTTTCAAGGTTAGATTGTTTGCTGGTGAGCGCGTTAAACCTTTAATGTTAAAATTCAGTAAACCTATTTACACGACCTATATTACAATAGCAATCTATTATTATCACGGAATGTGATTCCTACGACAAGCTGGTTAATAAGGTTTCCCTTTATAGCGCAATGACATTGCTATATTACGCTGCAAAGACCACCGATACAAGACATTTTAATTCACCCCGGGGTCCAATACTTATACTGAAGATGGTGAGCTTGTGCTTTACTAATGCAAACTTGAATAAGACTTTTTTACCCAATCTCGGACTATAGTTATAACTGAAGCAGACCACTACAATTGGCCAAACGCTTCGCATTTATTACAGCAAACCGTTTACAATACAAACTGTCCACAGCAAAAATGAAATGAAATACTTCTCGTCGCTTTCCTCCGGCCGCTTTTATCGACTTTTGTATCTTAAATTAGTTTAAAATCCTACACATGTGCCAATATACTGTCAATAATTGTTCCTTAAATAAACTGGGGACGCTAAAATGTCGACTAAGTACCCGATTGTCCTTACGTAAAATGAATCAACTAATTAATCAACTATATTTGTCAATTTTCCCTAAAGATAAGCCACTCCACTCTTCTGGCTAAAAGCCGGTTTATGTGAGCGATGTTAAGTAGATCCAGTGTTATATCTGAACTCCAACGGCAGTAGCTGCAGACTGCAGCACCTTATCGTACTTCACAACGGCTGGTAGATTATTCTTCATCCACCTTTTCCCTTTTTCAGCGATTATTTCCCATTCATGTTTTTGATCCGAGAACTTGCCCATCAACAGCACCAAAGCCAGGGCAGTGGCCCATAACAGCTTCCCTTCAGCAGTGTCAGCTGCAATCTCTGTTGGGCATGCTGTGATCAGTGCATCTCTGCTTGTACCAAACAGTGACACCAGTTGGTCTTTGAGGTTCCACGCACCTGAGGCTTTCTGTAGTGATATCAGTAACAAGACCGCTGAAGCTACTTTCTGTTTTTGAGATGCAGCCTCCGGAGGGGAATGCAGGAAAGCACCAGGAGGGGAGCACGAGGGAGCCTCACACGCTAGGTCTGCATCAGCATAGACACCTTTTGCCCGTCTTTTCCTCCTCTTCACTGGAGGAGGCGGTGGTGCTGCGCTTCCAATTAGCGAAGGAAACGAGAGGAAACCTGCAGACTTGTAGACAGGGGCTAATTTCCCTCTCCTCTCTCCAAAACGACGTTTTTTTTCCCTAGGGGAAGCAGAGCACAAATAATCATTACCCGCACTGACATTGACCAAGCCACACGATTTCACGCAAGTTCAAATACCTTATGTCCTGGTCGGCAAATTAAGGAACAACCTGTCTCTGTGATGGTCCCGATACTGGCTGATGGTTATCTTTGTCAACAGCCACAAATGAAGTGAACTTTGACACCACATTAGCTGATTTGCTGACACTGATTATGGAGGTTTTGGATTCTTCGAATCCTTGTTCGCCTTTGTACATACCACTGATATCATCCTGCTTTACTTTAATGAAAGTCTTGGCTGCTAGGCGATGAATGAAAAAACTTAAATTGGATTCAAGATTTGTGTCAAAGGCACTTCTTATAGGAGACATTGGAAACGTCATCAAATGTTCCATTTTCTCATCCTTGCCCAAAGTACCCTGCAGACTCACTACATTCTTGCCATCTTGGACTGCATTTTCTAAAGGCTTAAGAAGACCATACACCACCAGCCTGTCACCACAGAACAGCGGAGGGAGAGATGAGGGGATCTGGTGCATAGTCCAGCCTTGTGCTAGGTCCCAGACCATGCTCACATCTGAGATGACTGGCTGAAGAGCTCGCATTAATGTCTTAATAACCTAGAGAAAATACGCAGATAGCCTTTTTTTTTTGCATGTTTGATTGTGTGAAATCCCACAAACAAAGCAGCTTTCCAAGGATAACAAGAGGTATTTTTAGTTTGAAGTTAACAAGGCTATTTATCAATTTTTGGACACGAAGAACATTTTTTGCAATTAAGTTGAACCTATGAATGAGAGTGAATATATAAAGTACTCAGATATGTGAACTGCGGACGAAATATGAAATGATGACGACCATCGCAGTTAATAACATCAACTCAACCACCCTCGAGATCAAGTTTGGTGGTCAGTTATGGGAGACAGTCGCTTACGAGGCAGTCGATTGAATAAGGTCTGATTAAAGGAGGTTTTCAGCGGCCTTAAACCCCGTCAAGGATGAGGAGTAAGTTCTGAAAGATGGACACTAAAGTGAGAATGGTTCACTGCCGGTAAACTCGTGTTTGAGTGGCATCAAATCACAAAGTGCGGGGCTTTCTGCCTACTTTACAACTTCACAGGAGATGATCGGCGAAATGCCTGAGTTTGCAACATCTTAGCAGCTTTTGCTTCACCCTTTAAACCCCAAGAGTGACAAGCATCTAAGTTCTTCTTACAGTATCACTAGTTGATCAAATGTACAGGTCATGAGAATAAAGGAAATGATCGCCAGACATGAAATGTGTTGATGTTTAATCAAATTCTGCCAACTAGCAACATAAAAAGGGGGCTTAAAGGTTAATGGATTGACACACTTTTAAACGGCTGTATCAGTCACCGGTTGTTTGTTGAAGGGTACCAGATTTGTGGCTGGAAATCTCCAGGATCTTAGCCCCACTGAACAAACCTTTTCTAAGTGCCAACATATCAACTTAATCTTAACTCTTAAGGCTTTCGTCAACAAATTCGCGCTTGCGTTAACCCGAACAGGGAAAACAAGTGACTTTAACAATGGCATGAGTGTTAATACAGTCTTTAAGTTAATAAAGATCCACTGAGGTAAGGTTTGTTTTTAATATTATTTTTAAGTGTCAGTTGACAGTTCTTGCCCAGGAAACGAAAGTTTGTCCACACAAGTTAGTTCTGGCACGTCATTTATTGAGAATGTTTCATCAATTGGCACGTCAAGAGATGGATAAATTCACAACACCACCAAAACGTTCTTTTCCCCTTAAGTCTGTTAATTTTAATAACAATGTTTAATATTTATATTGCACATTTTAAAACATAGTTATGATCAAATGTGCGAAGAAATGATAAAATTAGTGCAAAATAAAAATGAAAGAAATATACTGAAAACTAATAACTAAATATAATACTAGTTATTTAAAAAAAGCTTAGTTAACAAATATCTCCAAGAAGGATATAAGGATTTGGACTTGGTATTAACCACTAATGATTAATAATTTATAGTAATGATAATTTATGAATTTGTATTGCACATTTTCCATGACGAAATGATCAAATGCGTTTTACAATCAAAAAATTAATAAAATAGAATAGGAAATGACAGAAATAAGACTATTTATTATACGCAAACAATGGCTGACCAAAACGGTCAAACGGCAGGATACTGATTTGGCGACCTCTTTACTGAACGTTTGTTTTCAGAAGAAGATGAAAGCTACACGCAAGTCAACTACACATATCAAAATATCTAACAACAGAGGAAAAGTAATTTCTCAAAAAGTGGGCACACTGTTGACAACAACAACGGGAATGCGCTCAACTCAACTACAATATCTCGCAGTTGGATATAACCGTGCCACGGACAACATCGAGTAGTTGTTGTTTCTCATCTTAGAGAATGTGTGAGAAATTGTTTCCCGTTCACCTCACAGGTCATTAAGCGTGTCATTTTATATTTTATCTGTTTGTTTCACACAAAAAAGCCACGATCGCAGGTTATTCACACAAACGCTCACATTTCAAACTTCGTACCGGTCCAAGACATGGATTACATCAAACTGTCAACAAAATAAGGCCATTTGGAAACCAACGCTCCAAATGCATGCTCAAAACCTGTTTCTCTTAAATTTAACCGCTTAATCTCAATTAAACGTGCAAATAAACGTAATTTCTTTTTAATTTTGCCTACAAATATACTATTATGGCTAAAATAGTCGATAAAAGAACAACTTTTAAATGTCTCAAACCCACAGAGATAAAAACCACCGCACACTATTGCAATTGGTTACCGATGGTGAACTGTGATTGCACAAACAAGTTAACATTTTGCGAACAACATTTTTAATTTGTCCTTATTTTTACAAGAAACTGATGAGATACTGATAAGACTGAAATACCCCAAGAACGAACAAATTTGACTCACACGCAAACACTACTGTTTACCTTTTAAATAATGGTTTACTGATGGTAAGATTGTGGACAACATGAAACCGCGTCACATTTCAAACTTTACACGGATCACAACCTTAAAACATATCAACATACGCCAAACTCTCTACGACATATCTCGATGTTACATAAGTTCCTTTCTTGGTCTCACCGAGTGCAACCCGGCTCGTTTGTTCCATCCCACGTTACTGTCATATTATACCGTCTCTTTACTCGCTCTATTGGCTGACTGTTACTTTTAAAGTTGATTTTAAGCTTTTAGTGATTACTTTAAAGCAATTCATCGGTTAGCGCCAGATTATCATTGTAATTTAATCTAGGTAAAGGGACACTCACGCTATGCACTATGATCGAATTCAGGACTTTTCCTGGCGCCAAAGAGTACGGACAAAGAGTACGGACAAAGAGTACTTAGGCCGACAGACCGACCGTTCATAACAGCGAGCCCTGTTCTACGGAATAGACCTCCTCCATTTATGAGTTATGATATTTTATAAGATTTATTTTTAGGATTTTGATTTAGATGTTTAAATTTTAGATATTTTGCTGGTGGGCACAAGGAAATTTGCGAATTATAAATAATAATTAATAAATTATTATTGTTGTTGTTGTTATTATTATTATTATCATTATTATTATTACTATTATTATTATTAAGATCTATCTAGCATCAACAAAACCACACGAAAGGTCACAAGAAAGAACCAAAGGAATGTGCTGACGTATCGCCGAATGTCCACAAAATCTCGTGATTCCTACGACAAACTGGTTAATACAGTATCCCCTTACAACGCAATGACACTGCTGTATTACGTTGCAAAGAACAGAAAAAGAAGCAAACAAGAGAGGATACCGTATTTTTACTTTATCTACCACACAGAATAGTTTGTTTGATAGTCGATACAAGACATTTAAATCCACCTCGTGACCCACTTCTTATACTGAAGATGGTGGGCTTGTACCTTACTGGTGCAAACATGAATAATACTCTTTTGCCCCATCTCGGAATATAGTTATAACTGAAGCAGACCACTAAAATTGGTCAAACGCTTCAGGTTTGCTCGCGAAGAAAAAGCTTTCACCTTACTTTGTTTGTTGTGGGTGTTCATTGACCATATTTGGTCAAGCGGGGTTATGAGCTGACTACCTGTCTCCGTTGAGCCAACCAAAATGCTAGAAATCTAATATCCCTAGTCCAGTTTTAAATAACTTCAATAAGTCTAGTTTTGTAGAGTTTAAAATCCTGCACACGTGCCAATACTGTAAATAAATGTTCCTAAACAAGTAAGGACGCTAAAATGTCGACTCACCAGCCGACCGTCATTACTTAAAATTAATTCAGTCTTCCGGCGTGTTAATTAACTAATTAGTTTAGTGATTAATTACATTTATCATTTTTTCTCTAAGGAGAAGCCACTCTTCTGGCTAAAAGCCTGTTCGTATAATCCATGTCATGAAGATCGTCTTTTGTCTATAATCAGTACTATACCTGAACTCCAATTACAGTAGCTGCAGACTTCAGCACATTATCGTACTTTACAGCGGCTGGTAGATTCTTCTTCATCCACTTTTTTCCTTTTTCAGCAATCACTTCCCATTCGTCTTTTTGATCCAAGAACTTGCCCATCAGCATCACCAAAGCCAGGGCGGTGGCCCATAACAGCTTCCCTTCAGCTGTGTCGACTGCAATCTCTGTTGGGCATCCTGTGATCAATGCATCTCTGCTTGTACTGCACAGTGACACCAGCTGGTCTGTGAGGTCCCACGCACCTGAGGCTTTCTGTAGTGATATCAGTGACAAGACCGCTGGAGCTTCATTCTGTTTCTCAGATGCAGCCTCCGAAGGGGAATGCAGGAGAGCACCAGGAGGGGAGCACGAGGGAGCCTCACACGCTAGGTCTGCTTCAGCATCAAAAGCTTTTGCTCGTCTTCTGCCACTCTTCTCCTTCACTCGCTCCTCTTCTCTTTTTGGTGCCGGCCGTGCTGCACTTCCAAACAGTGAAGGAAACGAGAACAATCCTGCAGACTTTTTGCTCTTTTTCTTCGGCACAGAGGCAGATTTCGCTCTGCTCATAAATCCAAAACCACCCTTTTTCCAATGGGAAGTATAGGACCCCAACCAAGCATTCCCCACACTGGCATCAGCCAAACCACACGATTTCATATTGCAGATATACTCTATGTCCTGGTCAGCAAATGAAGGAACAACCTGTCTCTGTAACGGTCCCAATACTGGCTGATGGTTATCTTTGTCAACAGCCACAAATGAAGTGAACTTTGACACCACATTAGCTGATTTGCTGACACTGATTATGGAGGTTTTGGCTTCTTCGAATTCTTGTTCGCCGTTGTACATGCCACTGATATCATCCTGCTTTACTTTAATGAAAGTCTTGGCTGCTAGGCGATGAATGAAAAAACTTAAATTGGATTCAAGATTTGTGTCACAAGCACTTGCTGTAGGCGGAGTGGGAAACGACATCAAATGTTCCATTTTCTCATCCTTGCCCACAGTACCCTGTAGTCTCACTTCATTCTTGCCTTCTTGGGTTGCATTTTCTGAAGGCTTTAGAAGACCATACACCACCAGCCTGTCACCACTGAACAGTGGAGGGAGAGATGAGGGGATCTGGTGTACAGTCCAGCCTTGTGCTAGGTTCCAGGCCATGCTCACATCTGAGATGACTGGCTGCAGAGCCCGCTTTAACGTCTTAATAACCTAGAAAAAATACGTAGGTTACCTTTATTTATTTATTTATTTTTATGTGTGCAATTCCACAAACAAAGCAATAAAATAAACATTTGTTTACAATTGTTGACTATTATTAATTTTATTTTGAGCCAGTAAAGCAGCTTTTCAAGGATAATAAGATGTATTTTTAGTTTGAAGTTTACGCAGCTATTTGACAATTTTTGTAATACAGTTGAAACTATCGGAAGCGACCACCCTCAAAACCACGTTTGGCAGTCACTTATGGGAGACAGTCGCTTACAAGACAGTTGTTTGAATGAGATATGACTAAAGGAGGTTTCAGCGGCCTTATGCCCAACCAGCGATGAGGAGGATATGTAAGATCGGAAAGAGGAAGGTAAGGTTTGTTTTCAATATTATTTTTATGTGTCAGTTCACAGTTCTTGCTCAGAAAACGAAAGTTTGACCACACAATTAAGGTCTGACACGTCATTTATTGAGAATGTTTCATCAATTGGCACGTCAAGAGATGGATAAATTCACAACACCACCAAAACGTCCTTTTTTCTCTTAAGTCAATTAATTTTAACAACAATGTTTAATATTTATATTGCGCATTTTAAAATATAGTTATGATCAAATGTGCGTAGAAATGATAAAATAAATGCTTGACATAAATAAAACGAATATACTGAAAACTAATGACTAAATATAATACTAGTTATTCGAAAAAACTAAGTTAAAAAATAAGTCCCTAACAAGGAATTAAGGTGTTTCGATACAGTTTTTTTGGGACCATATCTAACTTTTTGAATCGGTTCTTGGACAGTCTTTTCCTTGTCAGATCAACGTGAAATTTGCAATACTTGTTGGTTTTGGATTGAACTTAAGCGTGGTTTACATTTTGTAAAAATCGATATTTCCATGA
>Ga0126336_10002479_pt1 | contig 10513 bp, 6 predicted proteins | sample SidCmetagenome_FD_92530 | JGI IMG/M metagenome (GOLD analysis project Ga0126336, IMG submission 92530) | Coral microbial communities from El Islote,Puerto Morelos, Mexico - Siderastrea C C metagenome | ecosystem: Host-associated > Invertebrates > Cnidaria > Coral | place: El Islote,Puerto...
CTAATTGTACTTGTGTTTGATTGACAGGTGATCGTGATGAAGCGTACGCTGGGCACTGGGTACGCGGACGTGGATAATCCAGTGTTCTACAAAGATAACACTTCAATGTTGCTAGGAGACGCCAAGACCATGTGTGATACTCTGCTGGGCAAAGTTAGGGAGCACTATGGCAGTTAACGATCGTTCAATCATAATCAATTTTACATTCAATTTTGTGAACAATTTTGTATCTGTGAGCAAATTGAGTTGTGGTTTCATACAGTCGTGACTGTACCGTGTATTTCTATAGTAATAACCTAAAAGAAAAAGAATATAATTTAGTTTTCTGTTAGATAGAAGTGTTAAAATGCGCCCCATGACTCAAGTCTCCGAAGGAGCTCTAAGGTATTTCTACTTTCTTTATTTAGAAGGTCGGATTTCTTTTTTTCTTCCAAAATAATAATCTTGAAATTTCCCAAGGAAAAGTGATGGTTACTCCCGCTCGAAAAGCCGAAATCCTGCCAGCTTAAAAATACATGGAAACTGCTGAAATAACAACAACATTAACATGGCCAAGAATACTAAAAGCTGATTCTTAAATGAACGTCAAAGATTGCTAAATCGCCGGCCAAAAACCTCAGCGTGAAAGCGATCAGTATCGAGCAGTCACACAAAAGGAACCATGCGTTCTTTATTTAAAGGCACTGTGGAAGGCTGGTGATTTGGCACTTTTCGCTATCACATATGCACCGAAATTTACTATTATTATTATTATTATTATTATTATTATTATTATTATTATTATTATTATTATTATTATTATTTGTTATGAAAGGTGGATGTCCTCTGTTGCGTACATTCATTTATCACAGTTCGTCTTTTCTACTATTTCACTTTCTCGACACATTAGAAACGACAAGTATCTTTTTCGATGGGAATCCGAGTTTCAAGAATTGACTAAGAGCACGGTTTATCTTTCAGAAATGCTCGTATAATTTTTTATTTTATTTTATCTGACAGGAATAGAGAATTCTTTGGGTTCTTTGGCGATGGTACCTGTCCCATTGCTGGATTCTCTCCCTTTGTCCATCGCCATAAAACCCTCTCAGCAACAGTTTACTGTCTCTACTCCGTTATCACATGCCTCAGAAGCTAGCGTTTTTCCGCCATTCACGAGCTTCAATTCCTGTGCGGTTATGCATTGAGTAAGGCTGGCGTTGCCTGCTCGGTTCTTGCAGCTACCGTCTAGCTAATGATTTCCGGACTGAATGATTGGTTTAGTAATTTACTAACGCGCATGAACTCTTATTTGTAATTAGTGTGTTGAAAATCTCCTGCAGTTATATGTTGCGTAAGGAACAGGATTCCAATCCAACGTGCAGGATATTCTCAATTTCTCATATTAGTTCCTCCTGGAGTGCTAATGTAAGGATTGTGAGAAATAAAGAATGCCTTCTGAAGGAAACTTTACAATGTGTTCAAGTTTGTGGCTTACCTCCCTAAGGCTCAAGGGCGGGATCCAACAAATATAGAAGGGGAACCGGGATTAAAGGGTACGGGAAGGGGAAGGTTTAAACCCCCCTGTCCCCCCTCCCCCCGATCCACCTATGGTCGCGAAATAATCATGGGCGACTTTTGAAGGACGAATCATGTCAGAAAAACCGGGCTCAGCAAATAGCACGGTGGAATCGGCTGTAAACTGCAGGCTAACGGCCCAGCCATACAACCACAACAACAGTACAATAACAAAGAACAACAGTGCAGTTAAAACCTTTTTTATTGAATATTTCCCCATCAAGATAAAGGGCACAGCCCTCTGCAGCAAAATGTTTATTTGGTACAAGTTTACGTAGGACATTATCAAGTAAATGATAAACTGCTACACTAAAAATCCAAGCCACTGAAAAAAATTCTGTGGCTTAGGTGGGATTGGAACCCACGACCTTCGGGCTACTAGACCACTGCTCTACCATCTGAGCTACGAATACACCTTTTGGCTAAGTACTAACGTCTGGTTCAAACGGATTCAACATCTTTCAACACTGTTGAATAGAATTTTGTTGTACGATGTAGGACAAGTTGCTAAACGAATTTTACAAAGATGAATGGAAATGCTGCACGCTTTTGTTGTATGGCAAGAGAGTTCATCCTCTCTTGTGTATGGTTAACTACATTACTGAGACTGCGACTCTCCTTGTTCTCCAAACCTTTCTATGGTCCTTTTCTTACCCCCTGCTTTCCACCTGAGCGTACTATCTGAGAGAAAAAGGACAACTGCTCTCAGACCGAAGGCGCCGTTACACGAGACAATTTGTTTTGCAACTTGCCATGTCGGCGTTGCGAGGCAAGTTGCAGACGAAAATCGTGCGTGTAACACCTCCTCTTCCCAACAAGTTTTTCGTTGTGAGTTGCAGAAAAAGTAGACCTAGTAAACCTAGGCTTGGTTTCTACTTTTCACAAAATTGCGAGATAAGTTGCAGCGTGTAACTTACAGTGAAACCTCGATTTAACAAAGTGCCAAGGGACTGGGGAAATTTGGTTCGTTATATCGAGGGTTCGCTATACAGTGGAACCTTGATTTAACGAAGTGCCAAGGGACTGGGGAAATTGGTTCGTTATATCGAGGGTTCGCTATACAGTGGAACCTTGATTTAACCAAGTGTCAAGGGACTGGGGAAATTGGTTTGTTATATCGAGGGTTCGCTATACAGTGGAACCTTGATTTAACGAAGTGCCAAGGGACTGGGGAAATTGGTCCGTTATATCGAGGTTCTTTTCCATGCATTGGCTATTACAAGGCTGCAAAATATCGTTCGTTATACAGAGGACTTCGTTATATAGAGGTTCGTTAAATCGAAGTTCCACTGTATATTCTGTAACTTGCTTCGCCATGCTGTCATCCGTTACGTTGCATGTTGCAGGGAAAACTGCCACGTGTAACAGTGCCTCAAGAGACAAAAAAAAAACGTTATTTTTAAGAGACACTGGTTTGCACTGCAGTCAGTTCTCCCAAACTTTATTGATGTTTCCAAGAGTATCACCCAAAAATTAGGGCTTTCTATTTAGAGTGGTTTTTCTTAACCCGTGAAACACTATCTAACAATCAGTGTCTAATAGTGAAAGTTCAAGAAAAAAGACAATGGAATTAGTGTGTATTAGAGCGTAACAGTTTAGTATCTATTTCACGGGTTAAGTAAAATCACTCTATTAATCCCAGGAAAACCCAGGGAAGCCAGAAGCTTACCACTATAAGCTTCTGATATAGACTGCAAAACAGTCGCTTTTTTCTCTCAAAATTCGAATCGCCATTAACGAGGTTTCCTGCGAAGCTTCTCCTCAAACATTCCCTCGTTCCCTATTGACACTCGCCCTAGACTCCTAATCAAATTTGCTCGCTGGACCGCTGTCCAACCAACGCAAACTTTAAATAAGGACTGTGTTGCAGTCTATTTCTGATACAGCATAACTTTCAAACTTTTTGTCTTAAAGCTGGAAGTAGTGTTCCATGTTTTAATGAGCTTAAATTCTTCTGCTAATTTTTCTGCTTCAATGACAATTTCAGTGGAGCATTTTATCATATGCTGGCGTAATGGAAAAATCGTAACGCATTTGGGAAGTATGCTGCATGCTCAACGTTAGGTGACATGATTTATTAAATTTGAAGTTAGCTGCATAGCAAGCATTTCCGTGGGGCTTTCCGCAGGTTTAAAGCATTTTTCGCTTTTTAGGCCTCGCCTTTTTATTTGTGGAGTTCGCCCCAATTTTCGCGAGTCAAAACCGAAAAACACTCTAACGGGTGAAAAAACCTACGGAAACGCTAGCTACGCAGGCTAGTTTGAAGTTAACTTATTTGAACGTACTACAATTAATCCAAGTTTCAATGAAAATATTAGCTCTTGGAATAATAGAAGACCTAAAGAATTCTGGTCTCAAAGGGTTAAGAACTATTCATCGAAAATAATTAAAAACTCAGCCCAGTGATCAGCGCTTCCGAGGGTCTATGATTCCCAGGTGTGATTGTTATTTCCATGGTTGACATAACAACAACTAAAACCATAAAATAAAGTCGACAAACGGCCTATGTCATGGTTAACTTACTGAACACAATTGTTAAGCTGAAAGGAAAAAGCAAACAAAAATTGTTAGTCTGAGTCCTATGCAAATTTCTAAAGTGATTGTGAACAAACCTTAGTTTGTTTGGTTTTGCGTTCACCATGCTTATTTTTCCTGCTTTGAATCAACTATTAACAGCCTGTAGACAGACATGTTCAAAAACCCGTAACTCGGACAGCCCACAACGTTACCACGAACACCCGACCAAATATCAGTTTAGCTTTCGGTTAGGGTTCTTAGTTAGGTTAGAATTAAGTTTGCTAAAGTGGTTTAACGTTATTTGGCCGTACGGCTACTTTCCGGTTCTTAGAGATTTTATTTTATTTTATCTATTTTCTTTTAAAATTTACTTTTATACACCACCCCACAAGCTTAAAATTACTTATATCTTTTGTTTAAATAAAGGTTATCCTATCCTATCCTATCTTGTGTGTTCCACGGTTTGCTCATACCCAGCGAATTGACTAAAAATGACAACTTAACTGCAAGGTCGTAGTCACATTTGCGAGAAAAAGATGATGAACAGTGATTACTGATTGCCCAGAAAGGCGGATAACTTACCGTCACAGCCGTATATCTCGACTCTGAGGCAAATCTCGTTGTACCAGAATTTTGGCTCAAACCGAACATAACGAGCGATGAAAGGGGTTGGTGCCTCATTATATTGGGCTGAATTCATGTCAAAGTTTGCAGAGAGCATCTGAAAATATCAAACGGAAGAAAATGTTGAAAAGGCTCAACTAGTTTTGATATAAGTGAGCTGTTGCACATGAAAGAACTGGTTATAAATTGTTGCCGTTTTTTCTTGAGGACGTGCATTCTCGCATAATGATGTAACCAAGGAACTGACAGAAACCTTTCCACCTGTTCTATTGCATGCAGTGAGACGACAAAGTCATAGTTCTTTGGAGATTTTTGTTGGAAAAGACGCTAGCTTTCAAAATAATGCTATAAAGAGAATATTCACCACGACCACTGGATAAAAAGACAAAAGACGCATTTATACAGGGTTAGTCTCACAAATACCAGTAGGAATGTGCTGAATTTTCAAATAGCCTCCCACGCGGTAGTTTTTAGGGGAGTCGTATTACCCTCCTCCCCAATGCGACTCCCCTAAAAACGACTGCGTGGGACGCTATTTTCTTGCTGGTATTTGTGAATATTTTACTTCAGATCAAGACTAACCCTGTATAAATGCGTCTTTTGTCTTTGTATCCAGCGGTCTTGGTAATCTCAAAACTGGACTATTCATTCTTTTGGAATACGCTGTAACGTGTCTTCTGTCAGCTCTACAACAATATAGCAGTACGTGGACAGAATATTTTAATTAACAGAGGAAGGAACGAGGGGAGGGGGCGAGGAGGTGCAGAACATGTTTGTTGAAAGAATAAAGGCGTAATTTTCAGTTAGCCACGAGCGTGGAGAAGGAAAAATTCGTGTCCCCAACGGCCGGAATCGAACCCATGACCTCCCGTACACTGGTCAGTGGTCAGATGCTGAGCTACTGGCAAACTCGTGTAAGCTAGGTCATATTTATTAGGTTAATGGAAGTAGTCTTCGATTGTGACACAAAATCATAGTCTATGCCAAATCAAAGATAATTCTCGATTCATCGAGATAACGATCACAGGAAGTTACGTCTCACCGTTCACGAAATTCTCCCATCCTCAGAGACCCAGGGGCAGATAGTCGTGGCGAGAGGCAGATAAAACGGGCGAAATCGGTGCGAGCGAAAGTTTGCAAGATGGAAATCCTCCCAACCCTCTGTATTTGCACGAGCTATTTTAAATTTTTGATAAGCGCACCTGCCCATTGAAGGCCGGGTACCAGGTATACTGATCCAGACTGCTCGAAACTACGAGATGTGTTGTCCACGCGCTGATGAAGTAGTCCATCTTCCCTTGCGTGGCAATTCCTGTCACCTTTTTCTGTCCTCCAAGGTCCACCTGTGTGAAAAAGTGTCGTTATTTACGAGCATAAGAAATGTGCGCACGCTTTCATGATTTGAAATTCGCATCAGAAGCGCTCTTCAGAATCTAACACAACTTGGATGTTTTATTCATAACATAACCGCAACGGTTTCCTGCAGATATAACCAACCAGAGAGCTAACAGCTAGTTTAGCGGTTCGCACTTACCATTAAGTCAATTGTTTGATCGATCGATCGATCGATCGATTGATTGATTGGTAGCAGGCGTGCCGTGAAATCATATAATCACTGCGTTGTGCGGTGATTGTTTTTATATTTACTTCTAAAGCTTCCACTTATTCAAATAACACAGAGCATTGGTTAAATTAAATTATTAATTTAATTTTGCCTCTTTTATTTACCACCATGCAATAACATCATGTGGCTTCACCTGCAGCCATTCTCCGTGCTGATGACTTTGACCTGCGCACCACGCACCATTTCCCGAGGCACTAGCTGTTAGATGTAACCTGGCCTGGTGGGGCTCGTAATACTGTTTGTATGAGCTTGCTGTAATTTGATTGTCCGAGATTTGAAAAAACTCCATGCCAAAGGCCTTGTAACAACCTGCAGAGGAACCAAACATACTTACGTGACAAAACTGTATAATTATTTTTGAGCTTCCCTTGAAGCAAATGTGCCTTGTGCTTTTTAAAATTGTACTTAAAATAGATGCAATGCTTCTTGTCATTGTGACACGTTGCTGGACATATTAGGGAACTTAAGCAACCACGACGGCAACGCCAAGGAAAACGTCAGTTTAAAAATGACTTCCAAATATTTCTAGCTTCTTCCCGATAGTTTCAACTCGTTCAATCTGTCTAACGAAGCCGAACAATCCGGAAGCTGACTCTGTAAGGACAACGTAACAGTTCAGGTAGAAAAAAGAAAATTTACAGCCGTGTGTTCACGTTCTACATAAAACTTTCAATTTGGTCATTTTACGTTGTTGTTTTGCAGAGGACGGCAAAGAAATGTACCAAAAGCTATATCGCACGTGCAGGGTCATTGTTTTGCTAATTAAACCTTTTGTTTTGTGACGTTCTCGTCAGCCGTCGCCGTCGTGTTTGCTTAAGTTCCCTATTGCACCGGGTAAGGCCCCAGCCAAAAGGATTCAGCATTTCCATTTAATGCAGTTCAACATTGTTGAATTTGGCAAGTTAAACGTATCTTGGTACCCTGCTGAATTATGTTAAACATGTTTGGGTACCCTGTTGAATGATGTTAAGTGATTCTGAAGGATATTGAATGATGTTGAATGGTGTTGAACAAAGTTTGATTAACATCCAATATTCGTACAACGAAGTTGGCAGTAAAACAATGTTGGTCCAATGTTAGATGATGTTGAATCTTTTGACTTCGCCATGCCTTTTGCCCACATTGCCTCCCACCACATGGCACACGTAGAATAGTTTAATTAAGGTGAATATAATACTCACTGGGGTACCCTGTGCAGCTATACAGCAGATTAAGTTGAGCTTTGTCAATTTCCGAGAGGACAGTTGACATTCCTAATACCACGTGGCCTCCTGCACGTGCCTCTAACGTGTTAAAACCATTCTTACTGAAGGCGTATCGAGGCAGGTGCATTAGCGACTTCATATCATATGGGGCTTCTAGTCGATCTAGCTGGGCGTGAGTGTATTTTTGAAAGTTTACCTCGTATCCTGTAAAGTAAAAAAAAAAAACCTATGTTAGTTAACGTGACGTGTATTAAGACACGGCACAAGAAATAGTTACCCTGAGAAAGGACCTGAGGACGACCGAAGGAAATCTGAGACCCTTCCACAATCTTGCCTCCAGAAAACGTCTTAAAAGCTTTCAGACTATCTTCTTGTGGACCCTAAGGCGCTTTGACGCGACAAAGTAACGTTTTAAATTCATATTCCATTCACTTCCATCCTCGCCTTTGTTAGGAGGTGTGAACATGATACCAGTATATACGACTTTCATGGTAACAGTTCATACACCAGATACCGGGACAATCCCCCAGAAGATGTGTTTATTCTTCGTGTGATTTTAAATTCTTAAAAAGGAATGTTTTCTTAAACTAATACAGTTATTGAGCTGGCAGAAAATGTAAGGAAAGAAACCTTATTCCCCGAGTTTACCACGTGTTGTTGCCCTTTTTGAAAATCCTAACTGGCCTTTCCCCATGTTATAAAAGACTGAAGGGTCATTTCTCTACCTCAAGGAAAACTCAATTTTTTTGTTTTTGTCACAATAAAATGCAACCAAAAGACGGTTTAAAAGGTCCTCCGAATATATAATCCACCAAAAAGATCCGTTAAGGGTTGTTTAATGTTGGTTTTAGCTTTCAAAACACTAAACATGACTTAGTTACCTTGTATGATGTTGTCTTCTTTGACGATAACATACGAGTCGCGGTCATAACGTGAATTGGTGTGGAAGAAACCCAGAGCGTGCATTGTTTCATGTAGGACACTTTCAATAAAACCACAACCAGAACCAATGCTGATCAGCTGGCCCCCGTTGATTTGAGCTTGACCAATGTAAGACCAGCATCTAGTTATGTTGAAACATACAGAGAATATGTAAGTTCATTGTTTGCACTGAGCATAATGGAAATAAATTCTATGAGGGTCTGGAAGAGCGCTCGCCTCCCACCAAATTGGTCTGGGTTCGAATCCTACACAGTGATCGAAAAATTTGCTTTTTTTCATTGCATATTTCGTCCTCCCAAACGCCCGCTCGCATTCTTAAAAATCCATGGAGTAAAGAAAACGTACGTTTTAGAAGTGCTGGCTTACAAAAGCGACGGAAGGGACCGAACGAAAGGAGTGATCTAGTGAATGAGCTTTGTAAATACCATGTTATTCTGCTTGTGCGCCTGAAGTCGTTCACCCTGTTTTTCCAAGATCATAAGTGACAGAAGTAAAAACGGAATCGGGAGCAAAAAAAAAGAAAACCTCCCGATTTTTGAAATTGTGATTCTGAGGAGCTTATAAAGTCCGCTAACGTCTTACTTAAAAAAAAAAAAACAAATTATTAGAACGCCTGGCAAGGCTTCTTACGCTTTCAATTTCGACTACGCAACCGATTTTGTCACTTGCAAACCAGCTTAGTTAATAGTTTTCTCGACTAACATTACTGAGCCATTTTATCGGTAGGTTATTGACTTGAACTTACCCCGAGCCTCTAATGAACCGTATATAATACTGCTCGCTTGTCCTTGGTCTAAAACGAATACATGATATCCGCTCTACTTCAGTAATAGCATCCTTTATAGCTTTTCTTGCGCTTGGGTAGTTATCTAAATAACAATTTCATTGGTTGTTATTTTTTCATGAGACTATTAATCGCAGTCCGATTGAAAGATCCTGAATAACTTTTTTGTAACATGTGCTCATCCCTAAAATCTTCGGTGCAATCTTGCTTCCAAATCAAACGTAGAATTGTCTTCTGCAACATAACTAGTAATAATTTCAATGTTTGTTCTGCTAAGCTATCCAATTCAATTTTTTGGTTTAAGAAATAGATATTCAGTTCTAAGGTTCTGTAGAGTTACGAACACTACCATGAGACTGGTAATAACGAAAAATTGTTGTGCACCTAACACTAGTCGCAGGTTAGTGTTTCTTTTTCTGGCTTAAGTTGTTGCAGACTTCAAAAAAGATGACTATAAAAATTTACGATCTGGCGTTTACTTTTGAGATTATATTCTCATACAGTATTGTTATACAACAATACGCTTTCTAAAGGCGAGGTAAACCTAAATTGAAATATTAAGCATATGACGTCAACTCTAAAAAGATATCGCATTTTGAAATCATTTGGCAACTGGTGTTTAAAAGAAGAATTGTAGTCTTTGTAGTTCGCAAAATTCAATTCTTACCAAAGGTTGAATCGATCTCATAAGGTAGAATTCCATCAGACCACAAGTAGATTTTGTTGGTCACAGCTCCTCTCTCTTCCAACGGTTTTTTCTTCCTTACGCCCTCGGTGACTAACGCTGCTACGTTTTTTGATAGTTTGATGTCTCCCTCAAACTTGTCTATCATTAAAAAAAAAGCAAAAAAGGCATATTAGTTAAATAGCAGCATTCAGTTGGTATAACTACAACAGAGGAACCCTGCCTTTAAGCCCCAATAGTGACCAGTATAACCAGTATCTAAATTCTCCTTACAATATCATTGCATGGTCAAGCATACAGGTCATGAGAATAAAGGAATTGATCTACAAAGATAACAATCTTGATGTTTATACATATTCTCTTGACTTGTATGAAAGAAATCTACGAAAGCCAGTGAGGAGAATTTTCAACTTGATTCGGAGTTTAGTAAGACCAACTCGTTTTAGCGGCCATGCAGTTTTTCTTGGCCCGAGGATAACAAAAGCTGATACAAATACACTGTAGTAAATAAGTGTTTTCTTTGACACTGTAGCATGAAATTCAGTGAGTTGAGGATGCTCTATGTTTTGGGGAAAAAC
>Ga0126336_10002480_pt1 | contig 10512 bp, 4 predicted proteins | sample SidCmetagenome_FD_92530 | JGI IMG/M metagenome (GOLD analysis project Ga0126336, IMG submission 92530) | Coral microbial communities from El Islote,Puerto Morelos, Mexico - Siderastrea C C metagenome | ecosystem: Host-associated > Invertebrates > Cnidaria > Coral | place: El Islote,Puerto...
AGTCCGCCGTGAAAAATCCCGGTGAGTGTTTGTTTTCTTGCGGCCACGTTATAGTTTGCGATTTCCTCGACTTCGTTCATTTATTATTTATTTATTTTTTCTGAAGCTCTCCTCAAAAATGTTACCGTTGAACGGGCCACGCTACTACGGTGTTCGATGAGGAAAACAACCTCGTGTAAGAAGACATGAGAGTCGCCCTGCTTTTCCTCTTCGCTGATTGGCCAGAAAAATATTTTTCTGGCCAATCAGAAGGCGGGGTTTCAAACGCTTCTGGAACTCGTTCGGTAAGAGTAAGTGCCCAGGGGCTCTCCCCCTCTTGTTGTAAACTTTCGCCCATGAAAATCCCGTCGTCCCGACTAGCTGCCCCTGGGTCTCCGAGGATGAATGGGCGGTCGAAAAGATATATAAAAACATTAGTTTCACTGACCTTGCTAAGCCATAATTTTCCTTTGAAAGGCTTATAACAAGTGAAAAAATTACTTTAAACGACAAAGTTCCGCTAGCCACATTCACGTTTCATTTGCAGGAAACGTCCGTAGAAGCCCCCTCCCCCCCTCCGCGGGAATTATTTTAATTATTTTCAGCTGGGCCTTCTGAAGGCGGAGCTTAATAGAAGGGGGGGGGGAGGTGAAAACTTGGAGCTAGAGTGGACTCAGGTAGAGCGTTTTCGGTATTTTTATAACGTACAAAGAGGTGCAGAAATCTTACTAATTCGTGCAACACCAATTTATTGCATTTTTATATAGGTAAGGGATTATTAGAGCGTTTACAGTAATTTTATAACCTACAAAGGTAGCGCAGAAATCTTACTGATTGGAGAGGGAGGGCTGGGAAGTTGAGAGGATGAAATAATTGGCGAATGGGCTCAAATGTGTTGATGAATCAATAACAAAAAAATTGTAGCTGGACTGTAATCTGAACAGTGCTTTCATTGTTGTTTGTTCAAGACCCCCCGCTACTCCACAGTTCCTTCCTTTCTTTTCCTTTTCCAGGTAATTGGCCGGCCAGACCGCCAATACAACATCGCCCAGCCTTGCAAGATGATGATGTTCTAAGGACTGTACAACGATCCTTTAAAACCTAATAAGTATTAAGGAAACTCGAAATCCCAACTGAATCGGCTTCTGCCGTGACACGAAAGAGAGTTTCACTGCATCAGGTCATTACGTTGTAAAGCTGGAGTTCAATGCGGGGCTAGAGTACCGTGACGTTACAACTCTTAAATTGGAGTTAGTTTTGCTGTCGTTGGATTTATTTTTACACTTCCAAATACAGTGTCAGAATTTTAGCTTCAAAATAGTTCCTTTTTCGAAATTATTTTAACTCCTAAATTTAACGCCAACTCTACAGTTCACTGTTTAGGCGTTAAAACTTCTCAAAAAGTTTAATTTTACTTGGAGTTACTCGGTCCGTTGGTTTGTAATGTTTGTAATGTTTGAATTCGATGGCACGTCTTCAGGCATAGTAATGGGCTCCTGGCACAGCAGCCCATTACTCCTACAGCCTCTCCTCCCTTGCCGTGTTCGGAGTTTTTCCCGGGGGGGGGGGAGGGCACCTGACCCGTGTTTGGGTACAGGGGTACCGCTGAGGCTCTGAAACTCTGACCTTGTTCAACGAAAAAAAAAAAGAAAAAAGCTCAAAAATACCTACCCTCGGAAGGACAAAACCCTCCACGAAATGACAAAATATACATTCCCTTGTTTTAAAGAACTTCAGCTTTATGCTGTATACGCCATATTTTATGACGAGAATCAATCGTGCTCACCATACCGATACCCTGTTTAGGACAAGTTCAGACCCTGTTTAGGACATACTCGCATAAAATTATATCATTTGTTTAGGACAGAGAGGCCAAAACCCATACCCCTGTCCAGTGGCACGTCCCCGTTTTTGCTTATCCCAGATTTCCAATAGGAACTAACTGGAAATAATAACTTCTATAGATTAATGTAAATATAATGATTCAACCATATAACCTAACACTTCTTATCTTTTATTACTGAAATCCCATTTAAAACTGATAATCACTTAAAAAAACTATTGCAAAGTGTTACACTCACAGGCGTAATAAATCATTAAAATGATCGGTTTGGTTTGCTGCGCGAACTAACGCATGCATGCCAGCATCTCTTTCCAGCTATCGTTTCTACTACAATTTGCCTGATTTTGACCCCCAAGGTCTTAAATAAATCTAAGACCAAACACAACATATTAAGCCTATAATGCACCACAAATATATCCTACATTGGCAATATACTATTCAAATCTCTAAGGGCCTCCATAGACTAAATATTTAGTTGTTGACAACTAAACGCTATCGACAACTAAAAAGCGCTGTGTGTGAGATTAGTTGTCAATACTAAATGCTAATCTTTTAACTGTCGACAACTAAGCAGTTTCCCTTTTCGAAAAGGGAAACTGCTTAGGGAAACGAAAAGGGAAACTTGCCGACAACTACGTTGTTGACCGTTTTACTCGTATGTGGGAATGATTAGTTAAGTTGTCGACTACTATCGTAACAGCATGCACGTACTGCATTATGAGCATGCGTAGTGAACGTTAGTTCCCAAGCTCTCGCTGGCCTGACTTAGTTGTCCGGCAACTACCACTCCAGTGTGTGGAATGCTTGCATCGGCCAGAATTAGTTGTCAACATGTCGACAACTTTATGTCTAATCTGTGAAGGCCCTAAGAAACTAGCATTTTATAACACTTTTAAAAAACGAATACACACCTTGTTGTTATCTTGAACTTCTTAAAATGGGTAATCACAAACTAATGATTAAAACTGGTAGATATGATCAAATCCCAAGAGATAATAGACTTTGTCCTACTTGTGCATCCAAGCAAATTGAAGATGAAATTCACTTACTTATTCCTATCCTAAATACTCAATTTTTAGAGAAAGGCTTTGCAGGAAAATAGCGGGGTACCACGTACCACCTTCCAAGTAGAAGACAATTATCTACATTAGGCTACAAAAGAATTGATGAATTCTGATATTTTGTAGACATGCAATTGATAAGATCCATTCTATCATGCTTAAATTGATGCAATAATTTATTATCAGTTTAGACTGATGTAACTTGATTGTTATTCCTTATTGCAAAAGCATACAGCTTAACAAAAAGAAATTTTCTTTTTGTTGAGTTGTATGATTTTGCAATACTGTAAGAACTTACAGACATGCAAATAAAAACTATTAAAAGCTAACTGTTGTTTCTATCCTTTTAAAAGCAGTTGGCTTGGGAAGTCAAGACAAAAACATTAGAAATTGACCACAAATTTAACGAAACTTTACAATCTACTAGTTTCGTTAGTTACAAATGTGTTTAAATCAGTTTTGTTTGGTATCAAGAGAGGATGCCTTGTCAATCCAAAGACAGAAGATCACACCTCAATACTTGCCTGCAAGTGAGTAGAAAGCAAATTTTAAATCAAGGAATCATTAGAGTTCATGCATGTGTTATACATCCAAAATCGAGTACTGTTTGAATACACCTATTATACTCGTAATTATGCTGGGCAAAAATCTCCCCTCCACCAGCCCTTCCCCCTTCCCCAGAGTGGGGTTGAAGGTAAATCCGCCGACCCGCTTTACAAATGTTTTTTGCTGGACCCTTGAATGCACAAACTTTTTCGCTAAAATTCGAATCCACCAAACATGTCCGAACTTTTGCGATTCTTTTTGTTTACACGCGTGCACTCTCTTTATTTGCCTTTCTAAGATGCATTTTAGGACCTTTTTTTACCAGGTAGGTAATATAAAGGGCCTTCAGGTCTCATAATGAACGAGCATGTTGGATAAGTGTATACTAAAGAAGCCTCAGTTTATAAGAAGGAAAAAATCAAGGATCCGAATTTTATGACACCCAATTCCGAAATCGGACCGGACCTGATAGAGTGCATAAACGTTCCTCAAAGCCTCGTCCCCAGGCCTTAATGCTCTATCGATGTGAATGAGAGAGACTTGGAACCGAGCGCGATAGCGCATGGCGTCCGAGGCGAATTTTCCCGCCGAGCTCGTCGGGTGACGTCACATTTGATATTTCGCCGAGGACGACTGGGAACGAGGCTAAGTCCCTCACAAAACTTCTTTGTGAAGAAAACTATTTTGCATTTTTAGATGTCAGTTAATTTTACAGAGCTCAACAAAGCTTACGATTCAGCGCAGCAGGTGATTAAAATGAGTCGAATGTACGTACCTGCCAGCGAAGCTTCTTCCTCGATTGATTGGTCAGCTGGTCTCGACATCAGTTGCCACGGAATTCGAATTCCTCCACGAGGAATACAGCCTCGGTTTGGATTGTCACATCTGCGTAACAAACGAAAACAAAAGCAACAATAACGACAACAAAATCATCGTCTAGGTGGATGAGTGATCTGTTTTTTTTAATATCTCGTGGTTGCTATTGAACCAAGGGATTATACGAACACATCAGTGCATTGTAGTCGTTGTTTCGGTGGATGAGTCGTGTCCATTCGCTGTTGTTCGTGTGATGTTCGGTATCCCCAAGAGAGTAACGTCGCTGTGTTTTCTGGGCTTGTCGGAGGTGTTTTCGTTATTTTTAAGCGCTAATCTTATAGCTAAGGTAATCGGGTTCCCGCTGATTAGAGTGAAAACCCGTGTCGCTTATCAGTGATTTCACGCTCAGTAGTATGAAATATGTTGCGGTAAAATTTAGGAGAAATACCGTTAGATCACAGCGAACAGCGGTGTGTCATTAGAGTATTTTTGTCAGGAGTATATCCTGATTGTACTTGCGTTCGATTGTGAATCATACAGTCAGGAGCCATAATCCCCGATTATGGCTCCTGACACAGTCGATGAGAACAGTCGGAATACATTCGGATTACGTAATCATAAATCTTCTATGGTACAGTGTTTGATTTTGCTGATGTCACTGAACTGAATTCTGTGTTGGGAAACTCAATTCACCTTTTGTGGCTGGTGGCGATTGTATTTAAGATATCCATAAAAAAGGATTGTTTTCACAAGAGAAAACAGGAAACAGTCTGGTGGAATAATCTGTGCTAATAATCCCGGCATTCTACTTTGACGAAATATAATGATGCTATTGTTGAGAGTGGTTATCGAAGTTATCCACAGAAGAGCGACGTGTATGGAATTTGGAGTGCTAAAAGTTGTGTCTGTGATATCAAGAAGTCGACACAATCAAGAGAGTCATCTTCGAGTCGGGGCCTAGCCAGGATTTTTCCAGAGGTACGCGCAATTTTCCAAATTCATCCACCCCCCACTGAAGGGTTACCTTACCTCCTTGTAAACAGGCCCTAATGGTTTCGTTTCTCACTGATGCTGTCATTTATCTAAATTTGAATTGCACATGCACATCGCTGTTGAATTCTCACGCGCCAGTTCATTAGAAAATCGCTAATAGGAAGTCTCTACGCATAGTAAAACAATCCAGGTCTTCACTAAGTTCTACTCAAGGTTTTTGTGAATTTTAGCCATGTTCCATTTCCTTGCTCTAACTCAGTGTCATTTAAAATGGTTCATAAACAGCCTATAATCTGTAATTGATTTTTTGGCCATGGTAAGCCTAGCAAATCAAAATTAGGTGACCACAACGCGTTCACTCTTTACCATCCACCCCGCTCCTCGGTAACCGACATTCGGGTGTGGAAAAACGCCGTCCGTTGTCTTATAAACAGTATAAACAACATTTCAAAGATACAACCAGAGAAAAACGACGAGGAAAATTGTGCTTTTTAAAATAATTGTGTTTTATTTCTTTTTTTTTTTATTCGTGTTATATATATATATTTTGGACTTTTTCAGCCTACAGGTAGCTACGCCCCTGTCAACGTAAGTAGTCAGTCACTCACTCTGCTATAGACCGAGTACAATCTAATTATTTTTTCACTTTTTGAATGGCTTATAAGAGCTGCGTTTACTGGTTCTTTAAATTTATCAATTTGTACGTAGAATCGAATGAAATTTGAGCTCCACTGACTCTTGCAGTTGTTTCGTAGCAAGATTCTACTGAAATTTATACATCGGTCATCCGGGACAAAATTCATAACCGTCATAACTTATCTCGGCTATGCCTCTTGAAAATGTAGACCAGATAGGAGGTTCAAACGTAAGAGTAAGTGGTAAAGAAGATGTTTCGATTAACAGCCCAACAAGAGCGAGTTATTAAACTGAGATTTATATGTGAAAACTTCGTGAGAAGAGAGTCTGACAAAAGATATCGAAAGATAGCAAGTTAGAGGATCAGATCAAACTTCATTGTTGATTAACGATTAACGAAGAGAAACATATTGTGAAATAAATTCAATTCTCTCCTTGCATAAATTAAAAAACTATCAAACAAACAACCAAAAAAGCATCAATAACCACGAGATCTCCCGGTTCGTGGGACGGTTATTACGGATCAAACACAGAACATTGCAATTGTGCCTGCTAGAAACTGCAAAATATTAGCAACCAGAACCCAGGGCCCGGGTTATTTAGTCACAATTCACAGTAGATGCCTTTAATGTGTTTCATGTTTTTCGAACAAGAATAAAAATTTGTTGCGGCTGTGAGTTAAATTAAAATTAACATTAAAATTAAAATTGTTCAAAATTGATGAATTTAGGAATGATTTTGGAACATTGTTGCAAAGAAACTACATCTTCTTGTAAGCGACCGCGACCACGATCACGACCACTTTTGTGAATTACCAACGGGCTTTTTCCTTTGTTTTTAAGTTCTCGTAAGCGACCACTCAGAGCTTGCTCGCAGGCTACCACTCAGTCGACACTTTACTAAAAGCACTCAGTTCTTGCTCAAATTTAGAGTACTGACATAACACAAGTGCTAACGGTTCTTTGACTTGTACCTACGCGGACCTCTTCTGTGATAGGCAATAAAAAAACTATTCAATATTATTACTACAAAACTATTAGTAACCATTAACATATTCCAAGCTTTACGCTCAAAGCTATTATAAGCGATCACTCTCTATTGTTTCATCATGTGGTCGGTTACGAGAGCCCATTCTCGTAGGCGACAGCTCCAGTTGTGACCACTTTTCTGAATTCCCGAGGTAGTCGCTTACGAGAGCTTCGACTGTATTCATAGCTTGCCTTTTTACCCAGCCAGTAAAAGAACCTTTCTCGTTGATTTTAAACTGTTTTAACCTAACAGGCCATTCTTTCCACATTAATTCAATTTTGTACTTTTTAATATACACGTAATTGCAATAACGTTGTCATACAAAAATGGAAAAAAGAATAGGAATTAATTAGACGTGCAAATTATTTCTTAGACCTTCATAATTCTCAAAGCAATTATGGACGACGGTGCAATACTTCAATTTGATGTCAAATGAGTTGAAACAAGTTAAATTGGCAACCTTAGAGACCTTTTGAGTCTTATTTCTTCGTCAGAGAATTCCCTGAATGTAGTTAGCGTACCTAATTTATTCCTATTTGGGTATTTTCTTTTCATTTTTTTTTCATTTTTATATGATAACGTTATTGCGTTTAGGTGTATCCTTTATTCTGTATTTTTATATTAATTAGGTATTTTTGGGCTTTTTTAGGGGTGTTTTTCGGGCCAAAATGTAAACTACTGGGTCCAACAGTGATTGTGTTCACCCAATAAAAATTATTATTTGTTTTTATTTATTTATTGCAAGCTAGCTTGTTCCGAAGAAGCAAGCGGGAAAAACACAGGAAGCTAGAGAGAAATATAAATATACAGAGAAAAAAAGATTTTCAACTTACCTGGTGTTTTGAGGGCAGCAAAAGGGATTGGAGCGCGGACCGCAGCATCTGTGTAACAACAACAATAACATGGACTCAACGACATAGAACCAAGAAGTATTAAAGCTCAAGTTCAAGTTCAAGTTCAACTTTGTTTCACACTGTTTAAAGCATTGACATTAACAATTATTTTTTATAACACATTTACAACCATTTACTATAGAGAAGCGTAAAAGAAAATCACAATCTGAGTAAGTACGTCCACAGCGGCCAAAGGAGCGACGGCCTTCGAGTTGGCCACTGTCGTGTTAGCTGTAGAATTAGAGCCCAAGATTTCTAAATATGGTAAACTAAATGGGCATTTAAGCTAAGTTATACACTAACTTTACATTATGTAGATACAAGTACATAATTATTAGGACTAGCACATGTAAAGAAAGGAAACACACACACAACATAACATATATATGAGATAAATGTGATGGTGAATTTTAAGCCCGGTGAATTAATATGAGAAAATGACACAGGGGGCTCGGAAAAAAATCCGAGTGCTCCCAGCAGGAGTCGAACCTATGACCTTCTGGTTACTAGTCCAGATGCTCTACCACTGAGCTACGGGAGATTCGTGGGAGCTAAGGCCATTAAACTGTTTAGGTTCCTGTGTCATTTACTGATTAAAACATCTTTCTCATATATTCCGCACCAGGCTTAAAATTCACCATCACATTCATCTCATTGCGAATATGCCACCTATCGACATTTCAGTCCTAGCAGTATGCAGGACATTTGTCACATAAACCTAGTATAATGGCCTTAGCTCTCACGAGTCTCCTGTAGCTCAGTGGTAGAGCATCTGGACTAGTAACCAGAAGGTCGTAGGTTCGACTCCTGTTGGGAGCACTCGGATTTTTTTCCGAGCCGCTTGTTGTGTCATTTACTGATTAAAACATCTTTCTCATAACATATATATGTTGAAAATACACTCAGGTCTATATAACTGTATCAGTTCATGGATATTTACATCATCAGCTACATCTGACCATTTAAGAGATGAAGCATGTATTGCTTTTTAAGACGCGCGATAGAGAACTAAACGCGAGAGGTGATTGAGAGGGCATTGGCTCAAGCGGGAATTTTTAATGGCGTTAAGTTGGATAAATTGTTATTTTTACTGGACAAACACAGAAGACGGTTCCTTGACCCAATAGCACAAACTTAACCGGGATAGTTATTTAGTTATTTAGTCGCAATTGTAGATGCCTTTGAAGCAGTGCCTTTGAAGTGTTTCCTGTTTTTCGAACAAGCCATGAAACTTGACCGGCGGCAGTGAGTTTATTTGTTCATTTTCTGATTGATTATTTATCATGAGTTGGAGAACAATGGCTACAATGAAACTGAATCTTGTTGTGAAGTCAAAGCCAAATAAGTGTTCATGTGATAAAGCAAACTGTTTTAAGCTCCAGTTTTAGCCTACCAAGCAACTACCTAGCTAATACTGCCGAGAATGCAAAAAAATTGCTAGTTCAGTTTTGAAAGTGTCTTTCACCCTGTTAATAAATTAATGATTTTGAGAACACTGACTGCTAAGAAACTGTATCGTCTTGTAGAAGTCAAAGCCAGGGTGAACAGATGGTACAAATTATCCTAAGTTTGCCTTTTAACCCACCCACTGAAACAACCTTCCTCCTCGAGTTTACACGCCATTCTTTGCACAATTGTCCATTTGATCGTTTTTAACTCGGTCCTACAGCATAGATGTTATCAATCATCTTTAGTGCAAGTTTGCCTGCTCCAAGCAAGCAAGCGGGAAAAGAGAGAAATGTAAATATACAGGGAAACAAGATTTTAATCTTACCTTTCGCAGCAAATTGCCGTCCTACCGCGACCGCAACATCTGTGTAGCAACAAAAATAACATGGACTCAACGACGTAAGACCAAAAAGTATTTCAAAAAACAATAGGAAAGAAACGACACTAAACACGCGCGATTAGAGAGCCAAATGCAAGAGGTGATTGAGAGGTCATGGCTCAAGCAGGAATTTTCAAGGGAGGGGGGGGGGGCAGAAGTTGGAGCAATTGTTATTTTTGCGGGACAGACACAGAAGACGGTCCCTTAACCCAATAACCCAGAGTTGTTTAGTCATTTGGTCACAACTGTGGATGCCTTTGAAGTGTTTCATGTTTTCCGAACAAGCCATGAAAATTGAGCGGCGGCAGTGAGTTTATTTGTTCACTCTCTAATTGATGAATTTTGAATGATTTTGAGAATAATGGCCACAATGAAACTGAATGTTGTTGTGAAGTGTTATGGATCGATAAAGAGCGCTAACCAGGAATCTCTGGATTATCACTCGTTCATTGATCTTTGTACCAAATGCCCCAATTAGAAGCTATGCGAGAGGTTTTGCGCTCAAGCTAGGTTATAGCCAAGTTGACCTGAAAGACGTTCCATAGAATTTGTGGTTGACGGAAGGAATTCCTTGCCCATCCACGTTCCTTACTTACATGTAGGTTTGTTCCTCAAAGTCCAACAAGAATGCCCTTAATACAAGAAATTCTGAAGAATTTACAGGCGGCCGATGGTAACTCTGCCCACCCTTTCTCCGGTGACCCTCATGTACACTCTTTTAAAATTTCAAGGAGACCCAGCACGTGAATCTGTGTGAACAAAACAGTGGCTATTTGAAGCAACATTTTGACTAATGCTTTGACACAATCGAAGAAAGATATTTGGGGTATTCTGAAGAATTTACAGGCGGCCCATGGTGGCTCAACGGCATCTCCCCTTCCCCCCACG
>Ga0126336_10002481_pt1 | contig 10512 bp, 9 predicted proteins | sample SidCmetagenome_FD_92530 | JGI IMG/M metagenome (GOLD analysis project Ga0126336, IMG submission 92530) | Coral microbial communities from El Islote,Puerto Morelos, Mexico - Siderastrea C C metagenome | ecosystem: Host-associated > Invertebrates > Cnidaria > Coral | place: El Islote,Puerto...
GATTGTATTTTAGAAAGTTAGGTGTCCTCTATTAGCAGTGGGAAATCCCCTCTGCTAGATTCTTGTTTGACACGGTAATAAAGTCATTATTATTATTATTATTATTATTATTATTATTATTATACTGGTATAGAAGTAATTCGAGCCACTGAATCAAGACTTCCTTCTGTACAGGCGAACACAAGAAACTTTTTTGGGGATAATTAATTAAAAACGAATTTGCATCCGGCAGAGTTATAATTAAACACCTCACAACTGCAACACAGTAATAAGGTGGTGAAATGATCACAGCAAATGACCGTCTTAGAAATTTTCAGCCAGTTGTAGAACAAGCTGTGGCCCTCAAGGTGCAACTTGAGCGTGTTAGAATTACAGTAGGTCTTGAAAATTCACAATTAAAAACAAACGTCCTCTGGTTCTTGCAAAGGCTTGATTAAAAAAAAAAATTATTGTGCCATACACCACTATATCCAATCCTTCAAGTTATTAGTTTAATGGATAGAAAACTAGGGATTTTAAAATTTTCTGAGATCTTATATTATGCTGTCTTCTCTGATCGCGTGTCCTTCCATAAACGTGAAAAAAAGAAGGAAAACAAACGAGCAACCACAACACCTTCTCACGCAAAGAACTCCTGGAAAACTTGCTTGCTATCCTTCTAAGTTGATCATAGTATTCCTGCGGAAAGTAAGTTTAAAATACTTTACAGATTTGGTAAAAACAAGTTTCATTTTCGGAGGTACCAAAAAATTTTCTACATTGTATAACAGACTTTTCAACAAAAGCTTTAACCGGACGATTATTTTTTTTGGGGGGGGAATAATAACACAAAAAAATGGCTGGATTGATTTTTGTTGAACATTTTACTGGCAAATCACCAACTGTAAACTAAAACCAATAGCACATGTGAGAGCTGTATCTCAAGAGTTTCCAAGGGGATTGCAATCTAACAACAACACAAAATAAGTAAACGAACAAACAAACGAGAAACACGTCTGTGAATAAGATATGCCTTCACATGAAGGGTATGTGGGGGAGCGATGGTGTAGTGGTTAGGGTGTTGGACTTCAGATCTGAAGGTCAGTGGTCCGACGCCCAATCCCTACCATCGTGTTGTTTCCTTACACAAGATCCTTTGCCCCACATTGTCTCTCTTCACCCTGGTGTATAAATGGGTACTGGAGACATACTGCTGGGGGGTAACCCTGCAATGGACTAGCATCCCGTCCAGGGGGGAGTAGCAATACTCTCAGTTGCTTCATGCTATGGAAACTGGGATAAGTTCTGGCTGTGTGGGCCTCCTTGGCTCAAATGTGACTTTATCCTTTTTTATCCTTTATCACATTCATGAAGGGTCACAATTTACCACTTCTAAACTTTTTCAATGTTTGATGTGTGTATGAATTGTCTGACCATACCTCAAGCAGTGGGGTGTTTGCCCCATTGTTTCAAAGATCATGGCTTTGAATCATATTACTGAAGCCTCAATTTAGTACATATTTTTTCAGGCTCTATTTGAAATTCTTTAATTCTATCTGCAGCAGTTCACATAAATTTAACTCATACACACATCATGACTGTATAATCAGTATTTCATAATATCACCAGAATACATTGATTTAACAAACTCTGATCTTTGTATGTTAATAACAATCCCTTAATGCCAATGCATGGAACTTGAGAGAGCCAACACACTTTAGGTATCTCACTAAAAATAATAACAATTTTAAAAAATTGTAATTGTGCACAGGCTGGCATGTAATATCTGTATGGTCTGTACATTGATATTATTTTACAGGTTTTTATTAGCATATAAAGATCAAGGTTTCTAATAACAGAGCTGGCAGGTATGACCAGCTTGCCTAATGTCAGTGGCTTTACAGCTTAAGCGGTAGACCATTTGCATCGGTATCACAAAGTTCATGGGTTTAAATCCTGGCGAAGCCTAAATTTTTCAGGCCCTCCTTGCAAATTCTGAAGTTGCTAAATACCTGTGATGCCATCATTCTCTTCAGTACTTTTACATAATTTTAGTGGTCACAAGGGACAGTATAATTCATAATCTTCTAGTTACTCACAGGATAGAGAAAAATTAACATACAGAAAGTTCTGTCCACTAGTACCGTTGCATTACCTGCATTTTCTCGAGTTCCACAGCTTCTTTGTCATGTTGCAGTTTTTCTTTGGTGTTAAGCAAGGTGACAAGCTCTAAACCAAGTTCTTCATTTTTTGCCACCTACAATTTTATTGAATAGAAAAATAACTTATTGCAGTAGTTTGAAATTCTGACCTGCATTTCTACACTAATTTACCTAGCCAGCTAGGCTCTATTAAAGAGGGAGAAGCCCTACTGTTTTATCGTAACAGCAACTCGTCCATTAACAAAGAATTTTGAGAAATGAACTATGATTTATTTCTAGTTTTGCTTGGTATACTTTCAGCATTTTCCCTTATGTTGGCTACAAGGGCCGTCTATGTAAAATTAGACTTGCCCTGCATACCTAACAAGATTGCAAAATTTGCTGATAGTTATTTAATAACTATGATTACTGGACTATGAACCGATGACTTTGAGCAATTATTCAATAAAGTGCAGCAAAGTTGACTATTGCCCATAAAAAAGAAAACAATAATTATTAAACTAAGCCCTGTCAAAATGGGCTTTCATCTGGCAAGTTTACTGCCTACAGTTCCATGTAATTATTTGCCAGGTACTTCACACAGGAGTTCACTAATCCTGACTAATAACAAGCACATCTATGGCCCTTACTGCCAACTACATGTGCTTCTGTTATCCTGCATACTATTACAAAACATTTTGACAGGGCCATGATTGCAACAGAAAAACAGTGATATTTCGGTTGAGCATTGTCTGTCAGGGAATAGGCAATTATGGTTGTGCAATCAGATTTGTGTACTTACAATAGATCATAGTATATCTACTGATACTGTACATGCAATAAGCGGCACCTGCATAGCCTATCAGATTGCAAGCTTACTGAGTCATGCCTCTCTATAAACTGAAGTTATTTGTACATGTACCTCCTTTTGGTAGTCTGCTGTCAATTGAACATGGCTGGTTTTTAAGGCAATGTATTCATTTGCCAGTTCTTTATGCTCTGTTTCCATGCTGTCAAGCTGTTCTCTAGATGCTGTCAAGTCATTTTGAGCTTTGTCCAAAAACATCTGCAGTTCCATCACATTGTTTTCGAGAGCAAGTACCTGCAGGAATCAAAGTAGCAAAAGTTACATAATAGCTTGGTTGCCTGTTTGTTATGGTAGAGTTCATGGTATTAGTAACCTAATGGATCAAGCCCAGGGGGGTACTCGAAGTATACATGACGGGGGGGTCCGACGTATTTTTTTGGGTTGAAAATTTACACGCTCGGTATTTTTTTGGGTCAAGAGATCTGTCACATATTTTTTAGGTCTTATAAAAAATACGCGTATTTTTTTGGGTCTTATCTCCGAGCGAACTTTTCGTTTCGGGTTTTCATTGCGATCAGTGGATCAGAAAAATATTCATTCGAACTTTTTTCAGTGACGCGTGTCCCGTGTTCTTGTATTTTTTTGGGTTGGAAATTTTGATGCCAGGTAATTTTTTGGGTCTAAAATTTCAGGCTTGTGTATTTTTTTGGGTTTGCAATATGAAGCTCCATCGGTCCCCCCCCGTCATGTATACTTCGAGTACCCCCCTGGGGGATCAAGCTCTCACACAAAACACCTGTTCTGCATTAGGACACATCACCAACTAACCAAAAATATTTTCTTGCATTGTATTCACCAGGAGATAAAAATAGAAGATAGTTTCAATAACTATTCTTGGAGTAAAAGTTTTATGTCAGCAGGAATATGTTTTGGCATATTGGGCTGACCTTCATTAGCCAATAATATTGCAATACGAATCTGCAGAACTGAAATTAATTTGTAAAATATGGAAGGAAAGAACAATAGTAACCTACATTGTAGGTTATTACTTTCCCAAATTGACAACTTCTCTGTTTTCTTTCAAAGTAGCAAAGGATCAAATTTTTATAGCAGCCACGAGCCATCCCACCCACAGCTCTTCTGTTGATAGCCCCGTAGTCTTGTCAATGACCTCACATCCCTTCCAGAGAAAGTAGTTTGTAGGTAGTCTCAACAGGACCACAGGAAGCCCACTGCAACTTGGTCACTATTACTGAAACTACCACATCCATTCCTGGATGGAATGCTAAGACCAGTGCATGGCTACTCCTAACATTTTGGTTTGCTGTACCTACATTAACATGCAGGACAAGAGCGACTCTGTAGAGCAAAATTTTTTGTTTAAGGAACAATGTGACAGTAGAGACCAGACTCAACCCAACCTGCAAGTCTAACATTTGATGTGCTTTTGATTAGCCTGCCTTATAAAGTAAAGAACTACCTTATTGTTAAGGTCAAAATTAACTGCTTCTGCATCTTCCTGGATTCTGTTGTTTTCCAGCTGTAAATCAACTAAGGTCTTGGAAATCTAACAATGAAAATGCAAACCCATTAGAACAGGACAACAAGATAAACTTAGACCAGCAGCACTTTCATATTCAGTAGTTTTATAAAATAAAGCTGGGACTAACCTGCAACTTTTCTTCCTCACTTGAAATCAACTTTGATGACAGCTGAGTCTTGGAGTTCATAAGTTCACTGTACCTTGCCTGCATCTCTTCCAACCTTGTGTAGAGTTGCTCATTCTTCTCTTGTAACTGGAACTAGAATTCACAACAACATCACAATCAAACAAGAATGAAGTTTAATTCCCCTCTGCCTTTGCAACTGCAATTAATTGTTTTTAAAAATCAAGTGCATCGATGAAATGGACTTTCGGTAAAAGCTGTGCACCTTCACTCATCTAGCTGAGGGAATTAACCCTACCACCCCACTGAACCTCTGAAGACAGAGCATAGCGGGGGTAAAGAGGTGGGGTTACTCCCTCAAACAAGCTACAATTAGGAACCCACGGGGTATCACTTATGCACCTGCTTAAAGGAGCTGAATCATGAAATTTAGCCAAATTCAGCCGCTAGGACCTGGCCATCAAATTAAGCAAAACATAAAAATAACTGCTTAAAACATTGACAAAAGGTTTAATAACGCAGTAAATACAAAAGAAGGTGTGGATGGGCCAAATTAAACAAGATAAACATGGATTGCAATTGGGGTTTTTGAAAAACTGTTAGGCTGAACAGTTTTCAAAGTTTATCTTTGTTGTTTGTATATTTAAATATAATGTTTGGGATAAATATTTGTTTGTCATGAGGCTGTGATTTTGTCATTTACAAGTAATTTCTTTGCTAATGTTAAGTTCCATAGCAAGTAAGGGTGATTAATGGCCCTTTTCACAGTTTACTTTTCTCATTTGCATTACAATGTTTTTGAACATGGATGTGAGGCAATTTCGGGCAATTTGCACTTTTTGCCCGAAATTGCCTCACATCCACGTCCAAAAACATTGTAATGTAAATGAGAAAAGTTACCTGTGAAAAGGGCTATTGGATAAACTTAACAAACTGGACAGGACTGCCATGACACAGCCCCTTTAATAAGGACACCTTGTTACTGATGCACAGTCCAGGAGTTCTTTTACTGATGTACCATTCAGGGGTTTCGAAGCAAAATGGGCCAACCCACATAACTGCTAATTGCCGCAATAAACAAACAAACTGTCAAACTGTGTTTCAGAACCAGAAGATCATCCAAAAAATTAAAATAGTTATCTCCCATTTTGTAGCAATCAATTTTATTGCATTAATTTTGTAAGTGAAAGAGGCAATTTTCTGTTATGAATTGAGGCCCTTAGTTTTCCTGGTCCTGGCCTATGCATTTTACTTCAAGTTAAACCACATGAAGTGTACTGAGGGGTATGGCACAGGAAGAAACCAATTCTGATTACATTTTCTTGTGTCAGTTGTGTCATTTGGTCCTTTAATTCTTGTGCTCTGGCTTGATTCTCCCCTGATGTTACATTTCTTGCTCCTCCTGACATCTTTAAATCATCTTCTAGCTTCATAATCATGGTTCTGAACTGGCACAGCAGTTCCTGGGTGAAAGTAGATAAGATGATGAGATCACTGCTAGCTCAAACCCTTGTTATCTCTTGAAAACCCTCACTATCAAAACCTCACTATTGCAAACCCTTGTTATTTCAAATGACCACTATCTCAACCCCCATCTCAAACCCCTTGTTATCTCAAACCCTTGTTATCTCAAACCCCTGCTACCTAAAACCATTGTTATATCAAACCCTTAATAAGGTTACTTTGTAAATACCTTAGCCATAAAGTCATTGACAATAGGATAATTCTGTACTTGAGCAAGCTGTCCTGCTGTCTTCAATATACTAGGGAGGCTTGAAGTATCAGATGGATGCAGTGTGACTAGAGCCTTAGTCTTACAATTACCACCAAGGGCATCCTTTAACAACAATGTCACCTTTGATTCCCTGAAGCAGAAAACAAAAACTTAAAAGTGACCAAATATAAGTTAGGCTTGGTTAATCTTACCCAATTTGGCTTCTGCCACCATTAAAGAACATGACTTGTAGCAAAGGTTGTTAGGGGGTTTCAGGAAGTGTTCTGAATGACACATTACATGTTTTTGATATTTCTAGATTAAAGAGACTGTGTAATTGCAGACCTTTGCGCTCACCTATTTATAGGTGAGTAACATTAAGGTCAGTATTTTAAAGAAGCTGTGTCACAAAATTAAGCCAAATTCAGCCACTAGGACATGACCACCAAATTAAGCAGAACATAAATTTAAAATAACTGCTTAAAAAATTGAAGAAAGGTTTAAGTAACACAGCAAATACAAAAGAAGGTATGGATGGGCCAAACTGAAGAAGATTAACATGGATTGCAATTGGGGTTTTGAAAAACTGTTAGGCCAAACAGTTTTCAAAGTTTATTTCTCTTGTTTGTAAATTTAAATGTTATGCTCAGGATTCAAATTTGTTTGTCAAGAAGCCATGATTGTGTCATTTACATGTAATTTCTTTGCTAACGTTAAGTTCCAAAGCAAGTAAGGGCGAGTAGGTAATTGGAAAAAAAAAGCAACAACAAACAAATTGGACTGGACTGCCATGACACAGCCCCTTTAAACCACTGATTCTATTAATGTGAGGGAAGCTGGTGAATAGCACACACAGGATTGCCAGGGGTACCTTTGTTACTGTGCTTCTTACTATGTATTAGACCCAGGTATCCTTGTAGGGTTCTTTTCCCAGGGTCATGATTGTTGATGAGTTTAATATATTAAATAACAACTACACTGCAGTTTCTTATCATCTGGAGGAAACTGTTTTTTCCACTACCAGTTGGTGGTAAGTGAAGTGTGAAAGTAATTTTTGGAACCTTTTTTAAAGCCCCATCCAGAATTAAGCAGTTTGATTATCCATACATCACAACTCTGAAGGTTGGTACAGGAAGGGCACAAGTAACATTCATAGCCAAAAAACTAAAAAAAAAATTAATTACTGAGTGGAAAACTTTTTGTTGTTGTTGTTGTTTTCAATCCAAAATCATTTTTTCTCTTCCGAACTATATACTAGGTTTAACCATGCAGTGATGCATAGTTTTATCCCAAATCCCTCAACAAAACTTACCCATACTTAATGACCCTAGTGGGTTTTGGAGAGGCAGCTAATTTTGCGACAAGGTTTCCAAATGCGATGATGGATCTGTTCAAGGTGGGACCTTCCCTCATTCGAAGCTGTGTTGAGTCTTCAGCCAGCTTCTCTGCTCCAGGTAACTGAACAACCAAAAACCGAGAAGTAAAAGGATCCTGGTTGTCTTTTGGAACCTTGTTTACAACAAAAAAAGTATATAACTACTTAAGATTGTCTTTAATAAGATCAGAAGATGTGGCATCTTGATGAGATGCAGATTTACATGTACCATTCTACTACTGATATCACTTAAAGTGGCTGAAAAATCAACCAGTTCTGTATCATACACCACTGATTTTATTTGATAGTTAAACCATGTGATGACAACTTTGTTCACCCCAAGACTGGTAACTGAATACTCATTATACTCATCTGCATCAACAAAATACAAAACAGTAATCTCTAGTTTTTTCTTCTTGGCTTATTTTTACCCATTTACTTTCTGATCATAGCCTCCAATGCAGTCATTCTTTGGACTCCTCACACATTCCTCCCCCACAAATGTCTGCTTAACAGAGCTGTCATATGAGTTCTGAAATGCTGTGCAGTTAACCCAAAGGACCAATCATTGTTATTCTGTAATTTAAACCAACTCTCACCATGAGCGACAGTGACATACAAGTTTTGAATTAGACAAAGCTCTCTTGAAAGAGTATTTTCTCAAATTTGTCAAGTGATTTCCAAACTAAACAGTTCATTTAAAAGCTTACGCTTTTTGGCAGCCACACCCCCTGGACAATAATGTGTAATGCAGTAAGGGTGGAAGCAACACACCCTGCGAAGTAAGGATGAGCCAACGAATGTGGCGCATGCCACACCCGGAAATGCCTAAGAGCTAAGGTGGGATAAGGGCCCCACCCAGCCTGCTATGCGCAACGCAAAGTGGCAGGTGTGCACCCAAGCCAGTAGTCCAGCTTTATTGACTATGGGGTTAGGGACGGGTGGGAAAGAAACAAATACAAATTTAGCGCCTAGTAAACTACTAATGAACAAAATGTAACGTGTACACGAAATGGTAACAAAGGAGCTTTGAAATGAATATAGCTGATATAAGGATAACTGGTATCTATTACAGAACACTAACAATGCATCTTTAACAAGTCTCAAAAGGAATGTAGTTCATGATCATGAAATACAAAGGATCTCTTGTAAAGGACCAATGTAACGCAAGCTCCTTTCGTGATAAAGTTGTGTTGACAGTTGCTGAATGGCTAATACTGCAGAACATAACAGTGGTGCAAAAGGGGCACCGTAAACTCCAAGTAGTTAACTCTATTTTACAAGTAGAATTGGCATAAACAGTTCATTTAAAAGCTTACGCTTTAGTTAGTATTTGGTCCAATGAATAAAATCTGGAAATGGAAAAAAACTGGACAAGAAAACAATGGAGTGACACGATATACATGTACTAGAATTCAATCTTGGTGACAACAAGTTAATGGCCTGTGATTGGTGAACGTATTTCTCAGCTCTTTTAAGCAGACATTATTTTGTAGGGGAGAAATGGATTACATGACGAGCACTAAAGGACGTCTGTGTCGGAGGCTATTCTCACCAATGACAGGTCCAGAGAAAAGAATACAGCTGCCTTAGTCTCAAAATCTGTTTGCCCTTTAGTTCTGTTTGCCCATCCTTGACGAAACAGGCTAGTGCACTCTGCGGCATCAACAACTCTCTTATAAGTAGCTTTATGAACGTAAACTCCACTATGGCCATCTTCAGCCACATCTACATGCCTTTCTGGAATATAAATTGAAACAGTGTAAACTTAAAACAGCACATCTCATGGCTTTTGTTACCTTGAAGGGACTCTATAGAAAGAAAGAAATCTGTCTAAATGCATGACTGTGCAAATGAGAAATATAGCTGTAAAGTACATGTATCTCCCTCTCCCACCCAGTATATGAAGTGTGTGACCAAAATGTACCAAATAAACTATTACAAAAATGACAGTCTGTGTCTTTTTAAAATGCTGTTAACAAGTACAAGTTGATAAATAATGTCACCATAAGGAGATTGGTATACAATTTTGTCCAAATGTAGTCAACACATGCCAATACCAAAACACCCTTGCAATAAATGACTCTGTACATAAAAACTTTAACATTACAGAAAGAACATTTCCGTACGAATCTAAAGTAGATTCGTAAGGAAATGTTCTTTCTATGATGTTAACATCACCAAAACACTGGTCCATTATCGATGAACCATTCACCCAAGCACAGAGAATGTTGCAGTCTGGATATTTGCAATCTTCCTTAAGTAACAGGTTCTTGTCTTTAAGCCAGTTTGTCATAAGTTTCAACAAATTTATAAAGATTCATTTCCTCAGAAAATATTATCTTTCGCAAAAATTAAATTAAACATTTTGTCATGTTTTTTTGTCATTTGCACATGCATTTAATAGATAGTTTCTCTAACAAGGGGGTCCTCTAGAAGCTAAGAAACCCAGCTTATTACAACTGATCAATGACAGTTTCAACAAGTCTGGCAATAACACCACAGCTTTACAATTATGCATGGTTCAATTTTACCTGTTACCATCCCCCCCCCCCGGGCAACCCCCGGGCAACCCCCGGGACAAGCCCAGCCCTTCGGGCCCGGGGGTGGGGAATTGTCTGAAACGGTTTTGTCCCGGGGGCAGGGGGGCGGGGCAAATCGAAAATAACTTCTCGTCTTTCTTGTGAAGCACGTCACTAGCTTGTCGCCGGACCGCGTAGAGAAGACTGCCTATTTCCAGGGAAAATCTCTAGAATTTGTAGCAGACTGGTTGGAGAAGAATAATCTCTCGAAATTATAATCTGTATTCAAAGGCACGTTTATTATAA
>Ga0126336_10002482_pt1 | contig 10512 bp, 5 predicted proteins | sample SidCmetagenome_FD_92530 | JGI IMG/M metagenome (GOLD analysis project Ga0126336, IMG submission 92530) | Coral microbial communities from El Islote,Puerto Morelos, Mexico - Siderastrea C C metagenome | ecosystem: Host-associated > Invertebrates > Cnidaria > Coral | place: El Islote,Puerto...
AAAAACACCGCACACCGTACGATTTGAGATCACCGCAACACCGCGAGATGGGATTTTATTCACCGCAACACCGCACAAAAAAAATTAGCGGCACCGCAACACCACAAATCCCCATGTCCCCCTCCTGAAAGCCCAGGGAAAAAAACCGGCGACCATAGGATATACTTCTCTTTTGTTTTACCCTTAGGGTATAGAAAAGGGGGGCAATTTTTGCTCTAGGTATGGATCCTTTTGGTAAAAATTAGAATATTAAAGGGGAAGGGCCCGCTTCGGAACGGAGCCTCTCCGTATAGAACTTTATTGAGTAGCCCCCGAGGGGTCCTGTTTATTATGCTTCGTATGCAAGCTAGATCTCAGTAACCTTTGAGTATGTGGTGGGCTATTGAAATGATTTCAAGCTCCTCATTAGAGGGGGATTATTTAAGTTTTTGCTCTCCAATATTTTACATATAAATTGGTAGGCTTTTTGCAGTACCTAACATGGTCCTCGTGGAAGCAAAAGTGTTTATTTAAAATCAAAAACCATAAGGGGAAATTTTTTTTCTTCGACAATGGATTTTTGGTGGCATTTCGTCTCGTTTTATCTTTGGTTTAAGACTTTTCAGTAATTAACCATAAAACTCTGCGAATTATATTGCCATAAAAAGGTTCATTTCGCAATCTCTTGCACGTTTCAGAAGTTTGGCATGTTTTGCGTCCGCTCACGAAAGACACTTAAAATACTTAAAATCGCTTAGGATCAATCTTTCGTCGCCTACAATCAAAGTTCTTTCTTCTGCGAGTTCAATTTTATGTTTGCTTTTTATTAAGCATGTTTCCGAGTACAATAGTAGGTTTCCTTTCGTTTTGCAATCTCTTCCGTGTAACCGGCTTAACTTGAAGAAGTTGACCCCGTTTCAGACGTTTAGCAAATTCCGCGTCCTCTCACGAAAGAACCTTAAAATACTTTAAATCGCTTACAATCCGTCTTTCGTCCCTCAAGATCAATTTTGTGTCTGCTTTTTATTAAGATAATTTCCTACAATAATCTTTCGAAATTAACCTCTTAATCATAGCCCGGTTGTCAAAGCAGGATTAAGGTAACCAAAGATTAGTGTAAATTTTAAACAATGTTTTAAGTTTAATGATGTGAATTCCTGCAACTTATTTTTGCTCTGGAATTCGATTTTGTCTACTTTAACTATCAAGTAAATTGGCTGTCGAGGTGCTTTTTAACTAGGGAAACTGAAAACACGTTCGACTTTTAACCCAGGGTTAGCGTTGATTAGCTTTCGAACAACCGGGCCCATATAAGTTGTTGGAACTTTTTAGAAACCGCGAAGTAAGGAAGTCGAGCAGTGTACTTGAAATGCAGATAGGTGCACAATGATAAATGACTCATCAGAACTTACGTTCCGTTGCCTCTGGCTATAACTTTTCCAGTTAAGGAAATAAACTTTTAAAACATCTATAAAGAACCGTCAGCTTAGTCTTTTAGCAGTAGGAGCAAGTGACGGAGTTCTGAAACTGATCTTCCCTCGTTGCAGTGGCAGTTGCCTGTAAAAGTCGGCGAGTGTTTTAGAAAGTATTGTTACAACGCAGAGATTTATTTTTATTGACATTCCGGGGTTTATTTGTCTATAATTTGGTTGGGGAGAGGCAGGTTGGATGTAAGAGAGACAGAGCGTTCAAGAGCGATTCCCACACTTCGGGATTTCGACCTCCACAAAAGTCAAAGCATCCTTGTACAGCATCGGGATAAACAGTACAATAGGAAAGTACCGCTCAATAACTTTCATCCTTGTGCTAGTTTACCGTTTTTTTTTTCTTTCAGGGGCAGGAACAAGAAGCCAGTCCTGAAAGGAAAGTGGTCTTTTCTCGTTGTAGCCGTGTAGTTTCTTGAAATTAGGTGAGTGTGGTAAATAAATATCATAATAAACAGTCGCAGAGATTCAGTTTTAGTGACACTTTGAAGTCGGCCATGTGTTGGAATGCACTAAACAAGCGTGCTGTTAAGCTTAAAGGCGGGCCTACGGCTGTTTTGAAGTTTCGCCTGTTTTAAAAATTTTTCTGGTGACGAGTGCAGGGTTGCACGATGATTCTGTGGAAAATTATTAAAGTACATCGCAGGCGCAGCGCAAACTAATACGGTCTTTACACAAATACAACGGTAGCTGCCAAGCAGAAGTCTTCAAAGAAAAATTTTAGGGCATTTTAACCTACTACGCGATTATTCCTCACTAGCGCAATGTCTTGTCCTGCCGAACTATCCAAGTGCTATTCAAGTTCAGATAGAAAAAAAAAATATTTACCGCCGCGTGTTCACTTTCCGCACGAAACCCAAATGTGGTCATTTCACGTCGTTGTTTTTGCAGAGGACGTTAAAGAAGAGTACTAAAATGTACAGGCCCTGGCCAAACGGATACAACATTTCCATTCAAGAGCTTTCAGCTGAATTTGGCACGTTAAATGTTTTTCGGCACCCAGTTGCATGAGGTCAAATGATTTCGTGGGATGTTGAATGATGTGAATGGTGCTGAACAAAATTTATATTGTCATCAAACATTCGCACGCCAAAAAGAACCGCTTTCCATCAATGTTAGATAATGTTGAATGCGTTTGACCTAATAGTAGCTGACACTTGCAGGGTCATTGTTGTGCTAAGTAAATTTTTCGTTTAGCTACATTTGTGCTGCCGTCGCTGTCTTAGTTTCGTAGATGAATTGAACTATAGTGTCCGTCCGCTATCTCGTCCAATCCTTTGTTGTATGTAGTTAGTCTCTTTTATTGTATTATTGTCATTCTTAACATTTCATACTCTTTTTATTTTATCCGGGCCAGCTGTAATTGCCCTCAGCTCTTGCGGTGTCCCTGCTAACCCTCTTCCTTAGTTTAGTTACGTTGTATTTTGTAAGTTCTATAAAATGTTATTAATACTAAAACTACTGTATATAATAAAAGCTGCTATAAACCTGCTTTACATAAAAGCCGTGTCTAATTACGGGAAGAAATGCTTACAGCCAGCCCGAAACGCTCCAAGAGAGTTTGCCTGCCGCAGCTCAACGGGTAGGCTATTCCAAAGAACAGCCCCTGAGTAACTGAAACTATTTTTCAGAAAGTTTGTGGAAGCAGGGGAATAGCAAGTTTGGCCCAGGTGTCTCTTAGTTTCGTATTAAAGGTCTCTTCCTTAAACTTTTTGTCTCTTTCTTTCTTTCTTTTTTTTTTTTTCATCAAGTTGTTTGTTCAAGAAACATAAGTTTGCCAAGTTTGTCACGTAACTACGTAATAGAATCTGACATGGCATGAACAAAACTGTCCCCAGTGCGATCCGGACCAGTTTGGTCTTCAAGTGTAGATTCCGGCTCATTCGCGTTCAACTAATGCAATTTAAACTCCATTTCGTTTGTGTTTGGAGTCCTCGTCTAAACCTCGATTCATCCTTAACCTGGGTGTAAATTACAGGAGCAGTAGTGTTAAGTTTAATATAATGTTGCCCGTTTCGACTAAAACATGGCGCTAGACTCACGTCAAATATAAATAAAGCGCGGGTTGGGATTGGCCAGCCGCAGTGGGCTTTTAAACAGTTAAACAACGCAGTGTGTCAATTCGTCATATAACTTACTTATGCGGTTGACGGCCACAATCTGATCCTCAAGTTGAGGATTTCGAAAGAAGCTGAAAATTCTTTCAATCGTTCGAAAGAAAGATTCAGATTTCGGATTTCGAAAAAAGCTAAAAATCCTTTCAATCCGTTATAATCACTTTCGCTTTCTTAAGCTTCGATGAAACAAAACCAACACTTTTCTGAAAATCCCACTGCATGATGGAACAATGTTGCGCGGTGTTGTTGGAGTATGTTGCGAGAAAAGGTGATCAAAAAGACAAAGCACATTCGATTATTTGTTCGCAAAAATAGCAGAATATTCAAACCACCGCAGCGTACCGATTAGATCCGCCTTTCTGGACCTGAGTCACTAAACTTGAGCATGAAACAACAGGCGAAAGGCAAACGGACTCTTACGAGAGAAAAACAAGAGGTAGAGACGCAAAAAGGTTTTAAAATACTGAAATTATTAAACGTTCTGCTTCTTCAGCGTATTAGATATTTTTCCTTTCCCAGGTTTTCATTTCCTTGTTTTTGACCTTAGAGGCGAGTTCTTCAGCTGCTGTCGTTTGCCATTAACCAATGTGGCACGTGCTGAGGTCAAACTATCGCAACATGACACAGCATTCCAGAGAACAATAGATACATGTTGTTAATGTTGCATGAAAATATTCGTCAAAATCGAGCTTGTTGCAACATCTACGAAACATCGTCCAACAACTCGCGCTACATGTGGCAACAAAGTCGACGACATGTTGCGGCAGTTATTGTACACGGATAAGCCATTGTTAAGGCCCGTTTACATAGGCGATTTTTGTCGCGCAACTCAATGCAATTTTTGTCGCGCTGAAGCTGCAACTTCAATATCGCACGTGTAAACCAGCTGTGATTTCAGCGCGATTTTAGTGCGATTTATCGTGCGATCGCATGCAATGTATCGCCGGTGCGCCGCGATTCACAAAACGCGGTATCTTTGAGCAGCTGTTTCGCTACAGCGCAGGCGCACACGTTTTGTTTTGGTTTGATTTGTTTGATTTAGTTCGTTTTGCTTCAATCTCGCTTTGTTTTGTTTCAATTTTGTTTTGTTTTGTTTTACGAGTCGACAAAGACCTCGGCAAATGTAAATAAGCTTAAAAAGCAAAGATGACGTGGAGGACGTTGCTTGTTGTTATTTTTAGTACGTTTTTTGTCTTTGTTTACGCTCATGGCTGTACAAATTCTGATTCACGATTGTCACATTTTAATTAAAAATCGCAGCAAAGTTGCATCAAGTTTTGAACAGGCTCGAAACTCCTGCGATATCGCGGCGATAAAATCGCGCTGAAATCGCAGCTGGTTTACACGCGCGATATTGAAGTTGCAACTTCAGCGCGACAAAAATTGCATTGAGTTGCGCAACAAAAATCGCCTGTGTAAACAGGCCTTTATGCTGCTACACACCACTGTCTCCTACTATGTTAACTGACCCTTTAACCGCTCTCATTTTGAATGGAACTGGATGAGGTCCTTAAATGTAACTACTGATTCAAATGAACTGTGTACAGCGGTGCTTTCTTGTGATACCGTATACTATGGTGTATAAGTTTTTAACTTTTAACACTATGTAAGAAATCATAAAGTTTGACCACTCAATTGTAAGATACCGAACAATGTTTTCTTGTGATAATGTTTATTATGCTCTACGAGGTGTTTCTAGCTTTTGATTCTGTGAATTAAAAAAATCTTAAAATGTGACCATTCAAATAAAAGCTGCTGTGATGTACAAGTGGCTCGTGTGGACAAAATCCTTAGGTGTGGCAATTTCACTTAAAATTGAAGGCCGCTGAACAGTGCTTTCAGTTGGCATTAATTATTATGCTGCACAAGCTGGTTCTAGCATTCAATCTACATGTGAATAATCGATCAAAATCCTAAAGCTTGACCAATCAAATGTAGCACTTTCCCACGGTAATGTTTCAGGGGCACCCAACGGTTCGTTTCGGAAAATATCTGTTCGGCAGGCCTAAAATCACCTGAGATTTTCGGATTTAATTGCAGTGAAAGCTAGAGATTTCTTTGGCAAAACATCATCTCAGACTTTCGTAACAATTCCTATTGTTTTCAGTGGGAGAAATATGTTGTTTAGAGTGTAAATAAGGTCAGCTAGCATTTTCGGAGAGCCATCAGCAGCTTGGAAATTAGGCGGATAAGATTCTGTTTAATAAAATTATCGGCAGATTAAATATTCAGCTAAAAACGCCTAAAAATACGCCTAAAAACAAATCAGTCTATATTAGCTTACACAAATATGCCTTTAGAAAGCTCTGAAATCAGATCTAAGAAAACAGAAAATGGTACTTCAAGTATTTTGCTAAAATTTTGTTGTTGGGTGCCCCTGTTGTTTATTATGCCTGATTTTAGCTTTTGAGTCTTTGGCGGGCCTTTGCTGTATAATTTCAAGCTGTTCATAGTACTTTTATGTTTGCTTTTCAATATGTCGCTTAAAGATGTTTAAAATGATTGCAGATTTCACGCGCCTTCTCAATAAACATGAAACATGTCGGACTTAGGCATTTTATCCAACACTAGCTCTGCTAATTTCATCGGGAAAATATTTTCCTTTCAGTTTACGATCTATTGCTTGATAAACAGGGTAAAATGATGGTTTGACCCCGCTTGAGAAGTTTAGCATATTTTGCATCCGGTCACGAAAGAAATTAAATTCTTCAGATCGCTTACGATCCGTTCACGCCGTTGCCGTCACGTTCCGCCTCTTTCCAATTCCGTCTGCGTGTTCTGTTTCTGTTTGCTTTTTATGTAACTCATTCCCGCCCGGATTTCTCAACATTAAGACGTTTCCTGCAATATTTTTGAAGTTAACAAATGAATCATATTTTCTCAAACCCTTTTTTTAAAAGAAATTGGAAAGAAGGATTTTGCGGTACTTGAAATGCAAATAGGTGTCTTTTCAATCACTTGTGGCACGGTGATAAACAACTCTTTAGAGTTTGTCTTCCGTTGCCTCCGGTTTAGCTTTTCCATTTAAGGAGATAAACATCGTCAGTAAATTGCTTATAAACCAGCTTCTTGTGCCAGTTTACCTTGTATATCTTCTGGGAGTTGAGGAGCAGGTGGAAAAGCTCTATAGTGCCAGTGGCAGTTGCTTCAAATTCGGTGAGTGTGGTAGAATATGTATTTAGTAAATGATTTTTGGGGGTTAATTAGTTATAATTTTGTCCACTGGATTCATGGATTCAGTTCATTCGAAGACCTCAATACATAATAGAAAGAGAATGGCGATATTAAGAAAGGACCATGATATCTAGTCAGAAGTTACGGCTGCCAAATTGCAGATTGCAATCCCTTGCAATCCCTTTCTCTGGCTAGATAGGAATTTAAGACTATGAATGATAACCATCAAAGCAAAGATGTTCCCTAGAATAAGTGATATTATTTTCATGGGAACCAGAAGAACTTGTGACTGTGCAACTGGCCCCGACCCTAGACACGACCCCTTTAGACATCAAACTAAGGTTCCCTGTTAGCTGCCCTCTATAGAAAACAATAACAAAATTATTGCTCAGTTGCTTTCATTTGAATTTTATCCACAGGCTCGAAAGTTAGAACCACCTAGTGAGTACTGCACAATGGCTTTCATTCGAATAATTATGTCACACTTAAGGATTTCGTCCACAGTTTTGAAAGTTAGAACAACCTTGCACGGCATAATGAGCTGCACCGCAGTAATGCACTGCTCAGTAGTTTTATTTGAATCATCACATTTGTGATTTCATCCACGGAGTCAAAAGTTATAACCACCTTGTAAGCATAATAAAGGAAAGTACTTCTCAGTAGGTTTTAATTGCATGGTCACACTTTATGACTCCTTTACATCACTTTAAGCAGGTGTACGGGAATGTATAGCTCCAACATTCAACAGAACAAGTTTCACTAGCTTATGTGGTCACATCTTACCATATTATCGCTCTCTCCTCCGCGCGTTTCTACCCAGCGCGACTGTAGGGGGCTTCTACGGAGAAGAGAGATATTATCAGCAGACTCAAAACTTAAAAAGACTACCTTGTACAACTAGAAATGGTTGACACCTGAAAGCTGCGGTCGCTGTTTAGAAACCTGCTAAGACTTGCATACGTGGTTTCTACAGACAAATCGTAATTTTCATTTGAGTCCCCCGTATCCAAACAAACAGCCACTTTTGCGATATTAAATTGAGTTAGATGGAGTCCCTCAGTCCAGTATCTTTAAGGGTATGACGACATTTGAAAAATCATTCAACTTTTCCTCATGAACTAAATTATTGGTAAAAATAAGGACGTAAATAAAACGTTACATTTCCCTACGCTCTGTTTAGTACATCTTTTGGTTAAAACGCTTCAAGTTATCACCCGTCTTTTTCAGAAAACACATGCACCAATGTTGTGCACCCTCTGGCAAACTTATAAACGATGACAGCGTTTAAATGCACGCGTCCAAATTTCGACGCCTTGAAAGTTCAAGTTAGTAGAACTTATAACAACTTTTCAGATTTGTTCACAGTCAAGTTTCTCTTAACACCTGTACAAAATGACCTTTTCGTAGGGGGTAACCGCTTTTGATGACAAAAAAACTTTAGATGTATTTTACTTTATGAAATTAAACAAAGCATGCATGTAAAGGAACTGTAAAATGAGAACAATCCTTCTCTGACCACAAGGCAATGTATACGACAGGTTGACCGCTATGGCACTTTGAAAAGAATTCTAATGCCCTCTTACCAAAATTAGTGCACAAAAGGGCGGGCAAAGGAATGAACTTCCGCAGATTTCTCGGAAAGATAAAAAGGAAGTTAAGATTCGAAGGAGCAAACAGGAACTAAAGATCGGTGAAACTGATTGCTCGAGTACAGTTACCAAACATGTGATGACGATTTTGAACGTCTTCAGAAGAATTCAACACAGTTATTTTATGATTTTGGTTTACTTTCGATACGGTGTAGCGTCAAAAATTTATAAAGTCAACCGAAATTGTACATCCCTACATAATCAACCCTCCGCTAATTGATACTAAATTATTTTATGCTTTTTTTTTTAACTAGACACGGACACTAGGACCCGAATAGGTCTTCGGAGATGCAATTTCCCTTGAGCAGAATGGTCTATGACTGTCTTTTCTTCCTTTGCAGGACCTGTGCGTTAGCCTAAGAAATGAAGATCACCGGTTCACTGCTTATTACAACTCTGTTTTTTGCTGCGCTGAGCGTTCATATCTCAAGCCAGTTGCTTCCTCCAGGGTAAGGTTTCCAGTTTTGGTATCATCGGTTCCTCAACTTGCCTCTCTCCTTCCTTCTCCGTCCCGTCCTTCTTCTCAGACAAACAAATAAACGTTCATCTTACCCAAGCTTCTCGTCCGTTTGGCGAAGGTATAAATGCCAACATAGTAGTAATAAAATCCATGAACATCCCTGCAGTGTAAAAGAATCTTAATACTCAGTATAAGATGAGTGCGTCAACATTACTTTTCTTCTTGGATTATGTCTGAATGAAACTGATGAACTGTTTTTGCAATTTTTTTTCTTTATTTGCCCTGAGAAGAAGCACAAGTGCCCCAAGCTTGAGCCCCGGAGGGTAAGTTTTCCCGGTTCATTTCAACTTCTCACAGTACCGTTTACGTTGCCACCTAACAATGTTTTAAGCTCCAATGTTTTGACATCTTTTTGTCAAAACCTTGTGACGGTTTCCAATTTAAGTGGTAAGTAAAAGCAAAAACTACAGGAGTTTCGAGCGCGAACGTTGAACTTGCCATCTCCCGCACTTCTTGTATTTTAATTCGGCCTTTTGAAACGAAAGCCATCAGAAATTATTTATTCAAGTTATATATCAAACAAGAGTGAAGGTTTACGATCAGGATTTCCAACACCGAGACAAGCTTTGACATAAAGACGCTTGGCGGAGTTATTTTGGACAATATTCTCGGTGTTACATACCCTGTTCCGAGTGTAAGTCACGCTTTCTCGTGTTTGAAGAAAAGAAATGAAAAAATTAGATGCATGATTTTGTTTGTTTTTATGAGGTGAATTACCATTTAGTTTGAGAAAAAGTTGAGAAGGACTTATTGAAGATTTTGTCAAGTGGCAACAACAGTTTGCGCTGAACTCAATGAACTGTATAATTTTAAATCAACTCGATGTTTAGGTTGTCGTGACGCTAAAATCAAACATACCTCTCGTCAGTTTGGCAACCGAATGTTGTTGCGTTTATACTTATCGTACCATTTTGGTGTACCTCGGCTTACATGTCAGGGGAGTTTGGTCGAGCCTTGCCGTTTGTATTTTGTCTAGAGGTAGTCGAGATTTGACATCAAAAGACACCAAAAACATCGCAGATTATTAAATTTCGTCCCCAGGGTCTTCTCGGTTTTCAGTATGGCGGCAACTAAGAAGCCCCTGCGGCCGAGTTTGTAGGATACCAAGTCAGTTACTTGATTCCGTAGGAAATCATGACACTAAACAGAGCTTCTGGTTGGTTAATTTCCAATTTGGGTCTGGTTAATGAAAAAAGTACGCATCGAAGCCTCGAAGTTTAAACCAAACTAAATACTCAGTATTTCATTTCTTTTTTTACTTTTATCTCTGAAATTTTTCCTTTTAATTATAATTTTTAATAATAAAATTAAGAACACTCAGTATGTAAAGAGAGCGTTCTTTTTCACTTATTATTTGATGCTTTAAAAACATCACTATTCCTGAAAATTTTGAAGAAAAATAACTAATGGTAAAAGTACATGCTACTACATACTCATAAAGTGTACAATAAATTAGTAATGAATGATAACTTTACCTTTTGTATTTACGTATAATTTTAAATAACTGTCTCAATCTTGACAACTTTTTCTTGTTGAACTGAGCAGGAATGTTTCAAGCTTGCGCCCTGGAGGGTAAGTTTTCCCATTTC
>Ga0126336_10002483_pt1 | contig 10512 bp, 4 predicted proteins | sample SidCmetagenome_FD_92530 | JGI IMG/M metagenome (GOLD analysis project Ga0126336, IMG submission 92530) | Coral microbial communities from El Islote,Puerto Morelos, Mexico - Siderastrea C C metagenome | ecosystem: Host-associated > Invertebrates > Cnidaria > Coral | place: El Islote,Puerto...
AGAAAATAAACTTTGATCATTTGTTGAAAAGGTGGTGTAGTATCAAGGAAATCGAAGTTTATCTTCTATGCGAAATTTTGACTTCAAAAGATACACTCCAAGGCCAAAAAACTGTTGCGAGCCACCTTAAACTGATTCTTCCTAATACGTGAGGACCACTGGCATGATACTTTTCTTATTTCGTGCCCTCAGCCGGTTAGCAATGAACACGTCGAGAACTGAAGCGCCGAGACTACCCCCCAATATTACTACTTTGAACCAGGTCTTGCCTTATTTGTAGCGAAAGCAAATGCTAGGACGAGAATTTGGCTAATTTTCAGGAAAACATAAACTTATTTTATAATTCGGGCCGATTTTCATCCAGGCGATACGAATGAGTAATAAAACATTACCTGGGCAGTTAAACCGTCACTTGTCGGCCATGGAAGGGTTACTCGTGCCAAAAATCTCGGCTTAGAGTAGTCTTGAAAATCGTATAATGAGAAAATTAAAAGAAATGGCATGAAATCAGGTTGTCGATTGCATTACACTGAATAATTTGAATTAATTTTAAGCACGGTAAACTATGCCTATTTGTTGCAACGAGGGCTTCTCTTAATACTGCCACAAATTGTCATCATATCAAGCAAATTTGCAATAGAAATCAAGTGACGAAAATGTGTCCAGTGGCAAAATGTATCCAGTGGCTTTCTATAATTAAGTTCCGCTTAAATAAAACTATTCCATACAATTTTATTTCTGAAATATTAGTGATCTGATTTGATCGTTGATAAAGTTGGGCTGTCGTGTTTTCCGTTATGTATATTAGCTTATATTAAATTCCCGTAATTTTTGGTTGCGATTTGGCAGACTATTATGCAAAGAATTACACTTTTATTGTATTGTTCGTTTTCATCAAGCCAGCAAGAAGGTGACTTACTAAAATCAACTTGGTATTTATCATTTCAGTATTTGTCGAAATGTTTATTTTTAAGAACTGGCAAGCAAACCATTGACGTCCGAGAGTATACACTTCAATTGCAGTTAGCAAATATCAAGTTTACGGGTTCACTGACGATTACTGTCGAGGGAAAAAGTTACACCAACACTTTCTTTAAAAAAATCTTTTTCTAATCAACTGCTACATTCAACGGTTTACTTTTCTGTCAGAGTTTTTTATCGCAAAACCCCTGTTTTATAGCTTGACGGATCTGAGCCCTTTTCAACATTTTCTCTATTGTTTTAAACTCTTTTCTGAATAAAACAACTCAGCCATTTCGTGAATTCACTGGACTTCTCTAACCGTATCAGTATATTGACCATTTTTTTATTTCAAACATTAAGATGAAATCAAAGATTCCAATATTGCACTGTTGTTTTTGTTTATAGCCGAGATGGCTGTATCCTTACTTTCACAGCGGGCTATCATTTTTGTATGAAATGTTAGTGTACTGACGCCGAACCGAAAAGCAGTTCCCGCCGTAACTGTAAGGAGAAAACATATTGTGGCAAGATCATAAGGATGGTTTTCAAGTAACACCGAATTCGAAGTGCATTTTGCTATATTAAGTGCACAGGTGTCTCGCCAAATAACGAAGGAAAGTTTTAGCGTGGTGTCGTTTAGTTGTGACCTCATTAGCTATGCCGAATATTCTTATTCTTTAGTTAGATGTTGTTCCATTGTATCACACGCTGTCTTGCCTCGCTTGTTATGCCTCAGTTTGCGTTAACCTTTTTCTGCAGTTTTGCTAGCCTGAATTTCAGCCGCGACCTCTGGTCGCTCACTCCCGGGAGTGAGCGACCGGAGGAGGCGGCTAAAATTCAGGCTACAGTTATACCAACGGATTCTTTTATTTTGCTAGATAGGTGTGTGCGTGCAATGTGTTTTTAAAACAAGCAGATGATCTAGTGAAAAGCGCTAAGAAGCAAAGAAAAAACTAAATAAATAAATAAATAACTTACTAAATAAAAAAAGGAATAAAAAAAATAAATAAAGGTAAAAATAAACCGTCACTTCCGAGTTATGTCATCGGGTTTCGCGAAGTTTTTCACGTTATGAAATCATCTCAGTATTCATTATAATTATCCCTCGCGGCCATTTTTCTGGGTATAAATTACAGTAAATTGCTTTCTTGTGTTCACCAAATTGTTTTTGGTTTGAAGGAAGACACCATTATTCGCCATCTAACGTTGCCGGACTGAAACCCCATTCGAGTGAAGACGAACGGATGCAAATGATGATTATCTCCGTTCTTCTTGGATTGTTGAGTGAGGGCTGCCGCGACAACCAAAGAAAAACTCGCCGCCGTAAGCGCGGCTGCAGCTGGTGCCTCGCGTGCTGGAATGCTCATCTATCAAGCTGAGGGAAGATCTCGGTCATGCCCGTCGCAAAAACCTACAAGTAGAAGCCGCAAGACGGGCAGCAGCTTAAAATGGCTTAGTAGATTAAAGGGGATAAAAGTTCGAATCGCTTTCTGCTAAAACTGCCATCAGTTAACTACCTTCTGGCTACGTGCTTTTCATGCAATTTTGAAGATATTTTTCTGTAAGACGACTTGACAGTTTTTTGGAATGGGCCCACTGCATAATCAGGACCTTTTTTCCATTTCTCTGCAATTTTCGGTCTTTTTTTAATTCAAAATCAGGAACTATCGCTGCAATGCCTGGATAACTTTGTAATTCAGTGGAGACATATTCACTGTTATCGGACCTTTTGAAAATCCTTTCCATGATATTATGTTCTTTGGCAGATTGAAAAAGATTCGTAAATTAATTGGGCTAAAGCTTGAATAAACGCTAACTCAAAAGGTGCCGCACGAGTTGTTTTGTGTTGTCTCGGCTGCCACTTAAGCCCCTGTTTACGTAAACCATGAAAAGCCCGCTTCAAAGTTTACTTTATTTGTTGCGATCGCCGCAACTCTACCTTTTCAGTTACTGCAATAACAAGGTTCGTCTTGGCAAAAATTAGTGTCAACTTTTGAATTGAACACATCTAAAAGGAAATCGACCGCAGCAGTGCGATGCCAAAATTAGAAAGACCATCTCAACCTTTGTATGTTTCTCATCGCCCGATCGCCATATGAAAGAAAAAAATTTCAATAGTTCCTTTTCTTAGGTTTTACTAAGATTCATTTCTTTGTATTTAACCCCTAGAATGGTTCTACATCTAAATCACTTTAGGGGCTCGTCCAGAAATGCAGGAAAAATCCATACTTCAGTTTCCGCCTCTTGTTTCGGGGTAAAATTTACACTTGGAGAAGCACCCTAACTTCGAGTATTTTTTAACTTTCCATTCTGTTTTCTATTTTAAATATTCTTTCCCAGACCGACCGACTCGTTTTCACAAGAAAGGGGGCAATTGGGAACAAATGATCGAAACAAAATCAGGTGGTTGAAAGTAGGAACCATGTCTCTTTTACAAATGGGCCCAGTTACACAGCAATCCCTGACAGCGCTAGTGGTTAAAATAAGTTTCTCTGTTAAGTAGTGGCAGGTTAAGCAAACATTTAGCGAGGAGTTGAAATGCGTTCGTCTACCACTACACTGCATACATGAAAAAGAAAAAAAACTAGGCTTGCGCCTATGATGCATTAAGGAATTGCATAATTTGCTATGCATTACAGATTGTAACAAGATCACGTGAGATGGCATGAAAAACAGAAGTACTCTTATCCCGATCAGTATCGGTTCAAAATGTACTTAAGAAATAAAGTGAATTTAACCTGATTATATATACGACACACAACTACTCATGTGAGCAAGATAACTAGACTTCAGTGTTCCTAGAGTTTGTTCATGGATTCAACGATACCCTAACATGAAGTCCAATTGATAGTGATCACGCGTTTTTGACGTGTTCAATGTCATTTGAGAGGTGTCCCCTATAAAAACCTGGGCAGTTTTACCAATATGAGTTCACAGCCACCTAAAAGGAAAACGGGATCTAGACAAGTTAACTTGAGGAACTTCAGGGCTCTTAAAAAACCACGGACGGGAGCTCTCTCAGGCAATTACACCGGGTGCCCGAAATAGGAATGGATAAAAAAAATGTACATTTCTACGGCAGCAGAGAGTTCATGAAAAACGCTACGACGTCACAATCAACCCCTTCCGAGCCTCCTAAATCAATCAGAAATCAGAATGGGTTCGCGGTGGTCATATCAAAATATGCTGTGGGATCGCTAGATTACTAAGCTATTGATAACTTTGGTCTGTAAAGATTCAGAATCAATAGTAGACTGCTCAAGGATTCAAGAGATTGAACAAGAATTGGGCACTTGATTATTTCTGCGGGTATATACCGATTCTTTTTTTTCAGCGTTGAGGAAGAACTATACTGATGTGTCTATAAGTGGTTTTTTAAGTATGAGTTGTATTTGCAGGAACTTAGTCTAATTTGATGATGAGGAAATGCTCTCAGTAGTAAAGTACGACCCTTCACCCACCCTACTTTTCCCATTTGTTCATTTTTTCTCATGTGTTCACTTTCCCATTTGTTTTCTTCCCAAAATGACGTCATAGCAAACGTGACGTCACAACTCTTTCCCAGGTCCCTTTCTTAGCCCTAGCATCAAAACGAGGCTGACTTGCGGAAAAATAAAAAAATCACCATAGCAACAAAGTCAAATTGAAAACGGATTTTACTGATTGAAAAAAAGGACACTTAGTTACAAGTGGGAGCATGTGCCTGGACCCGAGTGGTCAGCGGCCTCCCATTTGACAAAGAGTCTAAAGCTCAAACAGCTATGTAGAGGGTGGCAGCGTGGCGCTTGGGTCCTACTGGTCAGCAGTGTTCCATGACAGAAGTCTCAAAGAAGTGTTCATGTATGGAATCACTTGACGCTTTGTACGACCAAGAAAACAGAATGTTGTTTTGTTTGGATCATGCAGGTCTTTGAGTTCACCCCAGAATCCTACTTTTTCACCATTTTCATTATGACGAGTACCATACCACAGGCGGTTGTCTTTCCATACGTTTTTTACTCGGCTCACAAATTCTACGTCTTCTTTCCACGATTGGGGATGCTTCACTTGAAGTACAGTGGTTGGAATCACTTGTCGACAGTGAGGACAGGAGATGGTGTGACGAGCATTTCTCCATTGGTTGACACATTGTAGATGGCACGGGTGACAGCATCCCAAGATGGTTTGTCACGGGTTCCAAACAAATCATGCACTCAGCATTTTCTTGACTTGTCATTTTCCAAACTTGCTCTGTCATGGAAGATTCTTGCTTGCTCGCTTGCTTGCTTGGAGTGAAGAATGAAATGGCAAAGCTGAGTTGCTTGGTTTTATAGAGAAAAAAGGGTCACGTGCCACGGGCTGGATAACCAATGACAGGTAGATCACGCGAAAATAAAATAAAATAAAATTAGGGGTGGGGGTACCCTTTTTAAGGTCACGTGAAAATCAAAAAATAAATTAGGGGTCGGGGTACCCTCCCCCCTCTTAATTTTCCCCATCATCCTTTGCGATCCACTCGGTATAAAACCCTTGATATGCCACGGAGCTTCACTCCTAGCTTTGAGTCGGTTCATGTTAACTTTTGTTGGTGTGTGGAAAAAAAATGGCGGAAAGAAGCCCTTTGTCCAACCAAGCTAGTTACACGAATGTAAACGGGGACGAGGCAGTTGGAAGAAGAGTGAGGGAAGAGAGGACAAGGCTGGAGAGGACATACCTGATGGAGGAGTGGCGGGCAGACGTCCTCATGTTTTGACGTTTTCGCAGATTCCACTGAATCATGAGGGCGCCCGCCTGTTTACGCGTTTTTATTGGTCAATCATGGTCGACGAAGAAAACGGCTTCAGACACCGTCGCCAAAAGGAAATTATGGAGAAGATGATCAGGAAGGTTCTCATCCCGTTTATTTACAAAAACAGATTGTGGTGCTTAGACGAAACACAGTGGCCGATTCCCCTGAACCACTTTGAAGCGCTGGATTATTACCTCTCAATCTAGCTCGCAAAGATTTGTGCAAGTCGACAATAGCAGGCTATAGTTAAATATTACGACGAGATTGAACAAGCCCGAAGGGAATTTTGGAAAGCGCGGATCATCTGATTTGGGTGGTTAGCGGAGGGGGTACCCTACGAGACCAGTCACCAAAGCAGCAGTGTCAAAAAATTGAAAAAGTACTGCCACGCTCCTTGGAAAGCGCGCACCATATTTGGGTGGTTAGAGGAGGGGGTACTCCTTTTGGAATACGCAAGAAGTGCTGGGAAAAATAGAGGAGAAAACAGGGGGTGGGATACCCCCTCCTTCAGTACAGGCCAACCAGGTATCTTGGTGGAGATGACAGGTGTCAAGCAACCAATCTCCAGGAAGCGGGTGACTTACTTGATAAAACAAAAAAACAATTGCAAGGCTGATCGGACGGCTAAGAAGGGTAATTTTATTGCCCAATATTTCGGTGAGACAAAACTCATGTGGGCGAGGCCTGTCACGTGGCAACAAATAAAGGGGTACTCTGTTGGGGTTGACAAGCTCCCGTGTGGCCAATCTCAGCGGTCAATGGTCAGCAGGTTGTCGCCAGTAGAGACTCTGGGATAATGAAATTTTTTATCCCACAAATCGTGGGATTCCGGTTTTAGTGGGCATGATTGAAGACACTTGAAATTTTTGAACAAGAAGTATGGTTATATGTTTTGTGCGTTTGTATGTAACGAATCAGAGGCTTAGTTTTGATTATATATTTTGCGTGTTTATGCATAACGAAACGTTTTAAGCGTGTAATCAGAGGCTTAGATTTGGTCATATTATTTATTTTGTTCAGACTGTTACTGATGTGTATCGCCCACTGTATGAAAGTTTGGTTTGAAGTTAATTGTTAGAATAAAAATTGTCCAGTTTCCATCAACATCTTCACCAGCTAAGTAAGTGCCTAACTTAATGAAGCTCAAGTATGACAGTTTCGATGTGCCACAATTTTATCGATTGTGATTTGTGAAACCACAGAGAAACCAGTAAAGTCAGTTCTAATAAACTTTTCCTTTTTGTGTGATCTTGAATGCTAGTTGTGCTTTAATTTATATTTGTTAACTGCTCTTGAAATCTTTTGATTGCAATGGAAACTGTTTGACGGGCCTGCCAGAGCAAATGAAAAGATTTCAGTGATGTGCACAGTATGGCAATGCTAATACTGCATTTTCTAATTTATTTAACTCTCAACTTCAGCATCCCAGTTTTTTCAGGGCCCTGAACATTAAAATGAGAAATATGCATGGTATGGCTCGTTTGGAAACACTTCTTTTCCCTAGCCTGTTCCAGGTTCTCAGATAGTAGGGATGGCAAAAATTAGAAAGGTACCCCAAAAATAAGTTGATCAGGATTTGAAGAAAAGGGGGGCTCTTTCTTTATTCGGTTTTCCTTCTATCTTGGAGTCTGGAACAGGCTATCTTTGCTCCTGTGACTCGCTCTCTTCCTAGCGCTGCCAGGTCTTTAATCAAAGGTAGCTGATGACCCTTCAGTACCTGTGATTCATGTAGGGCTACCTGGGCTGTGTAGGCATTTAGCTAGATGGCAGTGGGGCATCAATTACTTTTGTCAGAATTAGAAACTGAGTCAGGTAGCCAACATATGACTTCACCTTTGTTTTGACTGCGAGAGAATGCTTGGTCAAATATATGTCTTTTGAGTACTGGTGTAACAACTATTGCTCACTGGCACCATAATTATTTTTTAGTGAATGATTACACAAGTTTGAAGGCAGGGAAGTACTCCAACATCACTCTACTAAACAACACCAACACAATGTAAACCTTTCCCTGAGCATAACTCTCTACAACAAATAATTGGTGTAATCTATTTCCTTGGAATACTGGCCTTGTGTCATATTAATTTCAAATTTTGACTTAAAACCTTGTCAAAAGTACTGACATTGAGTGATCCAGTGCATGTCAGAATGTTTGTAGCCATGCATTCAGATAATGATTTTTGTTAGGATGCTAGAGACAACGTTGTCAAACTTTCTTTCTGACATGATCCTGTAGGCTGTCACCTGGATCATTTAGCATGTTTTAGCACGTCATGGGACTGAACCAAACCAAGAGAACTGCACTGATCAAAGGTCTGAAACACGCATACGGTACAAATTTTAGTAAAACTGTGTGGTTTCCAGGAAATGTCCATTAACCTCCCATACCTTTTGACTTTGAAGCTAAACTGGTATTTCCAAAGGGGTGGGGGAGTCCAACGAAAAACCTTCCTTGGGAGGAGTATGGATATTTCCTGGATCCACACAATTATTCTATGATGTAGATGTAAAAAAGTTTTGTAGTAATAGTTTTAATTCAAAGGAAATTCTAGGGAAAATAATCAGAACCACAGTTAAATAGGAGACTGCCATATCTTTACAAAAATATTATTACCAAAAATCATTTACATTCAGATTTGTTTTGCAGTGGTTGCATATTTAAGGCTATAGCTGAGGAGTGATATGGACATTTTTTTAATTGTAATTTTGAAGCTCTACTTTCAGTTAAAAGTTCGTAGAAATACTTCAAATTGCTAGTCCTGGTCTTATGTTATTTCACATCTTAATGATAAACAACATAACTTTGTATGAAATGGAAAAGATCAGTTTTGATCAGTTTTGTCATCAATATGCGAGATACATTAACCTTACTATTTAATAAGGTGTCCATTTCCAAGGATAAAGGCCATGACATTGGCCATTGGATAGGGTTGAGCTGCCTTCCACATCTCCATATGCCACCTGACACATTGAGGTGATTTGATCTTTCTGCTCTTTGACAACTGTAACACTACTGTGGCAAAGAAATCAAGGACTGCAGGAGCTCTCTTCTTCATCTCCTCAATTGTATGTGCTATACTGACCCATGTGAAGTTCAGTTATTCCAACTTGGGTCTCTCTAGGACTTGGCTGCATACTGTCACTGTCCTTTTGCATCAAACAACAGACAACTACTTAATTATAACACATTGAAATCTTGACATTATTGGACATATTGGGCTGGGAAAAATAGTTTGAGTTAAGAAAAATTTCAAACTTTTCTTTTGCAACAAAATTGACAAAAATATCTTTGTAATATCTTTCACGTCTGCAGGCACTTTCCAGAGGCTTCGGAAGATTGGTTTTCCGTTTTTTTCCGTTTTAAAGCAGGTTAGAAACTGTGGGGTAAGCTGCTATTTGCGAGGGACTTCCTTGATAATTCTCTTGTAATTAACCTTTCAGTCATTCTACGTAAAGCTACGTTTCCCTATCTTTATTATTGCAGTTATTGTTGAGTGTCAACCTTTTCAATTATTCCCTTCACTTGATAACAAATTGGAGTTGATACAAACCTGTATAAAAACATCAATGTCGTCTTCCTTCGAGGATGCGAACAGTTTCAGCTAGATTCGAACGGCCTCGGCAATGACCTTCTATCGAAGCTGCTTGCATTTCCACGGTGTTTCACCGCCAAAAGACGGCATTGCATAGCAACTTCCCGCACAAAAACGGCTATGGCCGTTTAGCGAAACTTTAAATTTTTTTCAGATCGGTGCCCCTCCAAAATATTTACTACCAAACTTTCATATATCCCTTTCATGACTAAGTTGGTCGCAGGCTTCCAGTTTTGTTATCTAGGTTTCCGGCTCCCCGTTCCTTTGTTTTATGATCAGCCAATCAAAAAAAATAGATTTTTTCCATTATCCCAGAGTCTCTACTGGCGACCACCCGCTGACCAAAAAGCCAGTGGACTCTGGTTACGAGATTGCCGTGTACCGGGAATGACCCTACGCTGACCGGTAGGGATTGCAAGCTCACATTTCGGGAAAAGCGACGTCCATTAAGGTTGCAGAGTCCGGTCCAAAAGAAAAAAAGACTGTTGGCTGATAGAGATTGTAGGCTCAGGCCTTAGGATAAGACCGTTGACTAGGATCAGGTCAGAAAAAAGACGGCTAACCAGCAGGCTAGGATCTCAGGAGAATTGGGATCGTGAGCTCCAGCCCAATGGGGAGTACCGCTGGCTAGATCAATTAGAGAAGACCCCTGCCCATTAAGGCTTTTGCGGGGTGAGACTTCAGAGGAAGACTACTGACCAGTCACTAAAGAACAAATTTATGGCGTTTTCTTACGACGATTTTTTCGCGATACCTTGCAATGCCTTGCAGCATACCCAACCACCTCCAACCCTCCCCGCAGGTGGCCCTTATTTGGACGGAAACTAGACCAAGGGAGGTGCCCCACCTCCGGTCTTTTGAGCCCATACCTCTCTCTGCCAAACCTCTGTAGTCACAGACAGCTCAGAGTAGCTTCAAGTAGCTCAAACATGAACATTTCTCAAGACAATAATCGTAGCAAAAGTAGTAACCTTGGAGAGTTCACGTGACAATCACTTTTATTCACGTTCGTTACAATACAATTACTTCTGTTCAACTTGGTTCAGTTCTTAGTCTCAAGGTCAACTTTCTTCTACGTTTCCCAAAATTTTTACTTCCAAATTTGAACATGTTCTAGCATGATTTTATCAATCAAATTTTGGCTGTTGTATCTGTTCAGTATAGAGAGTCATAAGATGCTTTGGCATG
>Ga0126336_10002484_pt1 | contig 10508 bp, 12 predicted proteins | sample SidCmetagenome_FD_92530 | JGI IMG/M metagenome (GOLD analysis project Ga0126336, IMG submission 92530) | Coral microbial communities from El Islote,Puerto Morelos, Mexico - Siderastrea C C metagenome | ecosystem: Host-associated > Invertebrates > Cnidaria > Coral | place: El Islote,Puerto...
CATTTCATCCCCTTTCAAATGAGATAATGTAGCCCACATTGCTGTAAATGTCAGTTGAGATATTAAATAAAACATCCGTTGTGGTCAATTTTGCTACTTTCTTGCGTGACGGAAAAGAGTTAAAGAAACAAATGGAGACAGGGGACAAGTATTCACAACACGCCAACAAAAAAAAAACGCCAGCTACGCAGGCTAGGAACATTATTGCAAAACAGCAATAACCGTCTCCGAATCAGGCTTGTTGGGTGTACAGTGTGGACAAAGTGAACTGAAGGGAACATGCTATTTACAAGTTAAAATGATGTAGACTATCACAAACTAATTACTGCTATTTCTTTTATTATCGTTTTAGCTGACAATGGCCGAAGAATTCATATGGCTGGCGCTTTATGTGGGTCTACTTTGTTTTTGTTTCGTTTGCCTCTTCGGCAAGAAGGTGAGGCAACTCACCGTTTTGAAGGGGCAACTGCTTGTTGCTCTGTGGGAGTGCTCTGTGGGAGCGCGACGGGCTAGCAATGCATGTGGGCAGTCTAATACGGTAAACAAACGGTAGACAATTAAGTGAAACATGGTGGCAAATGGTCAGTAAAATCGAGACTGACGAGGAATTATACATTTTAAGCCCATGCTTAAATTCAAATTAACATTTCTGCCACACAAGAAAACCCATTCTGGCCTTAGCGTCAATTTGATTTCTTTTTTGTCAATCGGACTCATTAAGCTTCATAACTTTTAACCCTTTTAGGATTTCAAAAACATTGAGGCTCCGAGAACCGTGAAATACAACGAGATTTTCTAAGGTTTTACAAGGCCAGGAAATTTCTATGAAAGTCCATTAATGACCCCCAGGCAAGAAAGTAGAGTCGCAACTAGAAACGGGTTGGAAAGAATATCCACTTTTTGCGACCCGTTTAGTCAGGCCTCTAAAAAAAGACGAAAATATTACTTACTTCTAGCGAGCACACTGGAACCATTAACTGATCCTCAAAGGGCCTTCCAACAGAGCTTATATTTCCTTCAGTTTACCAGTACAGTAGGAATTTCTTTTGTTAAAGGTGCGAACCCTGTGACAGCAGTGAATGTTTAGTTGTTACAATGTCCCCAAAGTGTGGGGTGAAAAGGATCAGGAAAATTCTTATTTAATACCTGAATCTGTCAACTCGCAAAACGAAATAGGCTAAAATCTGAATACTCAAATTATGACATAATCAAAATACTAATCTCTATTTAGCGTGGGAAATAACTTGCTCAGATAGTGGTAGCTTGCAGAACAGGTGTAAATTTTTTTGCGTTTTTAAGGTGAGCACGCGCGGAGTGCGAGACGCACGACGGGTGGGGGCAAAAAAATGGACAGCAAAAACTAGGAAGCGAACGCAAAAATAAAATGTGCAAGGCGGGAGTGAGAAGGGAGACTCTGAGCCTGCGTCGGATATTTTCATTCCCGACCGGCTCTTCTGCCCACTTTTGGCAAGTCGTTAACATTGGATCTGGACTATACGGCTCCGCTTGAAAAAAAATACAATCCATCAACAGCAATAAAAATCTCACTATTGCTGTTTTGTTGCTCGTATTGAACTGCTAATTTTGTCATCAGTCAGTCATAGTGTAGTTAAGTGCCCGTGCAATGTCGCGAGAGATACCTACACCATTGCTTTAATACAAGTGATTTCTTGATTAATGCAATTATTATTTCTTAACAGCTGGCAATCTCTTTTGTTGAACATTCGATAACAGGATAAAGTTATTCTATGAGCGCAAGAGCATTCGCGAAGAGGGAGAAAAATAAAAAGCAACACATTGGTGGGTTTCTTCGGGGGAAAAGACACCTCCATATCATAGCCGTTATCATGCAAGTTATCTCACGGCAAAATGTCATCCAGCGTTTGACCCGGCCTGAAAAGGTTACTGGTTTATATCTTTGGCACAAAAGGAGCGGTACATATCAAGACTTAATTGAGGCCGGAAATCGCAGTCATCGCAGATAAAAACTCTCCTTCCTCTCTCTCTCTCTCTCTCTCTCTCTCGTACTTTCAACGCTGAGAAAAATGTCGACGAAGGGAGGAAATAATAACTATTACGACGTGTTCCATGATTATTTTGGTCTGGCAAAACTGGTTGCGCCAGAGCGAAATAGTAGTGACTTTTTCAAAAACAAGAAATCAAGAATCACTTTGGAGAAGGGTCTGTCCAGCCATTGCTTCTTCATAGTTCATCTTCTGAAAGGAAAGAGCCCATTTTGCCAGCAAATCGAAGTAGTATGAAACTGCCCAAGAAAGCTCCTGTTTACTGTGTTTTCTGCAGAAAGAACGGCTTTTGGTTTGAAGTATACGCAACTCACTAAAGGGACCAAATGGCAAGACATGTCGATGCTGAGAGCATATACCTGTCTGATTCATATTCTTATACAGTGAATTAAAACGTATTCTGCCATGTTCTGCCACGTGTATTTTAACCCTGCCAGTGAGTTGAATCTGCGTTTCTCTCTTGTTTTCACGATGATCGTGTCTTGGAATCTTCAAATTGCTGCCGCGGTTGTATTTGTCACAGCATCCGCAAATACCAATCCGCTTCGCTGCTATAACATCTCCGTTTCAACTTTTTGTTTGGAGTTCTACAATACAACAAGCCTGGACACAGCAGAGCAAGAACATGCAGCCACCTTCCTTTCTCATTTTTAACCAATTTTACATTCAAACTGTTCACCTTTGTCAAGAATTTCAATTTGCACCAGTTATTTGTCATTTTGTTTCCATCCATCTACCATCGTTGTCCTTCCTTGTCACGATTTGTCTTCCACAGTCCAGTCATCTTGCATTCATTTGTTTAACATGTATGGTGTACATTGGCCATCGTGTCTTAACTGCTCCCATCTTCCTACATCACCACAACTGTGCTTATCACCCCAGTCACCATCGCCATCCTCAATGCCAACCCTCAAAAAGTTCATGGCACCCAGGAAAACAGACTTATTATCTTCATCCTCAACCAATTTTACCTTCAAACTGTTCACCTTTGTCAAGAATTTCAATTTGCACCAGTGATTTGCCATTTTGTTTTCATTTCTCTACCATTGTTGTCCTTCCTTGTCGCCATTTGTGTTCCACCATCCAGTCATCCTGCATTCATTTGTTTAATACGCATGGTGTACCTTGGCCATAGCGTCTTAACTCCTCTCATCTTCCTACATCACCACAACTGTGCTTATCACCCTAGTCACCATCGCCATCCTCAACGGCAACCCTCAAAAAGTTCACGGCACCCAAAAAAACAGACTCACTACCTTCATCCTCAACGCAATCAAGTACACCCTCAACCTTCAAAAACGTCACAGCATCCAAGACAACACATTCACCATCTTCGCCTTCTCACCCCATCATACTTGTTTATTCATTATAACTGTGGTATGTGGTATACTTCTTTTTATTTTCGCTTCTTATTTTGATCTACCTTTGTCATCGTATTTGCCTACAATCTCCACCACCAGCGCCAAATGAACTCAATACATTATTCAGTTCAAGCATCTTCAATTACTTTATCATCACAATGGTGGGTAGTAGACCCTTAAAGTAGGATGAAGTGGGGGAGCTCCCACATAAAAGTGACAGGGGTGCTAGACAAAAACTGTGAAACAAACCAGAAAAAGGAATGAACAACATTTCAATTCTGCTTCATCTGCTTTTAACGTCTTTACAACCATGTGCTGCATACATCTTGAACACTGGAATCTGCCTGAAATAGAATGTTGTAAACAGTGGTGTCACAAGAAGGGTGTCAAAAAATGGAATAGGACCCTGGTTGAGAGCACAGGATCCTGTCCTCATTGGAGAGCAGAAGAAGACCCCAAAGTTTCACGAGACAAGTAAGAAGTGTGAGTTACTGTTGATTTCTATTATTCTTGCAATATTGAAACTGAATTATCGTTTTACTCATGGTCATGAGTTACAAAGCAATATTATCATTTTGTTTCTTACAGCTTTGCCCACAACTGCACACCAATGTGGTACTGTGTATGCCCTTGCTGTATCTATTCTTGAAGTCAAGACGCCTTTTCAACGATACAAGGTATTTTCATTTTAAGAAGTTGTTTGTAGCTGTGCGGGTGGATCACAAGAATGTGAAAATTGTGGACAAGCCTCAAGAAAATTAAGTAAATATTAGTAGAATTTCCCCCAATGATTTTACCATCATAATTTTCTTTCATTGTCGTTTCGTTCGATTTTTCTGATTAAACTTCACCTTACCTCAGTTAAATTTAAGGGGAACTATCTAATTATCTAATAATGCGCCACAAAAAATAGAGGAGAGCCTTGAAGATTCCCTTCTTACTCAAGTTACTTGCAGGGTCTAAAATTAGGACGTGACCACCCAATATTTCTAGTGCAAAACATACTTACTGAGCAATTTCAACTCTTGCTTTCCCAAAGCGCTAGTAATCACAGTAAATTGTTCCACAATAAAAGTTCACCCTTACTACATTTTCTTGACACTTGTCAAATAATGAGCCCATTGTTTAAATGTAGTTTGACCAGAAATTTGATTTGACAAACCTATTTTATCATCCTCTGAATGACTGTACGTATACCACACCAAAGCTGAGGACAATGTGGGGAGCAAGGATGTTTTCAACAATATTACTGGTTTTGGTATTTCTACATTCTGCTTTGGGATCAAAATGTGAGCAGGTAAGTGACCTCCTAAAAGGTTACTGTGACTTTTATCGGTATACAACTGCTTGGCAATGATGAGAACACTGGACACGGGGAAATACCGCCACACAAGAAAGTTTGCTTCCAAGTGAAATCTTCATACCACTATTTATCAACCATGGATTAAAATGGCCAGTTGCCCTCAACTGTTTAATGCTTCCACATTATCCAGATCTTTCTTGCTCACTGCCTTAATCACTGCCAGCATCTACATTTCACTTGGTTACTACTTCAATTTTTACTGTCCGATGTAGAACACATCTCAAATTTCCTCGTCTGCACACTCAAGTTCTCCTACCTCCCCATCACACTCTTCGCCCACACTGCACAATCTGATTCTTGGACTTTCATTGGCTTTCACAGGTTTGATTTTAATTTTCCCATTTATTTTGTTGTCATTGACATGCTGCTTCTTCCCACATCGACCACCGCCAACTGTCAAACATGTCACTGTTTCATTTCCAGCACCTCAAGAAACATCTCCACGAACAATGTCTTCCCCACCTCTTCCTCCGTCCTCACCTACATCTCCTCCTCTGCCTCTTCCACTGAAGGAAAGGATCCAAAATCTCACGAGAACAGAAGAGGGATAACACTTTATGCCATTGTTTATGATTGTTGAATTCCATAAGCATATTAGAAAGGCAAATATGGAATATTTTTGCCACGTTCCTGTCACCTCTTGTTGTTCAAAGCTTATTCACAGGTTTGAAAAGCTTAAAACAAGCAAGTTTGGGCCTTCTAAATTAGAGCATCGCACATCAAGATTTTTTCACACCCTAAAATTCACTTACCACTAACCATTCTAAACAGATTGGTCAGCTCCGATCAACTTTTAGAGAAGCAGAGATGAAAAAGAAGTAGTCACATGAAATATTGAAATTATCTATTCGTTCTTTCGGTACGCACTTCACGGTTATGTGTTGTCTACGCATCCTTTGTAAAGCGCAAAAAAAAAACTTCTTTTGAACAGTAAATTTCAGAAAGTAGAGTTACAGCTTATGAATCCATATGTTTTCAACAATGACAATTACATCCCGAGAAAAGGAAACAACTTTAATTCTTGGTTTGTTGAATGGCTGTTCAGTGACTCGTCTGAGGAAGAGTTCTGCAAGTTCAAGGTTCCACCCAAGAGGATATTTTTGGTATCTGTCAAAGACATCCAGAGGGTGAGCCTTCCATCAAAGGGATGGTGAAAATGCTGAGGTTGAAAAAGAAAACAGTTTTAACTCCTCAACATGGAAAGAAAAGAAAGGCTAATCCTTCTCATTAACTAAACTTTTTTGTTAGAGAAGGTCAAAATGAAGGTCATCTCGAAACAAGTCCTTTTGCTGAACTCAAAGTCGACCTTCTTCACTGTTCGGTAATTTATTCATTTTTCACATTCCTTGCTTACCAAACAAAACTTACTTCAATCAGTGACGGTGTTAGAGAACCTGGAGTTTCGATAGAAAGTCGCATCACTAGATCAATGACACTTCATCCTCGAGCAAAAGTTAACTAAAATCCAACCAAAATAATTCATCTGTGATGGAATTTGTGTATGAATCCAAAAATCATCTATGGAATCGATGATTGAAAGCTAATTACATTCAAAAGACGATGTTATGTGAAATCCAACTTTTAGGAGAAAACTCAGAAATATAGCGAATAGACTAGGAGGTGCAACGAGGTGACTCGAAACCCACGAAACTCTGTAATAAAAACACGCTTACTGAGCTTTTATGGCTTTAAATTTTAAACTTATTAAACTTGATTTTCTTAGCTTTAATTAGAGATCCTTACCACTCTAACTGACCCACAATTGACTCAAACTTTCACAACATCACAACAACTAAACTATGGTAGTGTCCACCAAGGCTTACCATTGTATTCAAAGTTTTAAAAATTGTTCAAAATTCATCGGTTTGAACAATTGATAAACTTACAAACGTAATGACATCCAATAGTAGTGTCGACAAATGAGCTGGACTCCATGTGGAATGATGTTCATGAAGCAATCATTACTGAAAGCGATGGACATGATTTGCGGGACTTGTCTGAGTCCACTGAGGAAGAAGAGGAAGATGACTATGAAAAAATTACTGATGAAATGATATTTTCTAAAACAATAAATATCGCCTTGAACAATGCAAAAGTGTTTTCAACACCACTAATGGAGAGTAAGACGTCATCCGACGAACAGAACGCTTTGTACCTTGGTGCCAAGGTCAGCATAGGTGAAGTCATGGTTCTTCTTAGCCTTAATGCCATCAAATAAGACCTGACAGGAGAGGCAATTACGCACTTCCTTCAGTTTATTTTACTCATAGATATTTCACACATACATCCCACTGGAAACATTTTACAGCGTACAATATGAAAGTTTAAAACTTACTTCAGCAAGCCGGAGAGCCCTGTTATTCTGCACCATTTTTGTTCTTATTGTTTGTCTTATGTTAATAAGCAAGCAATGTCTTGCCCAAACACTGCATGCAAATACCAAAGTTTCCTTTACTGAAAAAAAACAGTGGTTCATCAACTCGCCACATTTTTTCTCATAATGGATTTTCAGTGACATTCAGTATCACTTCCATTGTGAGAAAAACATCCCAACAACGTAAGGAACATATATGATGGGCTACTCTACAAGAACCTGTGGAGAAAAGATATCTTGTCATACCCTGATTGTGCTTCTCTCCTTATGAACACTGATGGTGTCCCACTTTTTAAATCATCAAAAGTTACTATATGGCCATTGTACCTAGTTACTAATGAGCTGCCTTACAGCAAATGCGTGGCAAACAAAAACATGATCTTTGCCAGCTTCTGGTTTGGAGAAAAAAAGCCAACCATGTGGACTGTCACGAACACTGACATTGCGTTACGCTTGTTTATTCTCATTTTCTGTTCCAATTAATTTTTCACTAGCCTTTCATAATTGTAAACGTAACTTGATCGCACGTAGCCAGAACGGAGATAGCTCGGAGTTAGTACGGAGACACATTTTGTTAGAATGGAGATATTTGTTATTCAGTGGAGATATCTTGTTATGGTTTTACACAAAGGAGTCAGGAATTATAACGTAAGTTTCGTCTTAGTTTCCTTTTACTATTCATTCTTGTTTGGTGTTCCTTTTCCTTCGATTTTTAACCGTTTCTTCGCGTAACGTACATTTCTGTAATTTTTAGTTCTTACCGCATGCTTTGATGGTCGTAATCATGTAATGAATCAGTGAAGTTACAACGTTGGAGTGTGTGGTTGATCACTGCGAACCCTGAGGACTTGAATCAGAACCGCGACAGGACATTTCGTAAAACACACACACATGCATTTGCAGCCCTTGAAAAAGGTGTTGATGCGGAATCACCAGAGAGAGGAAAGTTTCGCTATAAAGGAATTTTGCTCGCCTGTACTTGTGATTTCCCTGTGCAATGATTACTGTGTAACGGTATGCAATACAACAGAGAATGGCTGCTGGAAATGTCTGCAGCCCAGCCAAACTGTAAAAACAAGCGTTCGTAGACACAGTAGGGCTTTTCTTTATCAAAATGGCAACCCCAAAGAACCACTTAGAACTGCAGAAAATGTGAAAGAAAATGCAGTGGAAGCAACTTGACGTCAGCGACAGGGAGTTAGTTGATTTTTTGTAAATGTGTTAAAGGGCCATCTTGGCTTTCGCTACTTCAACAGTTCGATTAGCAAGAGGCAACTGATTATATGTGTGACGTTCTTCTTGGCGTTCAAAAACTACTTTTAACACTGTGGTTTAGCTCCTCTATTCAAGTACCGGTATTCTCTAAAGTAGAGGAAATTAATGATTGGCTACATCAGATTTTACCAACCACTTTACGGTGGTAAAATTGACTAAAGGTCCAAAAAAAATTTTCTTGTTATTTCGCTTATTGTGTAGTTCATGTATTGTTATGTTGTTATTTACAAAATAGCAGCTCAGTGATCGCTAGTTTCCAAGAAAGAGAGGTTTGAAATTCATTGTCATGCAACCATTCTGAGCCGCCATCTTGGAATTTTGCGCGTAGACTCCCTTCCGGTCTCGAGCACAGCTGGATGTCTTTGAATCTACAGCGGCGAAGCTAAAGGAATTGACAGTAAATGAAAACATAACGAAAAGCTATATCAATCTGAATACTAACAGACTTTTTGGTGATATTCGATTGATATTCCATGCAGTTTATCATAAATATATACCCGGGCATACTTCTTGAGTGCTGTAAATGCGAGAAAAGGCCAACAAGGCCAACAATTTCAATTTCAACAATTTCAAAGGCTTCCCTTTCACAGTCCATTCAAGAAGACAAAATGCACCCGATAAATGAAAGAAACAGTTTAGATTGAATCTCTTTCACCGAGGAAACCAGACATCCACATGAATACTCCATAGCTTCCTCGAACACGCGCGACATATGCACGTAGTGACTTGTGCGCATGTCACGGCTGAGATCTTCAATTTTTTTCTGTAGGATTTCCACTTGGATTGCAGCTAACTCACACAAGAATCCTTTTTACATAGGTGTTTGATAGTGCAAAGAAGAAAGCTTTCAAACAAAAAGAAACGAAGAAAAGAAAATATGAATTTGAGGGACATTTTTAGGTGTCAATTTTCACACCTTTCTGACAGGAAATTCAAAATTTTGACTTGAAATTCGGATTCTACGAGAAAAATAGTAAAGAATGGTTATGATTGAAATTAAAACAAAGTGGATAAAGTATACATGCAGCAAGGTAAAGTTGACAAATCAAAAGAGCAATATTACAATTGCCGGCTACAACTACCTCATACTAGAAGTATTACCCAGGTACACCAACTCCTCTTTCATCAAAGTATCTCCATAATTATTAAAACCGGTAAGATCTTCAATCTATGGTTCAAAATTGTGCATCCTCAAGCAGTCCACAGCTGAATGTTTCCACGATAAACTTCCGATATTTACCCGATGTTGACATATAGCTACCCTGTGATCAGATTTATATCAGATACAAATAAATCTAACGCATCTTTGAAAGTCTCGAAATCTCTTTCAGACGAATGTAAGCTGCCTACTTCTTGCACGCTTACAAAATACGAAAAATCAAACTTCTTGAGTGCTGTAAACACGAGAAAAAGCCAACAATATCACAGAACATTTCGCTACCCTTTCACAGCCCATTCAACAAGACAAAACGCACCCGATAAATGAAAGGAACAGTTTCAATCGAATCTCTTTCGCCGAGAAAACCAAACATCCACGTGAATATATACTCGATAGCTTCCTCGAACACACGCGACATGTGCGTAATGACTTGTGCACATTGTCACCGCTGACAAAAAGAGCGCAGTGTCATTGCTTATCGTGGTTGCTAGGGACTCTGTGATTGTTTGATTCTAGGATGCGTTACACGCTCAAAATACGCCATTTTCCGCGTTTCTTCCACGAAATGAGTGTCCCAGAAGGCAATGCAACTTGTAACGCAGAAAACAAACATGGCGGACTCGAATTGAGCAAACGGAAGCATAAAGACGTGCAAAATTCGATGGATTATCAGCGCGTGTCAGGGGAAAATAGGAGTATTTTCCACGCATTTTAATCAATTCTGCTGAAAGTTGCCAGAGTTAACAAACACAAATGGAGCTATTCTACCTGACTTAGGGCCCGTTTACATGGAAGGAGGGTAACCCTCGTACAAGGGTTACCCTCCTAGAAGGGTTACCCTTTTCTATTGTTTTTCCTGGTTTCGTTTACATGAGAGGTAGGGTCACCCTAGGAGGAGGGTTACCCTATCTGCTTGCTAGGGTAACCCTTCTAGAAGGGACAACTTTTTGTC
>Ga0126336_10002485_pt1 | contig 10507 bp, 8 predicted proteins | sample SidCmetagenome_FD_92530 | JGI IMG/M metagenome (GOLD analysis project Ga0126336, IMG submission 92530) | Coral microbial communities from El Islote,Puerto Morelos, Mexico - Siderastrea C C metagenome | ecosystem: Host-associated > Invertebrates > Cnidaria > Coral | place: El Islote,Puerto...
CCAGTAGCTCAGTGGTAGAGCATCCGACTAGATCACGGAGGGTCGTGGGTTCAAATCCCATCTGGAACTCGGAATTCTTTTTTCCGAGTTTTTCAGTTAATGCAAAATTTATCATGCTATATTTCTACAGAAAGACTCATTATTATTATTATTATTATCATCATCATCATCATCATCATCATCATCATCATCATCATCATCATCATCATCATCATCATCATCATCATCATCATTATCAAAATCTACCACTGTTGTTGTTTAGCAATTTGGTCAGTTATGGGGCATGGCCTTTTGCATGTCTAAAGCTTGCCTTTCAATATCGGCTGTACAACTCTCCTTTGCAACAAACAAAATTCCGTTGTAAGAGTAAATACCGACTTTGATATCTACCTCTTGCCGGAAAAATTTCAGTTCAAAAAAGCAAAACTTGTAAACCAATAAATCTTTTAAAAGGACGGTTGACTGTGAAGCACTGAACAACGAAAAGCTCTTACTATTGTTCATGTAAAAATATTCCATCTGATAGATTTTGGACTGAACTCAATAAACTGATAATATAACGGGAGGGAAAAGAATATAATGATTTTAATATTTTTCTTTTAGCTTCTTTCATTTTCAGCGCAGTTATGGTTTCGCTGTTTACCGTCTTTCGAACTTTCCGTTTCTAACAAGCTGTGCCCGCGATATATGTGCGTCATTCGTTATTCCTGTTTCAGTTGGTATTTTAGACGTAAATGTCGCGCCTCACAGAAAGCCTCAGTGGTAATTGTTTTAAATTCACAATCCGTGACGGAAATAAGTCATTACCGGCTGTGGCTTCCAATTTATGGAGTTTGAGGTAGATCTTCAGCATGAGCCATATTCTACGAGATATTTCAGGTAAATCGCAGGTGATTACTACTAAAAAATCGAAACAACGTAAACTGACTGAATTTACTAACTATAATCAGAGGTATAGGCATTGTTTCGTTTCATTTCAGTCGAATTTGAAGTCACAGCACAACATGTAAAAATCTTTTGTTTTCATTTTAGAAGCACGAATTGACAATAATTCTTTATCAGCATGCGGGGTGAACGAACGATAGTTTTAAATTTGTAAATTATAACTCAATGCTTGTAGTTCGATTCCGATATCCTAAATCAATGAAGCGTTGCCTACTTGCTCAGTGCTGCGATAATTCTATATTGGAAGGAGAAAGCTACATGAAACGGATTACTGAAGTTATATTTCGCAATCTCGTTTTCAACCTGGTTTCCTGATTGCTGTTCTTCTGATAAACTCGCTGCAGGGGTCAACAATTCAGCTGACTATTTAAAACAGCTTTTTCTTACAATTTTAAATCAATTTCTCCTACGAAACCAACGGCTGGAATATCGTCATACCCTCCTCGAACAACACATCCGTCTTCATTAATGGTAAATCTGTATGCAAATTTACGGCCAGAAAGATTACCTTTCCAATAACCACTTCATGAGACACGCTGTCGAATGATTTTAATTTTACTACATAGAGTTTCCCTAGGCAACGAATTTTAGAACTCTCTTCTGGTCATAGAGTTATTCGAGTCCCCCTTGAGGGTCATTCTTACGTACACAGCTGGCGTCATAGGCTCGATAAAGAACTAAAAAGGCTTGCAGCAATAAATTGTAGAAATTGCCATTTCTTGACTGATTTCCACGTGGAAGAACTGGAATTATGGCCTATCATAATGTGTTTGTGGCTAACCTGACCACAAACCGGCGATTTTTAATTTACAGTTTTGATATCGATCGTGGTAAATTAATTTCCCTTCAACCCAAACGCCATTATTTTCTTTTTTAATGCAAATTAAACATCTTTAGCTAAGAAAGTGATTCCAAGATACGCAGTCATTCCCTTTAAAGATCTTTTTGGTTGAGTAAAATCTTTTCTTATTGGCTCCCATGACGCTAACGTTTTAATGGACATTTTTGGATTAGGTTTCATTAGCTTTCTCGTTCGTCACAAACTGCGAAGGAATATTTAGTTGGCAAAATCGCGTCCAAAGCTTGCATTCGACGATCTTCTGAGGCGCCCGACGAAACCATTGACAAAACATTGTGACTGACACATGGCGGCAACCTAGTTTTCACTTGGTACAAAGAAACAATAGCAACTTATTAAACATCAAATCAATAACGAGGGAGAAACAAGTATTGCAAAACAGGAACGAAGAGACATCTGCAAATCCTTGTATCTTTAATAGCTTATGAACAGACAAATTTTCAAGTGGGGATTGTAACTCTGCAGGAGGTTTCTTTTCGTTGGTCAGTTTTACTCGCTAATAGACTCGAAAGAAAGGTGAGTAGCGAACTAAAATTCAGTTTGTTGGTCTTTTATTTCACTCTTGTGTTTTTGTTATTGGAAATTAATTACAGGATTGTTTCCCATGTGACCTTTTTATTTGCGATCTACCGAAGCTGCCTTTTAAAAATTCAAAACTGGACTAGTTATCATGAAAAATGAAACTATATTATATCAATGAAGAACGCGCACCGGAAACAGTGCATCGTAACATATTGCTTTTAAGGTTTACTGATTCGTCATAACTTGTATTGGTCGGCCAAAACAGTAGGTTTTCGAAAGGTTATTTTTTGTTCATTTCTACTCTTCCTTTCTATAGAAATTGAAACGAAAAAGACCGTTATCGATTCCTTTTTGTCACCAGCAAACTGTTTCGTATATTGGCTGGAAATCTGTTCATGTTTTGAAAAGATTTCTTTATCCGTACACAGAAACAATACTCAGCAATTATACAAAATTGGCAATGTTGATATTCAGGGGCAAGGCGGATATAAATATGTCGTCTACAAATTTATTTTTAATCAATCAATAGACAATTAAAGGTTATGACTTGCAGTGAAAATAAACATAATCAATTGACGGAGTACGCCCCAATGAACCAGACTTTCAAGTTTGAATTTGTTTGCGGAGCTCTGTGTGAATTAAGATTAAGTCTAATCATAACTGTCCACATGAATGTAAAGTTAAAGTAGTTATACAAAAGCTATGATAGAAAAAAAACCGGTTTATCATGATGAGGATATCGACAAATACAGTACCAAATGCTGAGGCCTTCTTTTCGTAGAGTTTCGGAACTTTGGTTTCGCAAGAATAATAGACCGACCGTGTCGAAATAATAATTGTTTTGATTCATTCAGTTTATACCACACTCTTGCCGCCTTGTTAGTTCATATATTGTGAAGGTTTTCTTTTCCTTTTTTTAAAATCTTTCTGGTGTCTCTTTTGGGGAACGGTTCACTATTCCGCAATCGTTTTACAGCGGATAAAAAGACTGTTGCACGTATTATTTGCCGAACACCTGACAACTTTCTTTAAGGTATGCTATGGGGGAGAAACTTCTATTAAATACAGTACAGAACCAAGAGAGGGTTTCCGTCCATTGAAAGTTGACAAGATAAGTGCAAATAAATAATTGTCACTCAAAGGCATTATGACCGCTGAAAAGAAGTAAAAACTTTATTTTCAACCTCCCCCGAAAAAAAGCTTTAGGAATGAATGAAGAATCAAGGGTTTTAAACCTACCAGAAATCACCTTTAATTAAGAAATTTGCAATTTTAAAACAAACACTGACGAAGGTTAACGTAAGAATTCGTTTAACATTAGTTTACTTGCCCTGTAAATACTTATCCCATTTCTTGTAAATATTTATGCCATTTCGCATACGCGCCTAATTTGCCGTTTTTCATTCCGCTGCAATGATAAATTTACAGTAGATGCTCACCAACTTGAATTCATTTTAGAAGGTGCCAGATTATTTGTATTTGCCCTAATTCGACCCAGCAGTGGCAGCTTTTTTAACTGTTATAATGTAATTCCAGGCAGGTTTCTTTCAAGTACCTCAGTGATTATGTAACCATGTGAAGTATTGGACAAATCGTCAGGAAACACGTTAAGTGGTCAAAATTAACGTCCAATTTATGCAAAGGAAATATTGAATTAATGTCAGAAATATACTAGAAATGTCAATTCTATTTTTATCTTTATTAAAAAAATCGTCTGGCATTCAAAGTTTGTTGTATTCAATTGCGAACAATTTCATCTGTAGCGTTACTCCCTATTGGTCGTTCACTTGTTCGTCTCTGTGGCAATTTCAGACAGTCATTAAACTCATTAGCAAAATAGAGGCTAAGCGGCCTGTCACCATAAAGAAAGAGTTTTAAAAAGTTGGTAAACATTGTTTGAGTGAATTGATTCATCGCTGCGAGACGGACAAATCTTCTCGAATTTCATATCAAGATTTACTTAAAAGCTGTAAAGTCTAAGTACACTTCGATGTTGCTCGTAGCCACGTGTGGTTGTTATGTTTACTCGAATTCGAGCCACCTGCACTTTATTGGTTTCATTGCAGTGTAGCACATCTATGATTGGTCAGCATTCGACAACAGCTGTCAAACTCGCGCCGAAGAAATGAGCATCACTCTTTCAAACGGACGTCAAATGCTTGTTGGTGTTCAGTACTTCTCTCTCTTGTTGACATGGAAGCGAAAGTGTAATCTTAATCGACGGTAGTAATTTTTGTTTTTCGTTTTTGAAGGTCTTTTCCGATGTTGGGAAATGGGCACCGGAGCTAGTAGCAGTGGATCACAGACAGGATCGAGTCCAAATGTCAAGGAGGGCTCAATACCGATCGAACATGAGAGCAGATCATCACGAAAAACGTCGTCTATTTCACAGAAACATTCAAACGGATTTATTACGCTGAGTTATGAACCCACACACACTCCGCTTATTCGAAAGCGAGGCTGCATAAAAGAGGGATTTCCCGTACACGGTCTTATTCAAGACAAATATTTCCTGATAAAAGATCACTTTGACGGAATAGACAAGCTCAAGACACTGGACACGCAAGGGGCACCGAATTTTCGCAAAAGTCGTGGGCCTTATCCCGTTTATGGAATGGGTCAGCCATCGAGAGACGGCTTAGCGCATGTTATACAAACGTTGGTCGAGAATGGGCATAAGGTAAGGAGCTTACAATGAATACTTTAAATAAATGTGTGCATCTGTTGATCGACATAGGCGATTTCTCAAGAAGCGCGGTTTAATAATAAACCTTTTTGTACGTTATGTTTGGTTTCGACGCTTTTCAGTCCACAAAAAGCGCCGCTTGCTTTAGATTTCCTATTTGATTTTTGATCTCACAATACAAACGTATTAATGCCTAAGTTCTCTTAAAGACACTCTTCATGTAAAATTTGCATGACGAAATTGATTCTTGCAAGCCACAGGCCTAGCGAGTTCACTTAGATATCGGTTTCCGTTTCTAAAGATAACAGATTGAGTCACGTTATTAACAGGCTTGCTGTTATTTGAAACTTCAGAAAGAGACAATTTCATTTTCTTGCTGAGAAAAATAAAAAATATTCCTCTTTTGCGCATAAAAGTTGCAATTATTTTTCTATGGAAAGCAGGGCTAATATAAGTCCAGTCGAGGTAATAAAACAGTGAATAGGATCACAGCAGGTTGTAATATTTTTTGCATTATCATAAATATAATAGCGAGAAACTTCTTGTGCTTCGCCTAAATATATTTGCTTTTCCTTGTTTTTGATCGTCGTTACGGAAACAATTTAAATCGTGGGTGGATGGTAAAAAGTATCCATCCCATATAGATTAGAAGTTAAATTGATCAGAGTTCGTGGGATGTTTATTTTTAACAATCAAACACCAAAAGTTCGATTTATTTTGCATAAAATTAGATAAGCACAAAAAACACGTACTCTAACAGCAGTGCTGGCACGCATTTTTTTGCTATTTCTATGTTTTACTCTCAACTTAATCTGGTCTCCACGATATATAGCTAACATTTCTCGCTCTCTGCGGCTAAAAATGGCTTACTGTGGGAACTCGATATTGTTTTGAGGTTCACCAAGCAACGCTAATCCCCGTGGCAAATTTAATCGATTTCTTGTTTTATTAACACAATGGCTAAATATTCGCTTCTTATCTACAGCTCCTGTAAAAACATTGTAGATAAGGCGTGAAAATATTTTGGTGTGCTCGATGAAATAAATGATGGAAAGAAGTCTACACCAGCTGATTTTTTTTAATAAGGACGATTTTAAACCCTTCAAAGCAAAATTATAAGGCAACCTGTGACGTAACCGTATTAAACACTTTCACAGTAATGTGTTGTTGGCTTTCAGCAACACCAAATTGACGTGTCTAGTAAGAAGAACATTAAAACACATTCGTCAAATTCGCTTTAATCAGTTGCTGTCGCGAAATACTACATCCTTCGAAAATCGCGAAATAACTTTTGCAGGAAAAATTTACGACCGAAAAAAGGTAGGACAAGTTGCGTGCAAGCTCCAGAATTTTCTCGTAGAGTCAGTATCATCTTTTGAAGATTTGCGCTCCATCGCTTTCAACCCTTAGATTTGAAGTCCATTACTGGAAGCGGTGAAAACGTTGTACATTAGATTCAATTAAATTCAGTGACGCAATTGAGAGATGAGCACGTGTCTTGGTCAGAGAAGTTGCTAGGCAACACGATTTGTATTGAGAACTGTCAGAGCACTTGAAATTTCCCGCATCAGTATTTGGCCTCGTCCACACCAATGCGTTTTCAAGTCTTCGTTTTCATTTGCCCGAAAACGTAGGAAATGTTTCAGTACGTGCTCAAGCGTTTACGTTTTCACCTGACCAAACAAAAAGTTTGAAATCGGAAATGTTGTTATGCGTTTTCGCTTATCGTCCTCGCTAAAACGATAGACTGAAATGTTGTCAGCATTTTCAAAAGTATCTATTTTCATTCTTCTGCGCACTACTGCATTTCAAAATGATGCGTTTTGACCCGTCCACACAGAAAACGATGCATTTTCAAATATCTGCACTTTTGAAACCGTTTTCGAATGTCTCCGTTTTTGTCATCGTTTTAGCAGTTTAAGCGAAGAACAAGGCGAACTTCTTGCGCGCTCCAACACGAACAAGAATTTAAGCTTTTAGCATCCTTTTAGCCATTTTGTGAAGTAATTTGGACAGATCTTTCAGTAGGATGCTGAAAGAACTCGGAATAACAGGGAAAAAGTAATCACAGTTTTTTTTTCATTTAATCAGAAAAATAAACTCCCCAGTTATTTGCTGCTTGCGCCCTCTTGCCCGCCAAGGTCTAAGGAGTCTGTTCTTACGCTAGCCACAAACAAAATGCATATATTTTTTTAAAATTTTGTTTCGTTCCCTTATAATCGATTTTTCTCATCTAAGATTATGGTAACTTACGATAATGAATATGACATATAAACGAAAATAAGTAACATTGTCCAACTCGGGAAACAGAACAAAGCATATACAGTGGGAGACCCATTGAAGATAAACACAAATAAAGATTTATCCTCTCTTGGTTTTCGTTAAGAGAGTGTACAAGGACAGAAAACGTTGATCCTTGACAAAATTAATTGCCCTGCAAACACAAAACCAAAGGTATCGCTGTTAATGGCATTCTGTGACAATTTGCTGACCAATTTGTTTACAGGAGATCGTGTCCTTTAACCTGCGGGAGGAACCAGTGGTGTTTGTGGGACTCAATCATGACTTTGTGCCATACTCTCCCCGGGACCCCAGCAGTCTAAAGGGAAACATTGCTAACCATGGAGTTAAACCTGAAGAACTCGCCGAGACAGAACTGAAGATAAGAGAAGAGGTATCAAAGGACGTCATGTTATTGTCTTATGCGCCGTTCAGATTTACTTCCCCGGGAGGGTGTTGGGGTAGGGGCAGTGATGTGAATTTTTCAGAATTATGTGAGTTATGAGATGTGATGTAAGGAAATGAGAATTTGTGCATAGTACTCAGGCAAATAGAAGATATCGCACGATACTACCTGTTTTATCTTCAACAAAGTTATGTCCAAAATTTCTTACGACTTGACAAAATTAGAAGTACAAGAAGGGATGCCGGACGTTTACTGATTACATGATCGGATTAGCTCGCAGAAACACTACATCCATTTTTTCATTGGGAGACTAGTGGGTCAACGTAAGATTCCTTTTTTTTTTTGCCAAGTTAAAATTTACCACGGTCCCCAGAGCTCGTCATCACATTCGTCGTTATTTATTTTTAAGCTCTCTAGTTAGCACCCTGAAATGTCCCATGCAAGGTAGAGAAGTGTAACAAAAATTTGGATTTATTAACTGAGAAGATAAGATAAATTAGCCACCGTGGGGAAATTGAAAGCTGACGTTTCGAGCGTTAGCCCTTCGTCAGAGCGAATCAAGGAATGGAGAGTGGTGGAGCTACGCTATTGGCAGGAACATGGCAACGTGAAAAACAAGTATAAATTAGTTGAATGAAAAGCGTTCGTTGATACCGTGGGGATTAAGTGTGCCGATTTGAAAGATGAGTTTTTGTTCTAGGTTTTTACGGCTTTCCGTGTTACCCTGATGTAGGAAAAGGCCGCAGACCTGTATTAATTTGCCGCAGATATGTATTAATTTGTTCTTGGTTTTTTAGCTAGCTTTTTTCATAGTTTTTTTTTCTGTCAAACACTTGCCTCATGAGCCCCTGGCTCGGGAGATTGGGTAACAACTCCCTGTGTTCCTGATATTAAATAAATTATCCTTATCCATACTTCTCCTTCCTCCTTCCTAAGCGATATACTGAAATTTTTACCGAGCATACAGTAATGTCGTTTACTTGTTGTTGCAGATAATCAGGTTTTCCGTTGAAGAGGGTGGAAAATTTTATTTTTATAATGACGTGGAAACATTCGAGGATGAGCCCCACTCATATAAGGTTGCTTACGAGGAAGACTTGTGTGTACTTGATGAGATCTACAGCAGGCAGATATTCCTTACTCCGTTCCTTAGGTGAGGTGATTATGTGTGTTACATTCTGTAGAAATTTGTTTGTTCCATAAAAGAATCTATGCGAAAATAAAATATCGCGAGAGGCGCTGTTGCACCGCTGGATTCATGAAGCGGTTACCTTTTTCCCGTCTGTTAAGTACATTCTATTCATACTCGACTGATAACTTGGGTGACACATATTGTACGAAATAAATTTAGCCATTGCATTAACATACCTTGAAAAGGAAGAACCATGGTATTTTTCCCGGTGTCACCATCGTTGTGAAATGTAGGATCGGGAGTTGTACTTTATTTTCGTGGCGATTGTAGCAAGGCGAAGACCGCGGGAAAGATCCGTTTCGCGCAATTTGTGTTGCCTTTTTTGCAAGACAAATTGCTCGAAACTTTGCTTCAACTAGTCATCACCTAAACAACAACGTCATTTTTTGTAGGTATTCTCGGATTCCTATCACAGCTACAAACGCCCCAGAAGAACAGGACTTTGACCAGTTCATCAGCGCCATTAAAGACATCCCTCAACTATTTGACAGCAATTCGTCAGCTCCGCTGCCCGCCATGGTGTTCAACTGTCATGTCGGTCAAGGTCGCACCACTACTGGCATGGTGATTGGCTGTTTAATTATGTCACACAGGACTGGTTTCCCTTCCGAGTCGCAGTAAGTAAAGCCTTGAACACACGGTGTACGTACAGACCCTGCGGTGGAATAGTTATTTAGATTCTGTTGCAATAAGGGTAGCAAAACCGTGGTCTTAACCAACTTTAAACTTGTCAACCGATTTGAAAACAAGATTTCTTTCCCAGGCAGTACCCACCGTGTAATAACGCACGTGGATTCTCCAGAATGAAGATTATGTCCATTCTCGACCGGAGAGTTCTGGTCTTCTGCGCAGTTACCATCGAAGTGTCGAAAACTGAATGGACGACGTTTAAAGGCGCTTAACAAAAGTGTGGTACTAATTAAAAGACTGGCGACCCGAATATTTAAGCATTGGCTATTGGTAAACCTTGTTCCTTGTTGGAACTTAAATTACATAAATTGTACGAGAATAGAGTTTTTCTGTTTTTAGCGGAACTGCTGGATCTTTTTCTACCAAAACATTCCGAGTGCCCACAACTTTTATTCCTGATCTTTTTTGATTGCTCTTGGTACTAACAGCTAGTGTAACGTTTCATTCTAGCTGACGCCCCACTTTCGAGAAAAACTGCGTTTACCGACGGGTATATTAGCACATATAATACGAAAGGTTTCAAGGGGGTGGAACGAAAAATTATATCTTTCCTTCCGTTTAAACAAAAAAAAAAAAACAGTTTAGATCTACAATGAAAGAAGAATAAAATTGCTATTAAATCTTTAAGTCTCAGTTTATTTCGTCCAATGCATGATTTTTGAGCGACCGTCGAAAAACACGTAAATCTGAGCTTTTAATTTCCTGTTTTAGGTGATTTTGAGGTGTCTCTCGGGAAAAAAATTCCGAAAAAACTGATTAAAAAGCGAACTGACCCAAATAAAGACCATTTTTAATCATTGCACAAATTGCTTGTCCTATGTAGAAAAATGAAGGAAATCTGTTTTTCACGAAAATTTGAGTGGTCGGTTCTTAGGCGGACACGCTCTTAAAAACAAACAAACAAACAAACAAACAAACAAACAAACA
>Ga0126336_10002486_pt1 | contig 10503 bp, 5 predicted proteins | sample SidCmetagenome_FD_92530 | JGI IMG/M metagenome (GOLD analysis project Ga0126336, IMG submission 92530) | Coral microbial communities from El Islote,Puerto Morelos, Mexico - Siderastrea C C metagenome | ecosystem: Host-associated > Invertebrates > Cnidaria > Coral | place: El Islote,Puerto...
ACGCGACACCACCCCCACCCGTCCCCCCTGAGTCATTCTTGCTGCACCTGGGAGTCACGGCCAGGACGCATTCAATAGGAGAGTTTTATAACAAATGTCCTTCAGCAGTAGATAACTATGTTATTGACCAGTAAGTAGTACATAATTGTCTTATTTAACGGCTCACGTTTTCGCTTGTTTTACCTGTTTGCTAACAGTTTCACTTGTTCAACGACACCCACAAGCTGTCTGGTGAAATAATATTTCAAGTGGTTGTTGGTTAAAAACGAACTTAGTTGTATTTGTTAATTTTCAGGCGTTACGTGTTGTCTCAAGGAGCTGGTGACCAAGAAAAAGAAGAACTGTCTGCGCTAGTGTCCTGCTCAAGACCTGAAGTGGACATCATTCAGAATGTACTCTCTGTTATTCTCAGGTAATTGTCCTATGTTTATCCCACTTAAGTTTTTACGGTTTTGTAAAACAGTGGTTTTCACAGTGTTGTTTGTGTCACGAGGGAGTTCCTCGCAAAGATACGCAAACCATAAACATTTCTCCAAGACACAAAAGGATAACTTACAAAGACGGGCCGAAATTTTTTAAGGTGTGATCCATTTCTGTCCTAGCAATCTGCACCCAAACAAAATTGTGTTTAGTTTTTGAAAACCAGGAGAGAAATTTTAACAAAACAGAACCATTATGCTGGGGTCTCCTTAAATTCTAGTATGTCTTTTTCGGGATTTTTCGAGATAGCGGCAGTGAACTGACATTCCACATGGAGTCAGATTTGTTTTAGTTCGCAACACGTATAGGTGTCGGTATCGACATCGATATAGGTATAGGTACAGGTAGAAGTATAGGTATAGGACGGACCAGTTGATGTCACGTATTTTGTTTCTACTAATGAAGGGGCCTCATGGATGATGACAATTTCCATCAGGGCATGTCTGAAATAAGCCAGGAACCTGTTCCCTACTTCAGACAGCTGTGTGAGACGCAATACACCACCAGTTCTAGGCCTTCCTCGGCTAGCAGTCAAAGTAGTAACCAGTCCTCCTCTAGTGAGGAGTTCGGTGGTGAGCTGGAACAGATACCGCAGACCACACAGGTAATAGATATTTCATTTGCGGTTGGATGTTATAAAACTAATGAAGGGTTTCCCTTGATTTTGAGCTCTGTGATTAAAGCCACTTGTGCCTTGAAAGCAAACAAAAAGTGAATTCCGAAAAATCAGTTGACTTAAGAGAAGTGCATACTACTATACTAGTATCTAAGCAAAGTGTTGTAGTTGTCTCAAATACCAGTGCAATCAGACAGAGCAACTGCGAGTTAGAGAGAAGAACAGCTGTATGCTGAACTAGTGCCAAACTACACTAAACTAGCTTTTATTATCCAACTGTATTAGTTCTTATACAGAAATCGCGCGACACGAGTACAAATATCCCACGATGTTGTACAATTGGTTATTGTACAGTACCGTGCGCGCTCTCATCCTGTTTCACTTGTAGTTTTCTTTTCTTTTCTTTTCTTTCAACTCGTAAAAATATACGGCGATACTTCACACCGAAACATCTAATAACATATATTTATACTTCGTCTTGGTGCTGGCACCAAGCCACACTGTTAACTGTTAGCGTGTGTTTGGAAGTATTCGGGTGGTGAGAGTAGAGATAGTGCTAAGCGCGACTCATCAGACACACTTGACTGACTCATGTAAACACACATTAACTGACCGAGATAGTAAAGCTTCAGAGAAGAGAGTAGTATTGAGTATTAATAAGCAGGAAACATCAGATAATACAGCGCACTTTCAGACTCCTCACTCTCCAGACCTGACACTTGGCTGACTCATGTAAACACACACTAACTGTTAGCTTTTGTTTTGTAGCATTCGGATGGTGACCAAGATAGTAAAGCTTCAGAAAAGAGAGTAGTAAGCAGGACACATCAGATAATACAGCGCGCTTCAGACTCCTCACTCTCCATACCTGACAGACTGCTGGCAGTCGACGGAGATGCTGAAATGATGACAGCACAGAGACAGACAGTGCGCAGGTTTGTACAAGAATCCTTTCTTGAAAATCTCTAGGGTAAATAAACCCGTAGCATGGAAGAGTGGGGATGTGTTGTTGTAGCGATTAGCACGTAGGACTTACTATCGAACCTTCGATAAGTAGGTTAAACATTGGTGGTCCAGGGTTTGGTTTCTGCATCGCGTTATGTTGTTTCTTTAGACAAGAAACTTTACTCTACATTTTCCCTCATTACCTGGGTGTATAAATAACTGCTCAGGGTAACCCTGTGATCGACTACCATCCCATCACGGGGGGAGTAGTGATATTCCTAATTGCCTCCTCATGCTACTTCATGCAGCTCTTTTAGCCCTCTCCACCCCCACCCGTAGACAATGTGGCAGTGATTATGATGATTCATGTTGTTAATGATGCGTGAAAACAACATTACTTTGGGGGGGGTGGGTACATTATTCTGTAATGCGTGCGAGTTATAAACGACTTCTATGAAAACTTGATTTGTTTTTTTCGTGACTTTTGGCCTCGAATTTACCATGAGTTAGATCTTACAAACGCACTGAAATCTGCTTTCTACATTTTAGGTTGCCTGAGTTTGAGTCACTAGTGGAATCGGTCCTTGAGAATTCACTGCTCAACTTACTAACAGAAGCAAACCGTGGAGAAGTTAATTTGACTGCACGGACAAGAGTGATCGCCCTGCCACCAAACCGAACTAACAAGTCAACCAGATAACAGATAATTAGCAGTGATATGGCATGGGAAGCTTGTAATTAAGTAACATTTAGACACACGTGTTAGGAAATAAGTCAACTCGGGAGCAATAACACCATATTCCTAAATATACGGTGTCATGTTATTAACGTTTTGGCCAGTGGATTGAGTGTGAGGCACACACGACTTTTGTATTTAAGAGCATTTGGTTTGTATAGTATATTTTACTTTTGAAGCTAACGTAACGTTGTTGTGTTAGGAAAAGAACAGATTCTTAATGGGACTGAGTTCACTTGCGTACTTGAGATACCACACAGGTTGTTGTGAAAATGTAAATAAACATTGTATTATACACCCAACATTGTGCTCATCCTTTCGTAAACATCTTTACTACCTTCGTGGACCAACTTTTCCGCTATATGCGTTATGTATCATTTGTGCATCTTATCGTGTCCACAGACAGGCATCACTGTTGTCCCCACAAAGAAAGAAACGCAAAAACAAACAATTTTCGCTAAAGTGGGCGCGCATGACGGATGAATTGCTGCTTTGCTGCATGGGCTGTCCCAGGTGAAAATCTTATAAGGATCCTACAGGATCCGTGAGATCGTACAGGATCTTACAGTACCCTGTCTAGGGTCCTCATGTTTGATAGCATCCTACTGAGGATCCTATAAAATCTTTTAGGATCCTGCACAAGGATCCTCGATGATGGTTACAGGATCCTCAAGGATCGTTGCAGGGTCCTCAAGGATCTTTCAGGATTGTGGAAAGGTAATAAAAGATCCTTTTAAAATTTCCACCAGATGCTGTTGTCACCACCCAGGCGTCCCTCCTTATTATATGGTGGTGCGAGAGGCGTTGTGGGATAGGTGCACTGCAGCCGGCTCTTGCATCCTTCCCACGACGCCCCGCGCTCCCTGTGCCATACCCGCGCCTGGGGACGAGGCAGGCTGATTGTTTTAGCACCTGCGGTGCCTACTACGACTTGCAGATAGTTGCCACTTACACAGAGTCATGCGGCTATAGGTACGTGATGGAGGGCGGAGGGAGGGTTATTTTACTTAGTTTTACGTTCTTTTTTCCATTTTTTTCCATTCATTTATGCAAGTCTATATGACGAAATTGTGAATTCGAAGGGTACAAAAGGTGTGCTGCACAGCACACGTTGTACAACTAAGAACTCGTAGTAGTTTTAATCGAAAGCGCCTCCGTGCCTCCGTCCTCCGTCGCCAGCGACATACTGCTGGGGGTAACCCTGCGATGGACTAGCATCCCGTCCAGGGAGGAGTAGAATACTCTCAGTTGCTTCACGCTACGGAAACCGGGATATAAGTTCCGGCCGTGTGGGCCTCCGGGGCCCGAGTCCTATCCTTTTATCCGGGCAGTTACGAGTCATTTCATTGGACCAGTATATCACCAAACGTTACCAAATGCAGGAAACATTCGACCGCGGTACGTTACGTCATTTTTCGCGCTTCGCCATGTAAGCTTTTTTCGTTTAACTGTGCATTAGAAACTTCAGGCACAGCAGCAGGTTACAAGGCAAAGTGGCGTTCACCATGCCTAGTTCTTAGGCCTCTATAGGCCCGTTTGCACATTTTTTTGTGCAATTTTTGTCGCGCTTGAGCTCGCGATAAAACTCGCGAGTATAAACTAGCGGCGACTTCAGTGCGACTTCTGTGCGATTTGTCTCTGCGATATCCCAGAGGTTTCAAACATGCTCGAAACCTGATGCAACTTGGGAATATCGCACTCACTTGCACAGAAATCACAATAAAAATGGCCGCTAGATTACACTGGCGACAAAAGTTGCATTGAAGAGCGCGACAAAAATCGCATCACAAATCGCATGTGTAAACGGGCCTTACAATCACGTGGTTTTCGCCTCGGAAACGTCGCCGAAATGAATTGACCGTGAAGGCCTGGGAGAAACCCGGGGTTTGACTGCTGCGTGTACGGGTCGACAATCAGCCTTGTTTGAGGTCGTCAGCCTGGGTCGTCCTTTGCGCCTAAGTGAGTGCATTGGCCCAAGCTTCTGACCAACCCTCCCACTGTTACTAGATAGTGCCTTAAAGCTGGGTACGAAGCTGGGTCAGCGATAATTTCAAAATACAGCCGAGGTCAGGTTTTGTAGTGCAAAGTTCGCATGTTGTTGAAAGTATCACAGTAATATTATTTAATTGTAAACATTTTTGTGCTAAAACATTGACACATTTAAATAATAATAATAATAATAATAATAAATTATTATTATCGTCCTGCAGAGGAATGCCTCTGCTGTTGACATGAAATTCACGTTTATAAGACAATATAAACCGAAAAAATGTTAACATATTATTTCTGAAACTATTTAACATACTATAATTAATTCAGAAATTCAAAAAGTCAGTTTTCATATTTTCTAGTACTCATACACACCTAGGGTGCTTTTCCATCTACCCATGATTTATAGCATTGTTAAGTTTCAACACATCATGGAACTTGGTCATTAAAAATTCTGAGTGGTTGGAGCACTTGAAAAGCCAAAACTTTCTTAAACAGAAGGCAGGAAGCTAAACTGGAACCTCCAGAGAGGTGGGGGGTCCAAACCAAAAAAAAAAAAAAACAGCCAAGGGGGGGTATGGACATTTTTTGGAACAATACAATCTCTTGCTTCAAACTTTCCTTATCAGACAATTATTTTAACTGTGTGTATATGACACCTCACAGGACATTAAATAATGTTACATTAAATTCTTGAGGAATTTTAAATAAATAGAATAGAATTATTCTAAGTTTAGAATTAAATAGTAAAGGAAGTGAAATTGAACAACATTTTTTTAGTACCACAAAAGACTAGTGCATATTGCAACTTCAGGAATAGGAAGCAGAAAAAAAAGGAAGGAAAGCAGCGAGGGTTTATTTGAAGAACTGCAATTAGTTAAGGAAACATGGGACAATTTCCACTTCTTTGTTCCCAAAATTCCAGAAATTGCGGGAGCAGAATCAAACAGATACATGTACGTTTTTAGGAAAAAAATTTGGAATATGTCACAAGGTTATTTTGTTATAATCCACTGATATGATGAGGAGAAATTTGAGGCTGATTACCTTTGGGACTTAAAGGGTCAAGGGAATTGTCCCTATGACACAATAATATAGTAACAAGTCCCCGCAACCAGTCCTCTTGCACAAGGCAAGTCCCTACTATAAGGGACTTACCGCTGGGACAAATTCCAGACCTTGTCCCCTTGTGCATGCAAACCTTAAGGAATGCAGTTCATTTCCAGTCTACAACTTGGATTGAAACAGCACATTTCTGGTGTCAGCAATTTTCACGCCTGGCCTTTTCCTCATGACCTTCTCAACAGCATTACATATGTGTTCAAGGTACCAGAATGAGACCCTCTTATGAACAGGAAGGTACAAAACATGATCAATCAAATACTTGGCATTGTGTGGGAACAGAATATCATCCTTCTCTTTGCTAAACAAGTGATTTGTGCCAGTAGCACCGACTGTAGGTGGAGAACAAACAAATTCTGCAGATGTCAATTTTGAGGACTTGGAGGCTGCTTTAGATGGATCTGATGAAGAAGACATACCAACAGCTACTGCAATTTCTGTTTGAGGCAGCAAACTTGAATAAGCAGGTTGAGACCTTGTATGGATTTCTTGGCCGTTTGTGGTGGTATCCGTTTTTCCATTCTGCTTTGTCCTGAAAACAGTGGAAAGCTGTGTAGCCCCTTTGTAGGCCTCCACACCTTCTTGTTCAAGTGCCTTCACAACTTCATCTGGGTTATCCTGCAAGAGAACCAACTTACTAAATTATCTGCACTTTTCAAAAGTCAATCAACGGTCAATAATAATGACTGTTGATTGACTTATTAATGATAGCTTTTAAGTTTTAAGGTTTCGTCAACAATTGCTGACACCTTAAAACTTAACGTCACCCATTTCACATGCGGGATATTAGAACCCAAAATCGACCTGTTCCCAACATCCCAAGGCTTCTATACACTCAGTTGGTAGAGAAACAAACCAACATTGCAGAGGTTGTGCATTCGAGTCCCGCTGTAGCCTTCCAATCTTTTTTCATCCAAAAAAATTAATCTTTAAATTGCTACGCACTGCAAAGACCATTTCACTCATTTCATAAAACGTAACGGTTGTTAGACTTTATTTGAAAAGTGTCACCATCATTGTCATTATGTCTCTGAAACAAGGGAATTCATTTATTTTGTGACCAATTTTACTGCTGAAAAAGGCTGCTGTAACCCAGGGCTCATTAGGGTGCTCATTAGTTTGAATGGAGGTACCAAGTACTAAAAGGTACCAGAATCTCATTTTGTTTGAAAGGCTGGAATTCATTTTCACCACTCCAAGGTATGAACTCTGGCTTCAAGTTATGATTTCTGTTAAATTTTTTCTCACTTCACATGCAATATGCCATCAAGTTCATAAAACAAGTTTAAGGATGGTGCCTCCTAATGCAGAGGTATTTTTGCAAATGTTATGACCATGGGAAAAAAGCAGATCTTAGCAAGGGTTAGTGGAATCTAAAAAGAAAAATTTCAGTAGCCATGCATTTTTCAGAGATAATTAACCCTTGGACTCCTAACTTTTTCAGTAATTTTCATCCATTATCAACATGCACACAAAATAGCCTCTTACAACTTTCTGATTGCGAGCATAGTGTTTGCAACCATCTAACTTCACAAAGAAGTCATGCAAACCATTTATTGCACTCCACTGAATAGCTGGGTTTCACTGAGCAGTTCGTGGTCGTTTGTACTGTCTTCCAGCTAAAACTTTACCTGTTGTAGCTGTCAAAGAGCCCCTTCCCTCTTCGTGTTATCATTACAAGGAATTACAGAATGTTTTGACTCTCAATAATTATTGTTGCCTGAATCTTCAGCTGAATAATTGGATGAATTTCCCCACGAATTGCCACTGTTCTCGGCACTTTTAAGCAGATTTGGCAAACCTCTTCCTCGTCCTCCAAATAAAGTAAAGGTATTCGTGAATGCAGAACAAGAAAATCTCAAAGAAAATCGGGTTTAAAATGGCGAAAACGTGTCGAAAGCAAAACAATAACGTAAATACTTCATGTAAGAGACATTAAGTGTCTTTAAACACAATATGGGAGCTTTCGGAACCTTTTTTGGGACAAAACGTACACTAAATGTGGAAGCGTGCGTAAATGCATGTACAGGAGTCAAAGGGTTAAGCAACCATAATTCTAAAGACATTTTGAAATACAAAGAATGTAAGGCAATTTCTTTCCAAATTTAACCTCAGTTATCTCAGAAAAGTGTGTGGTTACCCCCAATTTTCTTTTTGGATTCTGATACCCCTTGCTAAGATCTCCTTTTTCCACAGTCTTAAACCACGGCAAATTCCTTAAGAAACTTGGATATCTCAGACCAATGGCCCGTTTCTCGAAAGTCCCGGTAACTTTTCGGGGCTGGAGCTATGTTTTAAAATCAAAATCTGTAAAACGTTGGCATACTTTTTAGCCTGCATATCAGCCCACCTTGTTTTATCAACTTAGAATTTTATTGCTCAGCTTCAATACCAACAAAATTTGAGTCTTTAATGCAAACATCGCGCATTTAAAATAGCTTTCTGGGCCCAAAAAGTTATCAGGACTTTTGAGAAATGGGCCCCAGACCCAAGATGTGTAGAACATGTGCCCAGTAACAAAAGGAGGCACTGCCCTTAAGGACATCAGCAACTAAAGGAAATTATTATTCACAGTTTGAGCCTCGAATTGTAACACTCACCACAACCAATGGAAAAAGCCAATAGCTTGCAATGTCTGCTTTCATTCCAGGAACAAACACATTTCTTGGAAGATTCTTGCTCACAAAATCACCCTTTAACTTGATGGTACGAAAATCTTTGTCATTCACTCCCCTCATCCGGTACAGCATGAACCTCAAAAGCATGGCAGATGGTTGATAATGAAGTTTACTCAGGGTTATACCACCAGGAAATGCCCGCAGAAGAGATATAAAATACTCTTTATAGTTAAATCCAAGCAGGTGAAAAGAATTAACAACGAGCCAGTTAAAAAGAGAATTGTTTAATACCACCATCATAAGTAAAGAGTAAGCCGTGAGTTTCTTGAAGTAAGTCCACTGACTCTGAATGGGATACTGGTCTAGTTTGGCTCGCATCTTCTTAAGAATTTCAGGGTTTTTAACTCCAACAACTGCCCCACCCAAAGATGTGTAGTACTTAATTGATCCAAAACTGAAAAAGGTCAAATCAGAGAGTTGGTGACCTTTCCTTTTCAACCCCTGAAAGGACTCGGCACAATCTTCCAATACATACAGCCCATGTGCACGAGCCACTTGGAAAACTTTGTCCAAATTGATCCACTTTCCATAAAGATGTGCTGCTAAAATGGCAACTGTTTTGTCAGATACAGCGAGTTCAACCAGTTCAGGCTTAGGAGCCAGTGTATCAAGATCCAAGTCAACTGGCACAACCTTTAGTCCATGATTTTCGACGACACTGACCATGTCTGGGATATTTATAGCCGTGAAAATTACTTCTGAGCCAGCTGGAAAGTTCATAACAGAAAGGAAAGCGTCCAAGGCCGTTCTGATTGAAAAACAGGCAAGCCATTGCTCAGAGCCACCAAACAAATTCTCTATTTTGCTTTGAAGTTCCACTCTTTCTCTAGAGCTGGTAAATGAATAGCTGTAGGCAGTAAGAATATCTTTTAAGGTGGCATCTGAAAAAGAGTACAGCAGAATGACACATTGACATCACATATGCATGTTCCATGCTACAAGTAAGCAAAAAAAGTACCATTACTTACATCCACACCAGACATCCACCATCACCATTAAATCCTTGGCACCCACTGGGGAGATTTTAGGGCCATAACATGACCTACATATAACTAGCCAAAATTACGTGACTTTCACAAATTCACTTGATAGTACTGAAAATTAAATGTAATCTGTAGTTTGAAAATGATCTGAAATAAGCAGTAATTATCCAGTACCCTAGAGATCATGCCACCCCAAGGGATATAGATATTGAGCTGTTTTGGTCTTAAAATGGGTATGGATTTTACCCAATTTGGTCTGAAAGCCTGAAAATGAGTTTGGATTTTACAGACTAGGTCAGGAAATGGGTATGGATTTTAGCGGTCTGGTGAGGTCTAAACACAAGGTTTAGAAAACTGGGCCGCAGACTCCAACAAAAATTCCAAGAAGTATCCCCTCCGGATGTATATGCACATTTTGAGTGGTTATCCAAGTTGGCAGAGAAGTAACACTTCATTTGCTCCCATTTGCAATTGTGCTCGCATTTGCAACGTTCACATATTGGGCTGTGAAAAGGTAATTATTTCAACACTTGTTACGGAGGCTTGCTTAAAACTCTAAGACCAACCCCTTGACTCAGTACAGTGTTCTCCTCATCAGGCAGTAACTGGTAAAATTCATCGCTTGTAGCACCGCTCGTTACCGGTTAGAACCACATACTACGGCCTTCATTAGAAATAGCCAACAGGTTTGGATTGTGAAAAGATTTGTTATCGGATTGAATTATGAAAAGATTTATTTCAGCCTTTAAATATCACGTAAGACTTGTCTTAGTAACCTTTCTCACAATGTCCACGCGTTTGTACGGTGTTAGACGAAGTCTTATCCTCTCGACATTTCTACGTTCATAAGGTAATGGTCTTATCATCTCGACGTTTCTCGGTACCTTTCTACGTCTAATCTTTTTAAGGTTTCTCCGTTTGTTAGTATGTTCCTAAGGTATTAGTTACGCTAGT
>Ga0126336_10002487_pt1 | contig 10503 bp, 7 predicted proteins | sample SidCmetagenome_FD_92530 | JGI IMG/M metagenome (GOLD analysis project Ga0126336, IMG submission 92530) | Coral microbial communities from El Islote,Puerto Morelos, Mexico - Siderastrea C C metagenome | ecosystem: Host-associated > Invertebrates > Cnidaria > Coral | place: El Islote,Puerto...
GGGGGCTGAGGGGTTAGGGTGGGACTTACCGGAGGTGTAAAGTCCCATAGGTTGTCAGGACAAATTTCACCATATTGTGAAAAAAAACGTCATTGGCTCTGCGCGTATTGCGCGCCTATGTTTCTCGTTGTTGTCGTCGTTATCGTATCCGGCGGTATTGTGCGCGCAAAGACGAAGTTTGAGTGGCGAATTCTCAAACAAAACGAGCGTTGAAGCCGCGAAGTAAATGGAGGAAGTAGGCATATTTTCTTCCTCGCTCGTTTTTCGTTGCGAACTTTGCGTTCGCGCGAACAATACTGGCAGTTAAACAGGCTGAGGCGTGGTTTGCTTAAGCGTCCTAACTAGAATGAGAAAACGCGGCCGAAATTGAAACTTACGTGTCAATACAGCAGACATTTCGTCTAATTTCGAGGTTGCAGTATGATAGGATAGATTGCAAAAATACCATAGACATTTGCCTCGGGGTTTCCTTTTATAACGGATCACGGGAACATTGTTAACGAATTACTGAATGTAGGAGTCAACACAAAAAATCTTAGGGGAATTAATAAACTAGTTGTACCTAGAGACTATACTACGGATTAATCTCCATTAGATACGATGCCCCAAATATTTGGAATAGTTTAACAGACAAAATACTTTCATAGATATGCATGTAGACCATCGCAGTGACAATATTTCAACTTAAGCAGTTGAAAGAAGAAACGTGAAAAAACTTTTTGGGCTTGAACGGGAATCGACCCATGACCTCTGCGATACCGGTGCAGCGCTCTAACCAACTGAGCTATCAAGTCAACTTGGAGCTGGTCAATTGAGAGTTCGTATTTATCCCGTAGATGGAGAATGGACAAGAGGTCTCTTGGAATGGATGAATGTTAATATATGAAGTGATCATATATTTGAACATTTATATTTGATCGTATATTTAATCAAACAAATTAGAAATAGGGACTTAAATGAATAGCCAATTTTAGCTTGTTCTTATTTTTGAACTGAATTTTACATTTTTAATATTCATGATGATATGTATTTTTATTTTTAAACGGTGCCTAGCATCCCAAATTTTGTTTCTTAGTTTACATTTTTTTTTCACACGGAAAATTAGCTGTTCAACGAACGCTAGAACTGGAAAAAGGTTCAGCACTCGTGTTTAAATAGAGTGTTATGTTGTGTTGTGTTGTGTTGTGTTGTGCTGTGCTGTGCTGTGCTGTGCTGTGCTGTGCTGTGCTGTGCTGTGTTGTGTTGTGTTTTGCTGTGCTGTGCTGTGCTGTGCTGTGATGTGCTGTGCTGTGCTGTGCTTTGCTGTGCTGTGCTGTGTTGTGTTGTGCTGTGCTGTGGTGTGCTGTGCTGTGTTGTGTTGTGCTGTGCTGCGTTGTGCTGTGTTGTGCTGTGCTGTGTTGTGCTGTGTTGTGCTGTACTGTACTCTGCTGTGCTGTGTTGATGTGTTGTTATGTTATGTTATGTTATGTTATTGTTGATTTTGATACATTTATGCTTTAAGAATCTACAAGACTTTGTGGTCTTGTCGTGTACGTTTTGAATGGACAACTTTAAAAGAAATAGCTGTACACTTGAAAAACAGAACCTTCTGGTTTAATTTTTAACCTTTAATGTTTTTGTTTTATAATAGGGAAATTTCGACAAGTACCTCTCGTCTCCGGATAGTTTAATCATGCCTCAATGTAATCTCTTGAGAACGACGCGACTACGGTAAGTTTGATAACCATCTTTGTAGCTATTACTACATTTTGGAGTTTATGACGTTTCCTATAACTACAGGGGTTTCAATAAAGCCAGGCAGGCGGGCGAATTGACTGACTGTCGACATGATTTTGCCCAGCTGTTTTGAGCATCTTGTCAAAGTTTCTCTTATACAAAGAATTTCTATTCAAAGATATTTGCCTGACCGTGACAAACATTTGCCCTCTTTCTCAAAACCTTAACGAAACTTCTTATAACATCAAGCAGCTACCAGCACTACTGTAACTACTCGGCCTCGGTTATCCCTTGGCAACTTTCGCTGTACAGCGTGGTTCAAGCGTTCTTGTCTGTGGGTGAAATCCCAAAGGATGTATTCTCCTGTATTACTTCAAGTTTGTTATGCTTTGCAACTTAGCAATTCCAACTTTTGAGTCTGTGGACAAAATCCTTAAGTGTGACCGTTCAATTGAAAGCTATTGAGAAGCTCCTCCAAAGTTCTTTCCTTTGCTTTACAAGGTGATTCTTGCTTTTGAGTCTTTCCATGTTCTGTGGTACAATTTATCATGCTACACAGAGTTACCTCAATGTTAAATGATTGTTTGTTTGTTTGTTTTTTTCAGAGACACAGTGCACAAGCGAGCAGTGGATGTTGTTTGTGCAACTTATAAAACTCTCTATGAAGCCATCGTAGATGAGAAAAATAAATACCCGGATGTTAGAACTCTCGTACCGCGTACCCCGGATCAAGTGACGTCGCTGTTGACGTAACGAATGGGGAACTCCTTTTACTTTAAGTAATTCTTATCAAAGTGTAAATATTGTATGGTTTTTCTCGTTGTTGAGAAGAACCAAAATTAAATCGTCTTGTGAAGACAAGCCTTCTATTTGATCGGGTTAAGGGTTGGCGCTTTCTGCATCAGTATTGAAGGGTGTAGTGGCGAAGCTATTCTATGCAATTTGTCAGTGGCAGTCGGAAAGTGGAAGGAATTAAAAATAAGTTTAACGAAAAATCTATACTGTTACCAGATAGATCACGGTAGATCACCTTTTTGTATGTCATCACACGAACTTTGGATATGCCACTAGTAAAATAGCCTGGCCTAGTCCTTTGGACGAGGGCCAAAACTAGTTTTTAATGTTCAATCTGAAAAGGAGATGACTTTTTGTGAAGTCGAGGACGCTGTCGGTGCTTTCAACTCTTATTCCCCGAAGCGTTTGCTAATGAAAAATGTAGCAGAAGTTATCCTAAATTTGTAACAGAAGTTATCCTCAAACTTTGTTTTAATATTGCAATGGAACCTCTACAACAGCCACGCCCAAGACAGAATTAGTGGCCGATGTAAAGAATTTTTTTGTTACTTACGGTTTCTTTCCGCTGTTTTACCGGTTATCTCTTGGCTGAAGGGAAATACTTCGAAAATACATTTTAGAACAATTGTTAAATAAAATAGAGAACATAAGGAATTAAATACTTAGTATGATACTGAGCACGTTCAAACGCATTATAATCTAAAGGAGTAATGAATGACTATTTAAAGTGTAATCGGAAAAAATAGATTGCACAAACGGAATAAAATTTTAAAGAATCGTTGTGTTTGACTGCCTTGTGAGACCGTAAGGGAGATTCTGATTCTCTCAGAGGATGGATTTAAGTGCAGGTACAGAGATTTAAAGACAAATCCATATCAGATGCGACTACATGTTCTCTCACTCAGCTACACCCCTATCAGCTAATATCATGAATTTCCAATTTGTTCAGATTTCAAAATTTGCGGAATAAAAGTAACATCAGATTTCAGTCCTCCCCGTACAGACTATTTCACACCTTTTGCCCCATTTCCAACATGGTAAATTTCACCTAGCCTGAATTTCATCTGTCTTTTAAGACCACAAAATCCTTCGCTTCTCTCTGTGAATTAAATTGCTGGTTTGGGTTTTTCGCGTTTCGCACTCGGTTTTTTTTCGATCGCTTCCCGAGAAAAAATTTCTGAGCTCGACTTGTGGGCAAGGCTACCATCTTCCCTGGTCTTCTGAATTCAGGCTAGATTTTACAGTGAAGAGGACGGTTGGCAAAAAGTTTCCTTAGGTGAAACTCGAAGAAAACTCTGCCCCTAGAGAAAAAGAGTGGTATCAGTTGTTAGATCACGACATACTGGCCACTACTGGAGCTGATAACCTAGAATCAACCAATCAGAGTGCACATTGCAATGAAGAATGAAAGAGAACGGGACACGCTGTTTTCCAGGCCCCTTCTTGGCGCTCATTGACAGAACCGAGTTTCCAGCAGCTGGCGAACCTAGTTTTTTCTCATGAAAATTTAAATTATTTTCAGGAAGCTATTACACAAAAATATGGTGAATCATCTGTCGTGGGCACAAACTGCAAGGGAAGAAATTTGACTCGTAAGTAGAAATCGGACGATTTATTCTGATTTGCGGGACCATAAGTGGGAACATTTCGAATGGCTATGCAGGACGTGTTCATGTTCGGAGAACAATAGTCTGTTTTTTTTCTATAAGTAAATTGCACAAGTTTATTGTTGAGGTAAGGACAAAACAACAACAACCACATAATTTTAAATTTCTATTTATACTCGAATTTAAGAGCAGCATGGAAATGCTAGTGTCTTCGAGCGAACTAAATAACTAAACAACAACGACGGCATTGTTCATGGTATTTTAAAACAGTTGGCTTTGAATCCATTTACATTTGATGAACTTGAATCCGTATGGCAAACCGGTACCATCGCAGACGAATGCTATTTTATGGAAGCGAAATGAAGATATAGCGTTGTCGTAGATTACTTGTGTGAAAAAGCAACACAGCGGAGTCCCTTTTATACGACTTCCATGCAAAGGCCCAGAAAAATTGCTCCCAGTAATGATGTGATCGGATTAATGAGACTCTTCAAAAACGAAAATGATTGCATTTGTTTTAGCATTAAGTCAAGTTAAAGAACAGTGATCGTCGTTGAAACGTGGTACTAATACATGAGATTGCATTTCACGGGGTGCTCGTAGAAGCGATTTGCAGATAAGTCTATAAATTTAAACTGCCCTCATCTGTAACGAGATTTCTACGTCTTTTTAAGCGTGTCCTGTTACACTTTATGCGGCATCGACCAGTTTACAGTTGAGAAAAATAAGTCCGTGAGGAGAAAATGATTCGCCCACGTTTCTGGAAGCGAACCTGACAAGAAAATGGTTTTACATTTGATAACAATCACTTTGTAATTATTACCCGTGAAATTAAGCACGTGTGGGCATTTGGCAATAAGGACTAAGGAGATTTCAGCTGCTCAAGTTTTTTTAAGGAATGTGAAAAACAAAGTAAATTTCTGACAATAACGCAGTAACCACTCATGACAGAAGTCCCACATCTGCCAGCCAATCTAACAAAAGAAGGCGAATTCTTCATAGTTGTGAGTTGCATTTATATACACAGTCAAGTTAATTTTCCTTTGTTTTGAGATTCAGATTTCTTTACTCTGCAAGTGATGAAGCATTGTTGACATTGTTGCGGAATGTGACGCAGTATGAGTTTAATTTCCCTTGTTTGCACCTACCAACTTGTTTCTGAAGCACTGAGAAAGTTGGCTTCTGAGAAGCCAAACATGTCCCAAAATGTTTTTAAAAAATATAACACAACGAATATTGCGTGTGCGCTAACGAGGATTAATACCTCAAGACGCCTGCGAATGTTGTTTATACGTTTACGTGAACCGAACCTCAAATTTGTAAATCAATCTCGCCGCGATGCTCATTTCAACAAAACAAGCGCAAAACAACAAATCACAATGCTGTTCAATATTTTTTACCTGTTTCACCCCACAAACAGAGGATAGTAAGGCTGTGGTTTGCGTAGGCCTTCGCGCCACCCCTCACTTTCATCTCGTTATTACCACCTTTTTGTAGGAATAAGTAGATAATAGCCCCGCAAACTGGTCTTAAATTTAAGAGTTTAAATCAGTAACTCGTTTCTGACAAAAACCAGAGTATTTATTTAGTGTCTATGAGTTCGCTTTTTACAAAAAAAATATTTTGAATTGAAAATACTCTTTTTCTTTCAGATCAGAGGAGCTGTTTTATAATTGATTGATATCTCATCCAAGTCAGTTGTGCCTTTGACAAATAAATCTTTTAACTAATGTCCTTGTCATTTTTTTGAAAATCCGAATTTCTTCATGAAAGTTTATAACCTCAAATATCCGTTAAACAGCTGAAGTCACTAAAAGAGAAGTTTTCATTCTCTCTAAAATATCCACAGCCACAAAAATCGTTCATTGTTTTTGCATCTTCGTCATCAAGCATTTCTGATAGAGCGCCAATGTAATGAGTAGCAAGTCTTAACGTTTCAATCTGTGTCAGCTTTCCTTCAGGTCCTTTCCCTGATAAGTAATCTGGAATAACACTGCGAAGGACATCAAAAGCGCTGTTTAACCGGCCTTGTCTCTCACGCTCCCTTGCATTCCTCCGAAGCTGTCGATAGCGCTTCACCGATGCAGGAACAGTCACCTTCGGCCTTCTTCCGACGTGCTTTCGGCTTTCTTCGCTCTTCTTCGGTGCTTGCTCGCGGAATATCCAGGGAAAACATTGTTCTTCTGTGTAGAGAGAGTTGTTGAATGTTTTTTCTTGCTCAGGTGGACGAAATACAACCTGACTAACCATTGTCTTTATGGAACTCTCTGTGGAAGAAGGAATTAAGATGTCATGAAAATGTAATAAGATAGCACCAAAATTGAACGCTTTTTATATGTCACTGAGTAGAAATCACATGCATGCTTTTGTCGAATTATTTATTTATATTGCGGTGTAAAAAGTAATTAAAAACTCTATAAGGAGAGTACTGGTTTCGTTGATTACGCTTTGTTAAAATAAAAGCTTTAAATAAATTAACAACTTTGGTTGACAATTAAAAAATTAAAAAAAAAAACACGGTAGAATAAAAGCGCTGTGTTCAGTAAAAAGAACAATAAGGGACAATGTTTACAATTTATTGTAGGAAATGAAAACCACCAAAAACATGTTAAGTAAAGAATAACTGCAGAAAAAAAATAAAGTTAAAAATAAACCGTTTGTTAGTTCAGTTTAGTGTTTATGTTTTAAAAACACGTTGCTGTTAGTCAGTAACGGTGAAAAGAACAGCGTACATATTTCAAAACAGAATGGCGTTTAGCATTTTTCTGGAATCATATTAGTGAGAAGTTAATTTAGTAGCTGAAATTCGACGTTAAAAAATAAGAAAATATTAACGTAAAGTAATTTTTTTCTTATTCACCCGTCTGCCACAGATGTGACAAGTTTTTACAAATCATAATAGAACGTTGAAAAAATAAAATAACAAAGGGCGAGAGGGACTACAAGAAAGTATTGCTCAGTTGCTTTGATTTGAATGGTCACTCTTTGGGATTTCATCAAAAGATCGACAACCGTGATTCGTCAGCCAAGGGAAGAAAATACAAGGATAGGATATATTTTCATGTAAATTTATCAAACTGTTATGAAACTGAATTTGTAGGCATAGCAAAACCCAAAACATCCGCGGAAAGCTCATCTTTCTATGAAACAATAATCAATTGATCTATGCAAATTACAAATGAGATTTGTGCTTTTACCGTGAGCTTTTGGAAAAACACTTTAAACTGCGTTTTCTTCTTTTTGTTTCGTACAACTTTCATCCATTGAAGTTCTGCCTTTTTTAGATCGCGTGTGGATTTGACCTTGATAGTCTGCTTTATATTTCATTGGCAATTATTGAACACTGAAGAATGAGAAAGTTTACGTTTAAGAAATTGCAAATCAAGGGTTCAATCTATTCAACGAAACAATGCGAACAAAATTTACTTAGTTTTGGGTTTCGGACTCTCCAAGTTTGATTTAAGTAAATAAAAGAACAATTCTAGACACGCCGTCTATAGCGTGTCGTCCGGATTTAAGCGTGGGTCCAGTGGCAAGTTAGAAAAGAGCGACGCGAATAAATCGAGCTTCCAAAAAAGTTTTTTTTAAATTAGTTTTAAATTTAGAAAACGTCCTTTTATATAATTTGAATTGTGTATGCATTGCAAAAAGAAATTACTCTCTAATTAAAAAAATGAAAATCGCTTTGAAAGACTCGGAAAGTAACACGATCTGAAATGGTGCTAAAAATTAATACGAGTTATTAAAATTTAAAATTTAGTAAGAAATCTAATTTGTATAGTTAAGTTAGCAATGCCTGAAATTCGCAGAAACTAAAAGAGGAAAATAATGTTACCTTATGATTTAAACCCGTAGTATAGCTCTTAGAGTTCTTACGCTTCTAGATCACTCTCGCTTAATACCGCCGTAAATGATCCTTAGATCCGTAAATGATCCTTGCGTTGTGTCCTGCTCTTTTAAAGCCCGGGAAAACAATACCGAACGATATCACCCACCGGCGTGAATGCCAAACCATTATCTGCATAAGGGGCGTTAACAAAGTGTATAATACATCTCAAATGAGGGGTCTTGGAGCTGTAATTGTAGTTTTGTCTGTATTAAGAGATCTTTATCGCTACTTATCAGATCATCTGCGAACACTAGTACATGAATGCGCGCTGTTTTGTTGTTGATTAGCTTGAAATTATTATAATTAAGCGCAAGAGGGGATTAGTGTCTTCTGCAGAAATTTTCTTTTAAGAATCGAGTGGTTCTTAAAAAAGTTGCTCCTAAAAAAGCAACATGAGAAACCTTATAAAATGAGTTTATATTGTTAAAGCGTGACTCAGTTTTCTTATTAAGAAAATCTGATTTCAAAGAATCGTACAATTTTTTCCATGAACTGTAAACTTCCTATGATGAGAGAAATTTTCGGCAAACTGAAACCCACACTTCCATTTGTATTATATGACGTCCATTTTTGTTCAGAGACACTTCAAAACGCTTCTTTTAACTACCGTTTCCTTGTGCGTTTTGAAACATATCTTCAAAAAAGATTTAAAGCGCGTTAGAAAACCACGTGGTGCGCATGCGCTGAGGACGATGGCAAAGATCCAGCTTGTCTTTTAAAAGGTAAACCTCATTTTGAGCGCCAAAAGTGCTTCGTGACTCATAAAATAAACGTGTTTTTAAAAATACAGAGATTAGACAAGCGCAGGAAAATAATTTAAAATTAAAAGACACCCGGCTCGCTAAGAGACGGCAGTCTTCAAAACGCCGGCTTTCGTTTTTTCCTTTACAACTTTCCATGCCAATATAAAAGATAAAACTTGCCCGTTTTAATTTTTGGCCGTCTCTTAAGTGCTACGTAAGTGACTCAACTTCTGGCGCTGGTGGAGTTTACTGTCTGATTTATTGAAGCACAGTAGAGGTTTGTGGTGAACAATGCACGAGCCGGACAAATATTTACAGAAGACGTAAAAAAAGAACGCACGAAACAATCGCTTACTCAAAGAGTACTTTGTGCCAATTCGTAAAATGACAATATGAAATTATGAAAGGAAATAATGACACGCTCTTGGAATAAGCTTTATCGTGGGGAATAACTCATGGTTCCATATAAGATGAGAAAAAACCTGTAAATGCAGAGTCATAAAAGGGTGCCTTGTTTGACTTTGGGACAGGGCGTGTAACGCGTTTAATTCCGTACTCAAGAAGAGCGAGAAATAGTGTATGAGTGCGAAAAGTTGAGCACATCTGCATTGCCTGTTCACAAGTGCATAACAATAAACAATCACGTATGAGCGAAAAAGAGATAACCCTCGTTAATCCATGCGCAAAATGTCTTTTGGAAAACCTTAGGGCTGGGTGTTGGCTGAAACAAGAGATAAACATATGCCCGACCGCACATGGCCCAGATGCAGAGAAAAAAGTAGTCCTCTGGCAGTTCTCGGTCCAAACAGAGACAGCTAGACTTCATTCAATAAACATGATCATGAATGAGCCACATGTCTTCATAAAGGGTTTTTGCATAATCATTTGAAACCCTTTGGAAAATGAGTGGGATCAATTGTCTCAGTTTATTATTCCCGAAGCCGTGTCGAGTGTTAACCGCAAGTGATGGAAATACAGGCAGATGAATGGGGCCTTTTGACTGCTCATTAACTGTGTCACGAGGAAAAGACTGCACGTGTAGTTAATAACTCATGAGGGTAACAATCACGCCGCGATTCTTAAGGAAAATACGGACGCTTCGTATTACGACTAGCTGAGCCAGAGACCAAAATCTCAATTCCCGTGTAGAGATATTGGACGAAAAATGACCAAGGCTGATCCTGTTTAGAAAAAAAAAAGGATGACTTTGGGATGAAAACGGTTCATTCAAAGAGGCGTAATATAATTTATTTCCAAAGAATTTAATAGTATTTCGCAAAGCAAAGCAATTAAGTGGACTGTCTTACAAGTAAGCACTTTTAGTGGAAAAATAGCTCTCTTTTTTCTCTGTGTTCAAGACAATAACGTCAATTGATGACCTTATGAGCCGTGACTAGAATGGACAGAGGGCAAATAAAGGCTAATAAAGGATTTCCTCTTACGCAGGCCGAAAAGGAGCCCTTTTGAAAAGAGACAATCTGGAGAAAATTGTAAAACGTTTTGACTGGCTTGCCCCTAGCGAAATGGCCATCATCTCTAATACTGTAAGGGAAAATAGCGATGTAATTTAATTCACGTGCAACGTTTTGGCACCTGAATCGGCACAAGTAAAAATTAACGTGTTTCTGAATAAATACAAAAACGCTCGCTTACCCGGAGTTAGATGAGGAAATATTGCATTTTTTCGTACCTCGCTCCGGTATCCAGGAGCACGTCTTTAATAAACTAATCTTTTGTTTGATCGATTTAATTA
>Ga0126336_10002488_pt1 | contig 10500 bp, 5 predicted proteins | sample SidCmetagenome_FD_92530 | JGI IMG/M metagenome (GOLD analysis project Ga0126336, IMG submission 92530) | Coral microbial communities from El Islote,Puerto Morelos, Mexico - Siderastrea C C metagenome | ecosystem: Host-associated > Invertebrates > Cnidaria > Coral | place: El Islote,Puerto...
GAACGTCCAAATTAATACAATTTTAAAACCTCATACTCACCAACCACATCTGCAAAGATTAAGATGACCGCAGGAAACAGCTTCATGTTCGTATTATAAGAATAATATCACCTGCTGGGTGAGAAAAAAAAAGTTACTTGTTGAGTGCAATCGAAAAAGGAGACCACTAGATGGTATCGACCCGAAATGATCTGCAGTAATGTGACGAGCCCAACTTAATAAAAATAATCCTGAACTTTCCCCGGAACTTATACCTGTATTTCTGTATTTATTTAAATTGTTAAGCAAAGGTTGCTTTCTGTAAAATTGTCAGATTTGATTTTAAGAGAACTCCAGGCGTTTTCAGCCTCTAGTCTGATCTAGCAAGTGTGATAACGCCATCTTTTCATGGATGCATTTGAAGCTTCGTCCGTTATATGGCACGCTGATAATTAAGCACTAATCTACGAAATTTGGCCTGGCGGCATAAAGAAACTTAAAATTAAATGGAAATTTCTGCAACTGTTCCCTGTTTTCCGGAGGGTTTTTTCTCAACGTCACTGTTTTCTTACACTCTTTAATCCGCCATACACCGATTTATCCATAATAGCGTGCAAGAAAATCCTCCGGAACACTGGGAATGGTTGTAGAAATTCCCACTTAATCTCAAGTTTTTTTTATGCAACTAACATCGTAAAATCGTAACAACGTAACATCGAATCAAGTCGAAGTATACATCGCTAGAATTCGCAACATTTGACCGCATTTAGCCGCAGTCCCAACGTTAAACATAACAAAGCTAGTGTCTTCCGGTTTTTTCTGTCCACAGTAATGGTTTTCCGGCGGTCCAAACACATTTTACCAAGAAAAATACCCGACTTGATGTCGATCGCGTAGCTTTGGCCACGTCAAAACATGTAAATATAAAAATTAATCTGCCACTAGCCACCGATATCACCGTAGCTCAGAGGAAGTGCAATCGCTCGCGAAGCAGATGACCCGAGATTGATTCTATGCCGAGGGCAAAAATTTTTGTTTTTTGTTTGTCTGGTTTCTTATTTATTTATTTATTTATTTATTTATTTATTTAATTTTTTTCATGCAAGACCAATTAACTGAAACAGTGTAGCACGTTGAATTATCAGCAATATCCATGGTTACCAGCGAGCCCTGACTTTGTGCGCAGCTGCGATTGCTGTAGGGTCCCTACGGCTTGGCTTTATAAAATACATGAATAGCTAGAACCTGATCTCAAAGTTATTTGTTCTTGCAAAGTGGTAACTAGAGGGTCTGTAGTTAACTGTGCAAATGAATCATGCCTCGTTTTTACCTTCAATTACCCTTGCCTGGAACTTACAAAGACTCAAAACACCAAGACATTCAGTTGATAGTCAAAAAATATCAGAAACCAGGAATGAAAGTAAAGTAAACAGACACCTGGAATTCTCTCAAACTGCAGGACTGTATCTTTGCCTGTAAAAACACTGCCCACAGATAAATTTCTTTAATGCCACAAAGCTTTGTGTCAGTTTTGCTTTCCTTTTGTCATTTGAACTGTATGAGTTACATATGACGTTCTAGGGTTGCTCATATTGTTGCGTACAAAAAAAAATGCTTCTTAGCAAGGGGGCAACTGTAAAACGTAGATGATATTTTGTATGCAATTTTGCGTTTACTAAAACTTCCTTTCCACTCGATAAAAAACAACGGAATTTGGACTTTTGTTCCCAACAATTTAAATGGGTATATCAGTGGCGGTCCTCTTTAAAGAAAAGGATGCCGACAATATCTAAAGAACCTTCATGTACACATGATAATAATGTTGTAAATACTAGAGTTTCAACTTGATCCAACTTGGACCTGTGCGAATTTTCTTTCTTTTTTTTTTTTTTTGTTTTTACATACATGTTTCCCCAGTTCACACGTTATCGTCAGTGTAAAGGAAATAAAAATCCATATTGAATTGCATAGCACACACGAGGCTAAAAATGAATACGATACATGGTGTTTGAGACTACAACGGAAGTTGAATGCAGACAGCTGACGACAGTACTTATAAAAGGGTATTGGCAGATTTATGTGAGTGATATGTTGACTACAGGGTTTTGTCGTTCAAGGTACATAGATTTAGAGACTAAGGATTTAAAAACAATGAGTTGAACAAGAGGCATCACAGGACTCTGAGTTCTGTAACTGTTTCAATACGTAACTATTTTGAAATGAATACGAAGTCAGTTTTCACTCCCTTATTTAACTAACAAGTAATTTACAGTTCTAAATTTTTTGATTATGGAGGAGGTGGGGGAAGTGGAATGAAAGTGAAACTCTGGCGCCCACCTGTGCTTACTAAGACCTTCCCCCCTCCCCCCACAAAAAAAAATCTCCATTGAGAAAATCTGGCTAAGTCCCTAACTTAAGAAGACCCATCCGAAGATAAATGCTTTTGGACGGGTTAAAAAAATATGGGCTAGCTTCGCTAACATAACTTCTCGCCCAATAAAATTTTTTGACAAGACACGTACTAAGCCTGTCAGGGAAGGATCTTTCACAATTCAAAGATTCTTGATTTTGTAGGTGGTGGACTGACAACCTTTTACATAAATACGTTTGCAAATACGATTGACAAGTTTTCTCATCTTGCTTTAGGCAGTAACTAAGAACTGGCCCCTGAAAAAGGCCTTAAAATAGAACTTAGGTATTTCCTGAGGATTGACACCCGATGTAGATCGATTGCAGTAACCCTTAAATGCTTTAGATATGCATTGGTAGATTAACCTATCTCGGATATGCTCAGGAAAGAGATTATTACTAAAATCAAGGATTCAATCTAATTTTTGATTGTCATTTTGAAAACCCAACAGTGTGTTGTTTATCCTATTTAAGTTAAAGTTTCTCAGGTTAAGAGTGCTGTTGTTACCCCAAAAGTTATCGTTGAAATGCAATGCGACAGGCGTTTTCTGTTTGTTTCAAACAGAAACAGGGTACCTCTTATCGAATAAAGTTTCGTGACGCGGAAACTGACATAAATAAACGTTAAAAACATCGAAGGAATTCTCGAACATTTCACAGCTAAGTATATTAACCCAATTATTGCTGCACAGTGGAACTACTTTACTCAGCTCGATTGATTTCTGCCTGCAACGGGTCAGTTGGCTCGACTTCGTTGATTTACTTTGTGACCACAGCGGTCGCTCAAATATGGGCGCCAGAGGGTTAGCATGTACATCTCGACATAATGAACATAATGTTGTATAACCCCGATGTTATAACATCCCGACATAATGTTAACAGGCCATGTTCGAACACTCCCTCCCCAAGCTTTCACTATTCGCACTTCGGAAATTTTTAAAGGAAAAGAAGGGGAAAAGAACAGAAACATGACCTACCGATCGAGACGACTTCACTCCGAGGATAGTGAGCAAACAGGAAAATTCCAGTGCTCTAAGCACGAGGTGCGCAGTAAAGCTTGCGCATGTCAGTAGCCTGCCCATGTTACGTAACTCAAAATGGCGCCAAAATAGTACACGACGGAACTAAAAATACTAAATCGTTTCGCTCGGTTACCGCACAGGCCACCCACCCAATCACAGGACCTCCAACAGATAAGGAAGCGTTCCCCTTTCGTTGAATGGAGTAGTGTAAAATGTTAGCAGTCAAAATTATCTCACAATAAATGATAAATATCACTTGAAATATCTTAGATTTTCATACACTGTTGTTATGATAATGCTTCACTGTATGATATAATGATATAACATCTCGCCAAGGGACTGGAAATCAAAATGATTACTGTTGTTGTGCAGATAAAAGAAAAATAAGAGATAAAAGAAAAATAGAGGAAACCCAGGAGACTAAGCCATCATGATTAACGGCAAATATCGGGTGTAAACTTAAAAAGCAGGGCCTGCTTATAAATTCCCCGCGATTGTTTACAAGTATAACTGCTGAACGAGACGTTGTTTTGGATTATCTTGTTCTTTTCTACCCTTAGACAAGCAATGTTTTCTCATGGTCATGGCTAAGGACATTCCAGTGGACACACGTAAGGCTACTTGGATACGCAAAGTACTTAACTCTTTCCTGAGAAAGAAATTTTTAAAATAAAGCATGTTTGACTGACGGTAACTAAGGAAGTTGTAAACCTTGCAATAATTTAGGCCATGTGCAGTATTTGTTAAGATTCCCAAATCACAGATGAAACAGCATTTCACTAATAGTGATATGCACGGGCTTAGAGAATTGAGAAAACCTACTGCAATCGAAAGAAACTAAGGCACGCGTACGTGGTCTTTTTTCGATTGAATGAACGGGACAGAAAGGTCTGTCCGGAGTCAAAGTAACGAAGTCAACGTTAGTATCGCTTAACCCAGTTTCAATTCCTAATTATATATTGTGGCTTGCGGTTTGGGGTCTATGGGTCCAAAAAACCTGAAATGCAAGCATAACGAAAGCTAATTGAGACACTCTTTGTTAGTGCTAAAATCTTGGGCTTTCTGTTTGCTGTATTTCTAATTGATTTGTGATTACTCTCGATTGGTATCTCTAAATCTTCTTATTATTCAAATGGCAGAATCAGGTATTAACACTCATTACTAAGGTAGTAATTTTTTTTAACAAAACGTAATATAAATCCTCAGGATAGCAAGAATTGAAAGGAAGGACACATATGAGAATATCTGAATGGATCAAAACTGTAAGTGAACGGTTGCTTCGCACTGTCGAAAAAATTCTTCCTAACACTTAATTCATATTTTTTTCTTCTGTTACTGGGAGAGGGGCGGGTAGAGGAGGGATGGGAGGGTTCTGATGATGTTATGATGTTATTTCAAGTTGTTCTCAGATGAATATTAGGACTAAGTAATTGGCAACTTAAGCTTGCATATTAAAGAAAAGTTTTTAAACACACCGTCACCTGGGTCGTGCCTACAGATCTAGAATCAAACTTTAGAACCATATCAAATTTGTAGGGGTGGGGGGGGGGGGGGTGCATAAAAAAAAATAAAACATTGGGGTTGGGAGGGAATAGTGTCCCGTCAAATATCTAATTGCCGGGTACTAAAACCACTGTCTTAATGACGTGCGTTTCATAAATACAGGGAAGTTTGCGTGCAACGTGCCGCAGCAAATATCTAATGACGACCATTGATACTATATCATTTCGAGGATAAGAACCCTTGACATTGATTCCCTTTTTGATGACATTTATATATAGGCCTTACAAGGAAAAAACCTTGAACTCTGGGGTTGCTTTTGTAAAGAGTTTATTCTCAGTTTATTCTCAATGACAGTGTTCCATATATAGCACATCGTTGCTCTCACACGACGCCGAGGCTTCCCGCATGAATGTTTGCAGTAGAGGATTTTTGAATAGAGTGTTGGAATTGTTTCACGTTTGCTTTGATTGCTTTGGTTTTGCTTGGCTCCACTCTGTGATTGGTTTAAGTCAATAATGTCTCCATCGCACGCGTTTACTCGCGTTTGGTGTCTTTTTCATGTATTCCCTTCAGCTCTGATTGGTTCTTTGAATTGTGTTCTTTGGCCTTTGCTGTGATTAGTTTGCGTGATTACTTATTCAACGCTCAGTTGAGAAGCGCTCTAATATTATGTTTGTTTTCGTTACTGAGTTCAACACTTTTTTGGGAATTAAACAGTGAAGAAATTTTGACAATTTTCAATTTTGCCTGAATGCCTCGGAGATGTCACATTGAAACTACATGACCCTCGAGTAATTTTACCCTTGGCTATTAATTAAGTTGGCTCTCCCCGTTTGAATCTGTGCATGCGTAAAATCCTAAAGTTTGATCATTGCTCAGTCAAGGGCCTCAAGCAGCCCTTTCCTGTCACGCCACTCGATGAAATTTTAAAATTTACAACTTTCAAAACAGATACTACGTTTAAGGTTTCAAGGCAGGTTTTGCAATATTCGAGAAAATACAATGGCGTCATCGGCCATGTGAAGTATTCAATGATTGCTGCCGAATATATAACAAACTTTGTCAAAAAGTGTAATTTAAAGCTTCTCTTGATTTCAGAAAGGAAGACTCCAACTCTTCAAGCCGTAGTATCACGAAGTATCGTTTCCCAAAGAAATAGGCGTTACGTTATACAGCTGTTATGTCATCCATGTTAGCCTCATGTACTCTCAAAACATTAGAAAAATAATCTCTAGCTGCTTAAAGGCATAGCTACTAGTTAATGATATTGCTATTTTTAAAGCTACCAATGTTTTTCTTTATATGTTGTCATAGGTTATAGACTATTTCGTTAAACGCCTTCACTCAGCAAACAGTCATCACATGATTATGCACAATCTATGCCAACGCGTTGCCATTATGGCGTCAACGAATAGCGGCGAATGCCCGCTATGGGCAAAGAAGTGATAGATCTCGAGGAAGATTACAGATCTGCTCTCACTCAAGCTGGCAACAAGTTTGCTGGAATCGTGAAAAAATGATTGTCTTTCTTGGTCAAATAATCCCCAGTGAAATGATGAATACCGTGTATGAATATCATATATTAGAACTGAGGGACGCAGTTATAGACGAAAGTTTTGCAGTTGCGAAAAGAAAGCCTGAAAAAAATTCAGGCTTCTACGGGATTCGAACCCTTGTCCTCTCCCGGTACCTCTGCGATACCGGTGCAGCGCTCTAACCAATTGCGCTAACAAGCTTACTGTGACATGTGTGAGTTGATCACTAAGACCAGCAACTGCAAAAGTTGCGTCTATAACTGCGATGGTCTTCTTTACGTTAATTATTCCCAGTGTTAATCATCAAACCTTCATCGCTGGCTTACTCAATGTACTTATTTCAGTATGGGTAATAAAGGAGAGTCCCGTTATCTCGAACCCCGGATATCTCGAACTTCCTATTACCTCGAACTTTGAGGCCAGATCCTGACAATCTCCTTCAGTATAACATTGTTTTTATGCCCTGGCTATCTCGAACCTCGGATACCTCGAAAACCTCCTTTAAACTCGAATCAAAACTTCCCCACCACCGAGAAAAATTTCCCATACTGATACACCTAATATCTGGAATCAACATAGAAGAGGGGAACACATATCTAAACGGAAGAAAAATCAGGTGTTAATCATTACCTTAGTGATGATGGATAATTGTCGAATGATGTAAGCGCTTGTATTAATTGAAACAAGAAATTCTGAAGAATTTACAGGCGGCCGATAGTTTCTACCCCCCCCCCCTCCCTCCTCTTTTCCTCTGCTAAGGTAAAAAGATTTCTAAACTTGAAATAAACGTTGGTTGTTCTTGTTTTCCGAAGGCAGATAAACCGTGTTTTCGTCCGGGAGGCCTCTTGCCGGTCACAGATGGTGAGTTGTGCGCTGCGTGATCAAAATCATGACAGGTAATGGTTCCTGATCGTGACTATTCACGAGGAGAATGTCCGGTATTTGACAGATTGTTTTGAAAACAGTGATAAAATCGATTCAGTTTTAAAAATGTAACTGTTTACGTCAATATTTTTGCCGTGTATACGGCGACGAGTTAAGGAATACCAGCTGTTTTTCTTATTATCTTTTTATTTTTTAATTTTTTTCGTATCGCTATCGTGGACAATATGAGATTTTTTGAGCCCACGATACTTGACCTTCCATAGCATGCTGATGAAATGACCCTGAATGATACACGGATAATTTTTGTGTTATCCACGATACTTGACCTTTCATAGCGTGCATTAATTTAATGTAACTAGTGAGGAGAATGTCCGGTATTTGACAGATTGGTTTTGAAAACTGATAAAATCGATTCGGTTTCTAAAGTGTGTTAGGTAAAAATGTAACCGTTTACGCAACACTGTTCTAGTTGTTTTGAATTTTTCAGCCTTTAGGCAAGGGTTCCATTTGGATCCTAATGGCCCGAGCGCAGGGTACTTGCAACCTCTTGTTATAACAGCGATGCCATTGTCGTTCAAAGTTTCATCTAAGGCAGCGAAGTTCAGATATTCACGGGAATCCAGTGACTTCTTTTCCGAAATCGAGAAAATGGACACTATAAAAAGAGAAAATTGTCTTGAAGATTCAAAGCTAGCAAAACAAGCTAATGTCGTAAACTATTCCCTTAGTAAGCCCGTGATTTGCAGTTGTATCTGTTGGCCACGCGACGCCAAGAGGACTAAGTCAAGTGACTTACGACGACGACGACGATAATGAAAAGCAGAAAACGTCCATTTTATGAGTCGCCGACGTGCGCCTGCGCACACGGCGGCCGCCTGGGAAAGCAGTGTAATGTTTCAGTCGTCACTTTTGGTCGAACTGTTCGAACGCTAGTTAGTTCACCCTTAATCCCGCTCAGTCCTTAAGGCGTACAAGTTTATTGTTTTACTAGCTACTTGTATTGCTTTCACATTTCAACTGTCAAACAATAAAGCTCCAATTTCCCAAATTTCTCTTGTTATCTGTGTTCATGTGTGACAATTTTTAGATCAAATTAAATAGATTAACTAACAAGCACTTAATGACTGGCTTCAAGGGAAACAGTGAGTTTTGTTTTCCAGAGACCGTCAATGTTAGCCTCGGGCGCCTCGGGGAACATTGAGGGTCGAGGGGAAACAAAACTCACTGTTTCCCGTGAGGTTCGTCATTAAGTGGTTTGTTATACCTTCCAACTAACAAATAGAACAAAGGAGTTGAGATCCGTCTTGTTTAGTTCTTGAAAGCTTTGTTGTAAGTTTTGTTCCTTACAGAACTCTTTTAAGGTTTTATCATAATTTTGTATTGCTTTGTTTGCGGATTTCGAGCTTTTATTCCGGATCCAGTTGTTCAATTTCTTCTTCTCTTCGGACTTAAAAGCGTTTCGCGCCCATGACTGAGGCAAAATTATAATTTTGACGCAGCTGGACACAAATTTGCCTCGGTATCAAGGCGAGTCAAAAGTTCAAGTTGTTGCTTACCTAGGGAGTTATTGAGTTTTGTTCGCCCTAGGGAGTTAGACTGTTTTCATCAATGGCAGGCGACACGGTCTTGTCCAATCAAAAAAGGCGTTTGAGAGGTATAACAACAAATTTTATTCGCTCCGTTAGTCGTTTCCGTCAATAAACATGATAAGGCAAATGAAAAGACGCTTGTTTTTAACTGTCAAAAAACTCAAGAACTGTTATAGTGTAACATTTTAAGTTACTTTTATGACAGACGATGGCAAAGTGGTATAATGCAGGGACGATATACGTTAATTTACTTTTATTTTAGATACAGTGTATATTAGCAAAGATTGAAAAACAATAAAATTCAACATAAGCTTCGTTATACATCTCGAACCTCTGTTATCTGGAACCTTTTCCCAGTGGTCCCCTGGAGGTTCAAGATAACAAGACTCCATTGCATTAATTTTAAGGGAAAGCACTAAGGCACAGCTGTATAATTGCTCTATATAGCTATCGAAAAATAAACTCATCGGTTTCTTGAAGCAATCATATGCATAGTAATCTACTAAACTCGCAAGCTCCTAAAAGGTTAAGGGGAACTAAGCAGGGTTAACGAAGACGAAAACGACACCAGCAATTTTTTGTTAGGCCAGCTTTTATTGATGCTATCTGACTAGTTTGCTATCTAAACGCAGAGGATTTCTAGACTTTTCAATTAGCATCAACTTTTGCTAGAAGTAGTACACGATGTTAGCAAAGGCCACTGCCAAGGCAAGTGCTCCGATGAACGAGATAAGTTGGACATCTCTGATAGCTCCCGCATTCGTACCTGCAAGGGATAAATCTCCGTTAGTTTGACATAATTTTATAGTTAACCCTAAAAATGAACTTTGGGTACTTCAAACAAAAGCACAAAGTCCGCTTCATCAACCCAAAAATACCTACACATGTTATTTTACTTGCACTTTATACCGATTGCCTCGTTTTGAAGATCACCCAATCTAACATGTATACTGCGTTTCTGATTTTTTACCACTCTTTATTTTCTTGTACTATTTTGCTCTGTGATAAAACCATTGATAAAATTCTTAATGTCGGTTATTGCATTTTTAGCATTGGTTCACCGCTCACGGAGTTTTAAGCAAATAACCCTTCCCCTTGCCTTATAAGTAAATTGATCCACTAACGCAGCGTACAAACGAATTGTGCAATCACATGGCAAGAAAAATGTCAACGATTGAGAATGAACAAAAGAATTATTCCACTTGTGCTGGTTGGATATGAGGTAGTTATAAGCTTAAATTTCCCTAACGCCATCCTTTTTCATTCATGAAAAGTCGCCCCTTATCCACGATATTTACTTCTCTACACGATAATTACGTCTAATTTATTGAAGCCATGTAATTAATGAATCTTATAAAATTATGAAATGATTTAGCTTTTAATTCAACTATTGTACTTTTGTGGCCCAATATATGTATTTTGTTTTCTTCTTCTCAGTACTAATAAAAAACAGAGAAAATACTACTACTACTACTACTACTGATAATAATAATAATAATAATAATAATAATAATAATAATAATAATAATAATAATAATAATGATAATAATAATAATAATAATAATAATAATAATAATA
>Ga0126336_10002489_pt1 | contig 10499 bp, 4 predicted proteins | sample SidCmetagenome_FD_92530 | JGI IMG/M metagenome (GOLD analysis project Ga0126336, IMG submission 92530) | Coral microbial communities from El Islote,Puerto Morelos, Mexico - Siderastrea C C metagenome | ecosystem: Host-associated > Invertebrates > Cnidaria > Coral | place: El Islote,Puerto...
ATCATATCCTGTTATTAGGTAAATATTATATCTACTATAGGAAATGTCAAAATAGCTTACCTACACTTAGAGGCTTTATTGCTAGGACAAGACGTGTCTTCAATATCGAGCTCCATATTGCCAACGAAAAATATAAACTTCTTTTTCATTTACAAAAGTGGGAGAAGCTAATTAACGAACTTAAATAATTGTTAATCCAACACCTGTCTGTGGAAATGCCGTCTTTGTACTTAGCTGTAATTTTTCTCTGCTTTGTTTTGTTGTTGTTATTATCATTTTCTTTTTTTTTTCTTTTTAATGTCAAAATTTAATTTAGTAAAATTGTAAATTAAATTAACTACTAAAAGAAATGTAAAGAAGATCCTCGCAGTTATTAACGCAACTTATGCAACTAACCAATTGAGCTAACAAGCCAACTGGGAGCTGGTCATTAAATTGGTTCATAATATACCCGGGAAAGACGAAGATGAAACTATGAATATATGAAATTCTATTAATTAGTAATTGTTTGTAATTATCATTAATGTTAATAACATTCCTAATACATGTTTGCAAATCAATAAAAACTATTTAAAATAAAAGAAAAGAAAAGAAAATTCTAGTTTCTTGACATTTTGCGATTGTGATTCCAATATAACATGCCTGTATCTTTCTGTTTATTTAGCCTACAAAAACTGTGATCTTGGCTTTAGCGATAAAGAAAAAGGTCTACCACGAGCTACTTTAAGCTAAGACATAGAAATCTATCAACATTAAAAAGATATGTTAAACTTAAGGGTCTCAGTCTTTACTTTGAAGGTTAACTTCACAATTAACAATTAAAAAAGCCAAAACCGTGCTTTATTCTGTGATAGAGCTCGCAGGGAAGTGATGAGAGCACGAAAGAAGTGTAGGGTGAACACAAGCTCCCGTCACTTCCTTGCGTGCTTTATCTCAGACCAAAACCCGGTTTTGGCTTTTTTATTTGTTTTATAATATAGCCTTGCTCAAATTTGTAAAGAAATTGGCTTTAGTTTGCAAGAAAACAAGTTTGATTCATAGCTTGCAAGCGCGCTTAAGAAAGGTTTTCAGCTTGCCAGCGCGTGCAGAATGGCGTCACGGGTTACTCTATGCATCAGTACCCTGATAAAGCACACTGTTTCAACCAATCAGAGCGCGCGTTATATCGAAACGTTATTATAATGAATATTACTAGATTAAATATTTGGTATGCTGAGAAGCAGAGTTCTCAGAATAGAACCTTGATGTACACGTCTTGCATATCGTAAGATCGAGTAAGTTAAGGTGGCCGCGGCTATATATCAGCGCGGGGGTTTCATTTTTATAAGTTTCGGCAAGTAAGCGATTTTAGTTATTTTTGGTATTCAAAGTAAGGAATATTCAAATACTACAAACCATTAGATTCTAGGGCGAAGAAAAAATTAAGAGACGCAAGCGCTATTTGGAGACCTATTTCTTTTAGGAAAGCGAGATTAAGCTCAATAAGTTTTAAGACTTCCAGTGTCTACAAAATTGGCTGGATAGAAATTGCAGCACAGTTGATTGTTGAATTTTGGCTTCCAAGTATTACGTTTGTGTATTTTCCTCAGCTGTTGCAAGAACACCAAGGTAATGCTTAGATCGCACATATTTTGGACAGCTTGATACAACCTAAAACGCTGCCGAAATATTGGAAAAGATCGGAAACTTCTAGTAAAACCTGCAAGCAAATGAAAAACAGCATGTTTATAAAGTGCAGTTTTTGAATCTGAATCAGTTCTGTACGACCTGTGAAAAAACTACTGAGTGGTTTCCGAACAACAAATCTGAGAGAACACTAGAAATTACTGGCTGTGGGACTCCCTCCCCACCACTCCCCTAAGAATCCCTAGAGACCCTAGGGCAGCTCCGACACTCCCTGGGTTATCCAGCCATCCGGTCGACTGTCTCAGCGTAGCTAGATAAAGCTCTGTGCACAAAGTTAAGTGACCAAGTTGCCCGAAAGTGCCTGTTCACAAGCAGTGTGATTTCTATTTGATATCTTTCTCACGCCACAGCTATTTTAAAGCCTCACTACAGCACCCCCCCTCCCCCTTCCTTCACCGATGGTCGCAAAGCTTGTCTGTGATGCCGCCCCCTCGCTTTTAGCTGGCCGCAGAAGGCTTTCTTCTATAATAAAGCGAAAAGTTAGCAGAAAAGTTTTTACAAGATCCTTAGATGTACAAATGTGTATCAAGAGTTTAGCCTCGACGATACCCAGCGATTTCGGCTCGTCAAGTTGGCTACTTTACGTCTTTCGTTCTATTAATGCTTTGAAACCCTCGTGTCCCCGTAAATCATCCAAAATTTCCGCATTTCGGGATTTATTTTGCAATGAAATAATAATGCGGCCTGAGATTGTGTTGCAACGATTTTTGCCAACGATTATGAACGCAAGTCGGGAGAAACTAAAAATTATAATTCAAAATCTTTCAGCAATGTGCGAGAATGGAGTGAGGGTCATTCCTGAGACAATGATATAAAGTTGGAGTAAAATCGGCAATGCTGATGTTTTACTGATGAAATGCATGTGTGCTCCACACACCTTCAGCCATAGCAGGCTTGCAAACCTTACGTTGATAACTACAGCCCTGGCAAAGACGAAAATCGACCTCATTTGCGTGTCCACAAACCGGGCATTTGGCCTACTGTACAAACAGTTTCACTACTATCGGGAGATCCTAGAAGGAGTACAAAGAAAGGAGAGAACAATGCAATGTTCAGTCGACATCGAGGTCAATCCTGACACTAGTTTACAGCAAGCAGCCTAGCAGTATAACTGTTTAAAAATGCAGGGCAAATGCCCGGAGGTCCCCTGAAATGCCTTGAAGGGGTAGCCAACCACGCTTCGGTGGAACAAGGAGAGCATTAGAATCTCCTCGGGGAGCCAGTTGATAGCCTTTAGTCGCTTTTGACTATAAAAGAAGCCACAAATATTTCCTAGGGAAAACGGCTAACACCAGTAAAGCACAATTTTGTTTGTAACTCTCCATGAACCTCAGGACAGGCTCGACCAACACCAGTGGAGGGAAAAAGTAAGGGCGTCGCATTATGGCCTTGTGACGCGTGAGATCCTGCGCAACAAGATTCACTCCGGCTGACCCTAGAGAAGGACTCGGTGTGAAGTGAGAAAGGCAATTACCCAACTTGTCCCTCATGGCGTCTGCGTTAAGAGCCATACGATCGCAAGAAAAGCCTTCAGCACCCCCAAATTCCTTTTGGCAATCCTCCAAACATCACTCGTTAATTTACTATCCAAATGCGACAGGCGGCGCATCTGCAGGGATTCGTTCAGTTGGGACGCAGGATAAATTCAGAGATACATTCAGCCTCGCCTTATAATTAGTAAAAAGAGGTTCTTACGGACGTCGGTGAGCTTCGGACTTCTCCCACCCTGATTATTCCAGGCGTTAATAACAGCTAATAACAATTCACGCTGGAAAGCCATCAACACTTTGTCAATGACCGCAGCCTCCTTGATGGCGATATTCCAGTCGAACTGCTCCCAAACCCAATAATCTGAGACTTCCTTAACAGCAGGAGACAAAATAGAACCTCCCCTTCCCGACGCAGAAGACAAAACGTGCCGCTCATTCAGGCATGGCAAAGGGTCATCCCAGTTCTCGAAGAACAACCAACAATTATAAATTTCTTCTCGTAGTTTACCGTTGACTGGTATCTGTCTCCATGAACCTGGCCGCTCAGCCTTCGAAATAGAAGAATTCATTTTGATAAATAATGACTTCCCTTATTACTCATTAAAGTATGAATCATGAATCACTTGGCTATAACAGTTCATTAGACTCTTTGGTCTACAATCCCGTGATGATTAATTACCTCGTTTAATGGCTTTATGTTTAAAACGGTCATTTTCGAAAAATTTTAACTCTTAAGCAACGATTGCCTTTGTTACCGAAGTAAGTCTTGTCAGGAAATTTGCCGACAAGAAGTAGTGAATATTTCAGCTCCACTACGCAGTACACAACATGAACAAAACCAATAGGTTTATTTTTGCACTTTCGGCCGAGCACCGGCAAACTATGATAGTAAGTTATACTACAACCTCTTATTACATCCAAACAAAAGGCACATAACATAAAAACAGAGCTGAGCGACAGTTTACAAAGACAATACTGTCAGAACGGAGGCCAGAAAAAAACCAGCCTGATTAGGAACCAGGGATCAAGCTCTCGATAGCCCACCCTACAGGGCTACGCGTTGCAAACATCCCCACCGGCGTTAACTAAAATAAAAGTCGCAAGTATGACAACGAAGAACAACTTACTTAAAATTAAAAATAACGTAAGCTGAATGAGATGTCGGCCTAGAATGATTTCCCACGTGATATACATCACTTATATAGCCCTCCTTTCTACCCATGCTGCACTTCAACTGAACCAGCCCCTGAGTCCCCCTGCTCTTGTGCTCCAAAAATGTTTCATTTCTTACGATAAGGATATTATAAAAGCACTGCCATCTACTTGCGTGCATATAATTCACGATTGAAAATGCTGGGGAGGTTATCTTAGCGAAAAGGTTAATTTTTTTTTCTCCCGTTTCTTGGCTGCAAGTCCCCATAAAAATATTTCGGGGTGGATGACACCTTCTCCGCTGAACTGCTTGCTCTAAAATTAGATTGTTCCTGGTGGGAAAGATGAACATGTAAATCCTGTGTTCGATACCGGTCTCTGAATAAATAACTATCATGCTAAGCTGGTAACTATCTGGTAATAAATAGAGCACCAAAATTCAACACAAGAAAAAGTGATTTTGCAAGATACCGAAAAACAATAATACTAAGGAGAAGTGCTGCTAAACAGCTTTCAATTGAAAGACAAATTTTATAATTTCATCGGAAGACCCAAAAATTAAGTTGATGTCCTGGATGTCCACCTTACATAGGATAAGGTCATAGAGTGAGGTTAAAATTGGTCAAGAAAAATCGGTCAACGCTAGTCCGGTACTAAAAGATAACCAAGGTTTCCGTTTCTTTCGTTTAAAGGCGTTTTCACAGCTTAGTGCTAGCGAAAACGTGAAACTAGCTGAAGTTAGAAATTCGAAATGGGTTTGAAGGATTCCAGGACAATAAGCTATGGCACTGAACATAAAAATCACGCTAAGAAGAGCCAGGTCCTTGTTGAGAGCGAAGGGCGAATAGCGGATAAAGTCATTCATTTAGTACATAGAGTGTATCCACCTGTACGTGTTTCAAATAGTCAAAGGTAAAATTCAGTCCCTGGATAAAATATTTGAACAATATTCCCTGAACAACTGCATGGGGTCGGTTTAAGCTTTTTATTAATATTTGCAACGGAATTATTTTCCTCCCACTGTTTATTGCTACTGATAATAATAATCATGCTTTTAGAGTCTCAGTGGGTTTAACCGTCGAGGGGCGCGTCAAATGTCGAATATTTTAACCGGCAACGGATAAATTATCGAACAGAGGTCTTTGCAATATCAACCTTTAATAGAGGGAACATCGTAAAACGCCATATTGTTGAAATTTTGTCAGCTATTTTTATTGACGCTTTGAAAAACCAAAAGTCACATTTACATTACTGAAAACCTAAAACTAATGATCCAGTTTTTATTCAGTTTGGTTCAAAGGCGTTTGTTTCAAAGGGAAGCAAAGGGCCTGGTGCGAGCAGGAGGATCAATGACAACGAAGTTATCCAGAATGTGACAGCAAATGAAATTGAACAATTATTAAGTAAAATCCACTCAATGGCATCCGACAACTGGTTAAAAATGAAGGGGGCAGAGCGAAGTCAGAAGGGGAAGACTTTCTCGAAATTGTAAAAACCATTACAGAACATACCCAAAAGTTCCCAGTCATTTGGGTGGACTGGAAAAAGCCTAAATGCAGACTCTCTGTCAGTTTTGGCCATAAAACAATGCGGAACAAACTTGTAAATGGCTGCAATTGTATTGTCAGTTGTAATGTATTGAAGTGATCAAGTCATTCTCTTCAATGTAATGTTTAATGCTGGAGGTCCTAGATTTGGGGAAGGACAGGTGAAAGATTTGCCAGAGTGTTTTTTGGGAAAAAGGCCAACTAGGAAGACTTGTTGATTTTCGAAAAGAGGGGAGGGGAATGGGCCAGCAGTACGCCCATTAACAACCTCGTCTCTTAGATTTGGAGTAACCTCGGGTTTTAGGTGAGCCATTGTGCCTGAATATGCTATAAGAGCCCCCTTTCTCAGTTCTGAGCACAATTTTTCCATAAATGTTTTCTTACGATGATGAGAGAGATCCTGGTGTATACGAGGAATTTTTTAAAAAATGGAATTTTGCAGTGGCACCTCCACAAAGTGGCTTCTCGTCCACTAATTCGTGATCGAATTTGGAAATGTTGTTTTTTTGTACCTGTGCTAACTGGCCGGAAGACAAGAGTCTTTAATAACAAATGAATTACTTGGCGCTTTGAAAAATATGGCTTGTTTGACCTCGTTTTACAAAAAAAAAACCAATTACAAGCACGAGGAGCCCGTTCTTAGCTATATGACTATGTGCAATCTGATTGGATGATACAAGAATGGGAATTCATAGGGTTTTCACATGAGGTCACATGAGATACTGAACAAAGGTCAAAGCACAAACGTAACAAGACTCGTTGACTAACTAAAATTTATTTCAAATGTTCTTTTCAGGGAATTTTCATGAGTTCTTTTATTAATTATTGTTAATGATCAACATTTTTTCATAATAGAAGACCTTAAAAACAATCAAAGAGCATACCAAAGCAACACCAATGCAAACACGATCCTCTATTGACACTTAGTTGATAACTGCTCTACCTCATGGACGGATCAGCGCTTTGTTCAGCTGACACATTGTTCACAGCTTATCTTAGCTTGTAAATACAGACATCGCGTATCTCTTTGTCATTCGAAAGATCCCTAAACTACTCACAGGTTTGAATTCTCTTAGTGTGATAAGATGTTTAGGCGTATAACACTCGTATAAAACGGTGGAAATTTATTAAGTGCAAGTGGGGTGTTGGAGATTGAGCAAATTCCCTCATGAAATTCCCCAATGAATATTGATTTTGGGGTCAACGATTTTGGGTGAAAGATTTTGGTTCAACGCTTTTTCTTTGTGCTTGGCAACCCAATTTACTTTCTGGGACTATTAGCCCAAGGCAAAATAAATTAAAGCATTTATTTTGTCTCGAACACGCTCTAAATAAAAATCGTAGGGTTATCCCATATAGCTTTTTGGGGTGTCTGAAAAGAGCGTTCGACACCGGTCTCTGTATAAGTAACAGTCATTCTAAGCTGGTAACCAATTGGTGACAAATACTGATACATCTGTCCTTGGCTTTTGCGTCTTAGATTCTCTCCTGGATTCGACATTTACAAAATAAAAGAAGCGGTCGGTGTCTGTTTTGACAAATAAATAAAACTGAATTTAACTCTAGAGCAAGCAGTTCAACGAACATAGTGACATCCACCACGAAATATTCTTTAATGGTGACCTGCACCCGTAAAACTGGAGAAAGAAATTAACCCTCTTAGCTAAGATGACCTTTCCTTTCTGGCATTTTTCAGTCGTGAAACATATCTACGTAAGATTACGAAATCTTCACCTTTAAAACATCCACTATTTCTTAACGTGCATTTCCCGACGAGACTAACCTCGGACACAGAGGGTAAGGTCATAGCGTAAGGTTAAAATTTGTCGAGAAATAACGTTTTCCTTTAGTAGGAGCAAACTAGTTAATTATCATGTCGGTTAACACTAAGCCGGAACTAAAAGTAAACCAAAGTTTCCGTTTCTTTTGTTTAAAAGACTGCTTAGTTTAAGTGACAACATGAAACTGTAGCTAAGTTAAAACTCGAAATGAATTTACAGGAGTCTACGACAACAAGCTAGAACACCGAAAGTAAAATCCACGCTAGCCTTGGGTTAGCTTTAACTCTGATTTGACCAAAGAGATCAGAACAAAGAGTGAATAGGGGATAACTTAATTCACTTAGAAGGAAAAAACGTAACCATCAGATAGAGGGTATCCAACTGTACATATTTTAGATACTCAACGGTAACAACTAATCCTCTTTGAGCAATATTCTCCGAAAAAAACGGGCCACTGTTCGAGAGTTAAAAGTTTTCCCCAACTTTAGCAATATAACTGTTTTCCTGCCACTGTTTATAACTACTGATGATAATATTTTAGAGTAGACAAAATACTGTCTCAGTGGAGTTAACCGTCGAAGGGCGCGTCAAATATCGAAATTTCTAACCGTCAAAAGATCGATACATGATGAGGGGATTTGTCACCGCGAACCGCCAACAAATGCAAAAGAGTCAAACGTCATGTTCCAGAAATTTTAGAAGGATTGTGTAAGCCAAAAGTCACATTTAAATTAACGAAAAACTAAAAATAATGGTGTAGTTTTTATTCCGAGACACTGTACTAATCAGAGCAGTGAAACTATAACTTCCCTTGGCCACAGATGGCCAGGATGAAAATGGATTACGAAGAAAAATGGATAAGAAAGGAAAGGGTTGCAATTTTGGGTCAGAGATTTTCTTTGTTCGTGTTTACCCAATTTCCCTTTCTTGGGCAGGTAGCCCAAGAGAAAATATGCTAATTAAAGGGTTATCCTATATGGCTTTTGCGGGTGTGTGAAAACAACCTTCTCGGGTGATTGAAAACAGAGTTCGACACCATTTTTTGCAGAGTTACATTTCAAAGAGCTCTTAAGTTCAAAATAAGAATAAAATACATAATTTTGTAAACCAAGGAAAGTCACTAGAGAGAAGAACTCCATAACAGCTGTCACTTGAGAAGAATATCATCAAAGACTCAAAGTTGAATTAATTTCCTGAACTATGGCTTTTAGATTCCTTTCTTCAACAGTCCAAGAATTACAATAGCGGTATAAACTTTAATTCTAGAACAAGCAGTTCAACGAATACGGTGACATCCCATCACGATAAAGTATACAATGGGGACTTGCACCTGTAAAACTGCAGAAGAGAAATTAGCTCTCTTAGCTAAAATGACCTTTCTGGCATTTTTATAGTCGTGAATCATTAAGTCATTAATCTTAAGTCCACTTCTTGTCGTGCATTTCCCGACCAGACTAACCTCGGACAAAGCGTAATGTTAAAATTAGTCAAGAAATGACTTTAAAAAAATAAGACCAAACTGCTTAATTATTGTGTCGGTTAACGCTAATCCGCAAAAAAAACGTTAACCAAGGCTTCCGTTCCCTTTGCTTAAAAGACTGCTTACTTTAGATTAAGACTCCAAAATTGAATATATGTCCTGAACTATTGTGTTTTAGATTCCCTCCTTGAACTTTTCAAGAATTGCGATAGCGGTTTCTATTTCGAAAAAGAAGTAAAATTGAATTCTGGAGCAAGTAGTTTAATGAAGAGGGTAACATTCCACCACGAAATCTCCTCTTATGGCGACCTTGTCCTTTAAAACTGCAGAAAAAAATTAACCCTTTTAGTTAAATTGACCTTTCTGGCATTTTCTAGTAAACTTTAATTCAAGAGCTAGCAGCTTAACGAATGCGGTGACATCCCACCACGGGATATCCTTTTATGGAGACCTATACCTGTAAAACTACAGAAAGAAATTAACCCTTTTAGCTCAAATGACCTTTCTTGCATTTTTCGGGTGGTGAATCATATCTGCGTAAGATTAAGAAATCTTTACCTTACCAAATCCTCCACCTCTTTGCTGCATTTCCCGACGAGACTAACCTCGGATAAATAGGGTAAGGTCATAGCGTAAGGTTAAAATTTGTCAAGGAATGATTTTTTTAAGTAAAACCAAGCTGCTTACTACGTTAACCCGGAACTAAAAGTTAACCAAAGTTTTCCTTTGTTTCACTTAAAAGCGTTTCCATGTCTTAGTTTAATCGAAAACATAAAGCTAGCTTAAGTTCAAAATTCGAAATGAATTTACAGGAGTACACGACAATAAGCTAAGACAATGAACATATAACTCGCGCTTACCATGGGTTAGGTTAGCCATGCTTTCAACAGTTACGCACTGGTTGAGAACCACTTGCTAGAAAAGAACTTGATCATCAGATAGAGTGTATCCAACTGTTCATGTTTTGAAGTTATTCAATGGCAAAATTTAGTCCCTTTATAAAATCTTAAGACAACATTCTCTCAACAAAAACAGGATTAGTTTTCGAAAGTTAACGCTTTTCGTAATGTAAAATAAAAGTTTTCCCCGTCCGTTTATTACGTAAAGGATAATGCCCGAGCCCCGAGGCCTTCTTAAAAATAATGACCGAGCGCGAAGTTCCCGGTGACTCAATTTTCCATTTTAGAACTAGTGGCCTGAAGGAAAATATGCCAGTCAATTTAAGGGTTAGCCTAAAATGACTTTTTAATTTGGCGGGTGTGAAAACAGTGTTCGACACTATTCTCTGTGGAGTTGCATTTCAAAGAGCGCGAAAGCTCAAAACAAGAAGGAAATACATAATTTTGCCAAAGGAAAAACAAAC